>Ga0272441_10013402_pt1 | contig 11795 bp, 12 predicted proteins | sample SSMProp6N_FD_193582 | JGI IMG/M metagenome (GOLD analysis project Ga0272441, IMG submission 193582) | Marine sediment archaeal communities from Little Sippewissett salt marsh, Falmouth, MA, United States - SSM-Prop-6N | ecosystem: Environmental > Aquatic > Marine > Wetlands > Sediment ...
GAACTGGACATCATCGACGATCAGTACATCGATCATCTGATAAAAATGAATGAAGTCATTGCGCGTATTCGCCTTGACTGAATCGATGAACTGTTGTGTAAATTTCTCGGCGGAAATGTAAAGTACCGTCTTTTCGGGGTAGCGCTCCTTGATTCGAACTCCAATGGCCTGTGCCAGGTGCGTCTTTCCGAGCCCCACTCCTCCGTAAATCAGGAGAGGGTTAAAAGAAGTTCCACCGGGCTTGTTCGATACCGCCATACTGGCAGAGCGAGCGAGGCGATTCGAATCCCCTTCAATGAAATTCTCAAAATTGTAATTCGGGTTGAGCTGTGACTCGATCTTCACCTTCTGAATCCCGGGAATGACAAACGGATTTTTCAGCTCTCTCTTGTCGATTTGCAACGGCACGGTCATGCCCTGAGAGTTGAACGGTTTTTTGTTCGAGCTTGGAAATTTAACCGTATGCGGTTTTTTATTGCTGTAGGTGTTTTCCATTCGAACGTCGTAGACCAATTTTGCATTGTCTCCCAACTCTCGGACAAGAGCAACGCGAAGCAGTTTTATGTAATGCTCCTCGAGCCACTCGAAAAAGAATTTGCTGGGCACCTGGATGGTGAGAACATCACCTGCCAACTTCATCGGTTTAATGGGTTCAAACCAGGTCTTGTAGGCCTGCGGTTTGATGTTGTCCTTAATAAAAAGCAAACAATTATTCCATACAGATGAGGCTGTTCTCGTCATTTAAAAAATCAATTTCGAATTTAGTAAAGTTCCCTTATTTCCGATGAAAATAGTAGTCCCTATTTCCAGTACAAATTTGTGAATAAACTTTAGCATAAAAAAATAAATATGCTATTGATTATTATTTTTTTTTTGGTTAAACTGTCCAGCCTCAAAATACAAAAATATGATTAAAAACCAAACAAAAATTCGTGTTCGTTACGGCGAAACGGATCAAATGGGCTACGTCTATTACGGCAACTATGCCCAGTATTTTGAGGTCGGGAGAGTTGAATGGCTTCGCAGTCTGGGGGTTAGCTACAGGGGCCTGGAAGAATCAGGAGTCATGCTGCCCGTGATAAAGCTTGACATTGACTATATCAAACCTGCGAAATACGATGATCTTTTGACGATAACAACCACACTGAGCAAGAAACCCCTGGTCAAAATCGAATTTGATTTTGAGATCACAAATGAAAAGCAAGAATTAATCACCACCGGAATGGCCCGACTGGTTTTTATGGACATGAAAAAAAACAAGCCCATCAAGGGACCCTCCGAGCTCCTCGAAAAGATCTATACCCACTTTGACTGAATCTCAATTGGGATCATTGGGCTCATGCAATTGCACCTCGTGCAATTGAGCAAGACTTTTCAGAAAAGCTGCTTCATTTTTTTTGCTGACCAACAATCCTAGTCGGACCTTCAATTCCATTTCCTGGGTCACAATCTCTATTTGCTTTTCTTTAATGAGCCTCATCACCTTGTCCATCTGCGGGTACTCAAATTCGAGAATAAAGGGCAATTTGATCTCTTGCCGCATGATGGAAGCTTGTTCCAGGCCTAAACGGGCCGACTCCCGATAGGCTTGAATCAACCCCCCGACACCCAGTTTCGTACCCCCGAAATACCGTATGACCGCGACGAGCACATCGGTAAGCTCAAAGGACAGTATCTGCCCATAAATGGGCTTTCCTGCACTGTTTGCAGGCTCTCCATCATCGTTGTACCTGTATTCGACTTGTTCTTTTCCAAGCCTCCAGGCATAACAGCAGTGATTGGCCTTGGAATGCTTCTCCCTCAAATCTTTTAAAATCAAATCGACTGCTTCACGTGATTCAACAGGATAGGCGTAGGAGATGAATTTACTCCCCTTTACCTTGTAAACAGGAGATTCAACAGAGGCCTTCAAAGTTTTATAGGTATCCATGGGTCAAACGGTCTCAGGTTCTATTTTTAACGACCCTGAGTTTCCGTCTTCCGGATCATTCCTGTAGTAAAGAAGACGATCTCCCCGAATTGACACCTCCTTCACAGGCATAGGCGATAATATTGGAGCTCGAAGCCCCTCCCTGAACAGAACGCTTCCTCTAAAGACCCTGGCCTCGTCCCAAAGTCCGGCCTCAATGAATGCATTCAATGTAAAAGCACCCCCTTCAACGATCAACGACTGCACCTCTTCTTCAAATAAGAAATCAACAATCTGCGCGGCAAGCGAAGCTCCAAAATCAAGCTCTTTTATTCGGACGTTATTTCTCAATTCTTCCGGAATCTGCCTTCGCGAATTGCCTTTTTCGGCGAAAACCACGGTCCTGAACTCACCTTGAAACACTTTGCTTTGCCAACTCGACTTTCCCAGCCTGTCTATGACCAGTCTCAATATGGGCTTCCCCTTGACCTCTCTAACAGTCAAACTGGGATCATCCTGTTCCATCGTGCGGGTTCCAACGAGTATAGCCTCTTCTTCTGCCCTCCATTTGTGAACCAATTGACGCGAGTATGTATTTGAGATCCAAACCGGCCCTCTTTCAGCCACCTGATCTTCAGCTGGGAAAATAAACTCGTCCGCGCTTTCCGCCCATTTCAAAATGATGTAAGGCCTTTTTCGGCGATGAAACGTGAAGAACCTCCTGTTCAACTCCCTGCATTCTTTTTCGAGTATTCCTACATTCACCTGACATCCGCTTTTCTCCAGTCTGGCGACACCTGCCCCATTGACCCGGGAATTCTCGTCGAGACTTCCGATGAACACGCGGGGCACCCCCATTTTCACAATCAGGTCCGCACAAGGAGGTGTCCTGCCGTGATGAGAGCAGGGCTCCAAATTGACATAGAGTTCCGATTCCTTGAGCAGCTCTTTGTCTCTTACCGAGTTAAAGGCATGAACCTCCGCATGGGGCTCGCCCGCTTTTCGGTGCCATCCCTCCCCGATAATCTTCCCCCGGTGAACGATCACACAACCGACAAGAGGGTTCGGATACGTGCTTCCCAACCCATTTGCGGCCAGCTGCAGGCAGCGACGCATGTATTTTTCTCTTTCGCTCAATGCTCTGATTGTGAAACGCGAATTTATAAAAAGATTACCTTTGAGGCCTTATCACAGCAAGAAAGTTGCACGTCATGACGCTTCCCGAGATCAAGAATCTTTTTTTGAAGAAACTGGACTCCCTATATCCGGAAACAGAGATTCTTTCTTTTTTTTACCTGCTCCTGGAGCATCATTTCGGCACTAAAAGAATTGACCTCGCTCTTGAGCCCGAACTCATGAGAAAGAAGTGGCCCGAAAAGAGATTTTTAGAAGCACTTGGACAGTTGCTGGAGGAAAGACCCATTCAATACGTCTTGGGTCATGCAGAATTCGCAGGACTGAAGTTCAAAGTCAATGAAAATGTGCTCATTCCAAGACCCGAAACGGAAGAACTCGTCGAGTGGATGCTGGAAGCCATTGACAGGAGCCAACCCTTGAGAATACTGGATATCGGGACAGGAAGCGGATGCATACCAATCACGCTATCTTTGCAGATTCCGAGTGCCGAGATCCATGCCGCAGACATTTCAGAAGAGGCTCTCGAGCTCGCCAGGGAAAACGCTCGGCGATTGGGCGCCAAAGTTCGTTTTATCAATTTGGATATTCTGACTGTTGAAAGCCTGGCCGAAAACTATGATGTGATCGTTTCCAATCCACCCTATGTGCGCCTGAGCGAGAAAAATGAGATGCGCGGAAATGTGCTTAAGCACGAACCCGATCTTGCCCTTTTCGTGCACGATGAGGACCCCCTGCTGTTTTACAGAAAAATAGCAGCCTTGGGCATGGGCGCCCTCACTGAAAACGGGATGCTCTTTTTCGAGATCAATGAGAACCTGGCTGAACCTGCCCGTGAGGCACTCTCAAATCTCTCCTATCAGAGCATCGAAGTGCGAAAGGACATCTACGGCAAGAATCGAATGATCAGGGCAATCAAAAAATAATATCTTTGCGGCATGCGTATCGACATCATCAGCGTGGCTCCCGAACTGATTCGGAGCCCCTTCGAACATTCCATTTTGAAAAGGGCCCAAACCAAAGGTCTTGCGGAGATCCACTTTCACAACCTCCGCGACTATGCCGTGAACAGCTATGGCAAGATAGATGACTACCCGTTTGGAGGGGGAGCCGGCATGGTTTTGATGATGGAGCCCATTGACAAATGCATCAGTCAACTGATGAGCGATCGATCTTACGACGAGATCATTTACCTGACTCCGGATGCCCCGGTGCTGAACCAGGGAATCGCGAACAGGCTGTCGGGTTTTAAAAACCTGATTTTATTGACGGGACATTACAAAGGTGTCGATCAACGGGTGCGGGATCGCTTTGTAACACTTGAAATTTCAATAGGAGATTACGTCCTTTCCGGTGGGGAACTTGCCGCCGCCGTGCTGTGTGATGCCGTGGTGCGACTGATTCCCGGGGTTCTGGGTGACGAGACCTCTGCATTGTCGGATTCCTTTCAGGACGGCCTGCTCGCACCACCCGTGTACACCCGTCCCGCCGAATACGACGGGATGAAGGTTCCTGAGATTCTTTTGTCCGGGAATTTTCCAAAAATCGAAGAATGGAGACATGATCAGTCGGTCAAACGAACCCTCAACCTCCGCCCGGATCTTTTGGATGAGAATGCAACTCCCAGCAAAAAAGATAGTTAGATTTTTATTTTGGATCGATAAAATATCTTTTCCGGTTGTTTTTAAATCCGATTTATTTTATAAATTTGCACACGCAAAATTAACCTCTGGCGAGAATCGTGAATGTTGGTTGTTGTTTGAAACCATTTTAACAGAGAACAATGGGAAATTTAGTAGATTTTGTACAGAGTGAATTCGTGACCAAGAATGAGATTCCTGATTTTTCAGCAGGAGATACGATCACTGTTTATTATGAGATTCGAGAGGGATCCAAAACAAGAACGCAGTTCTTCAGAGGCGTGGTGATCCAGAGAAGAGGCAGCGGGGCTTCCGAAACTTTTACGATTCGCAAGATGTCAGGAACAATAGGTGTTGAGAGAATATTTCCGATCAACCTGCCTGCCATTCAAAAAATTGAAGTGAACAAACGAGGAAAAGTGAGAAGAGCACGAATTTTCTACTTTAGAGACCTCACAGGTAAGAAGGCTCAGATCAAGGAAAGAAGATCTTAAGAGAGTCGAAATCCTTCAACATACAAAACCCCTTCTGTTTCAAACGGAAGGGGTTTTCTTATTAACAAATGTTTATAACCGCTCTTGAATTCTTGTTAAAAAGAACTATCGCTTTTATTTGGTAACAAGGATATTTTACTCTTACATTTGATTCAAGAATGAAGGTCAGTTCTTAGCTGGCGAAGTTGATGCGAGGTGTATTCCTCCGGTTGATTTTGAAAGTGACGTTTTGAATTTTCATTCTGCCAGGATCACGTATTCTGGGGCAGTCACAGATCCTTTGTTACAATCATTGTATTTAGCATAAATATCAGGATTTAAAGGTTAGTGGTTGCAAAAAGGATGTCAGGACAGTGTTATTAAAAGAGCGGCTCTCGGGCTGTGAGTAGAAAGCACAGGAATGACTTCCGTAGAAATCAAGGCTGGAAAAGGATGTATTGGAACATGCAAATGTGAGGATAATTAATCAATTTCGGGCCGACGTTTCGACAAGTATCCATAACAAAGAGTCACATCTTTGTTATGGATATCTTTTTTTAGGGGATCCCTTAAATCACCTCTTCACAGTTGTAAACAATTGTTAATAAGTCTTGTTAACAAGCTGTTGACTTCTTTCTCGCTGATTTTCACCAGCTTAAAACCCTTATCTTTTAATTTTGTCTCAACTCCGGGCCTTTCAGGACATCCCCAATGTTATGAAAATCGTCCTGTCCGGCTCAGGTGTCAGTAGATTTATTTCTATTGCTGTTCAGATGCAACATAGACCAAAGTGTTTAGCGCAAGACTTATTTGGGAATGACTGAACAGTTTAAAATAGGGCCTGATGTAATACGAACAACAGCTCCCCCCTATTTTAAAACAACGCAGCATTTGACTTGTGTCAAATGCTGTTAAACCAAACCAAAAGCCATGGAGAAATGCATCTTTTCCGTGGCTTTTACTTTTCTACTATTTTTTGTCTCCGCCCGGGAAAAACTAAGCGATGGTTTATTATATTTGCAGCAATTTAAATCTAAGCGACAATGACTAAAATAAAAGTTTCGAATCCGGTAGTTGAGCTCGACGGGGATGAGATGACCAGAATCATCTGGAAATTCATCAAAGACCAGCTCATCCTCCCCTATCTGGATCTCGACATCAAGTACTTCGATCTCGGGGTCGAGCACCGTGACGACACAGACGACCAGGTAACCGTTGATGCGGCCGAGGCCATTAAAAAGTACAATGTGGGTATCAAATGTGCAACCATTACCCCCGATGAGGCGAGAGTTGAAGAATTCGGCCTGAAAAAGATGTGGCGTTCTCCGAACGGAACCATCCGAAACATCGTTGGCGGAACCATTTTCAGGGAACCCATCATCATGAAAAACGTACCGAGATACGTACAAGGGTGGACCAAACCCATTTGTATAGGCAGGCATGCCTTCGGGGATCAGTACAGGGCCACGGATTTTGTCACCAAAGGAAAAGGAAAACTTACGCTGACCTTTACTCCGGAAGACGGAAGTGAGCCACAAAACTTTGAAGTTTACAATTTTGAAGAAGGAGGTGTGGCAATGGCCATGTACAATATCGATTCTTCCATCTACGGTTTTGCCCGCTCAAGCTTCAACCAGGCGCTTAGAAAAGGCTGGAACCTCTATTTCAGCACCAAGAATACCATCCTGAAAGCCTACGACGGTAGATTCAAAGATATCTTTGAAGAAGTTTACCAAAACGAATTCAAGGACAAATTCGCCGCTGCCGGAATCACCTATGAGCACAGGTTGATCGACGATATGGTAGCCGCGGCCATGAAATGGGATGGTGGCTTCGTCTGGGCCTGTAAAAACTACGACGGGGATGTTCAATCCGACACCGTTGCACAGGGCTTCGGATCTCTTGGATTGATGACCTCTGTTCTGGTTACTCCGGACGGAAAAACAATGGAAGCAGAGGCTGCGCACGGAACCGTTACGCGGCACTACAGACAGCACCAGAAGGGAAAAGAGACATCGACGAATCCGATTGCCTCGATCTTTGCCTGGACCCGTGGTCTGATGCACAGAGGAAAACTTGATGAAAACCAGGAGCTCATCGACTTCTGTCAAACTCTGGAGAAGGTTTGCATCGATACCGTGGAAAGCGGTAAAATGACGAAGGATTTGGCTCTGTTGATTCACAAAGACGCCATGACATCGGAGGACTACCTCAATACCCAGGAATTCCTCGATGCTCTAAAGAGCAACCTGGATAAGGCTCTGGCGTAAAAGGAACCGATATCCGTTTGATTACAATAGAAAAGCTCCCTTACCGGGAGCTTTTTTGGTGAATTGGGTATTCTGATCTATATTTAGTCCTGTTGTTCTACCCACCTCTCATCCACGCAAATGAAACGCAAAGAGAAAATATTTTCAGATCCTCAGGCCAAATCCGTCTTCCAAAAAGGCATGAAATACCTCGGCATTTCCTTGCCTCTCCTTTTCGCTTCACCCATTGTGGTGACCATTGGCTTTAAAATGCTTCGCCGTGATCAGGGGTATTGGCTCCTTGTATTGGGCTGCTTTCTCACGGTTCTAACCATAGTCCTTGTCTCGCAGGCCTTTCGACTGATCCTGAAATCCCTTTTCGCCCGATGAGAAAAAAGAGTGCCAAATGGACCCGCCTTACGGAATGGGAACATTGGCCCACCTATACCTATTATGTCCCGCTCCTGCCGTTTTTCTTTATGCGGTTCCTCAAGGCAGGGCATCCCAATCACTATTTGACGGCCAACCCGGGTATCAGATATTCAGGCAACGGAACCGAATCCAAATTCATCACCCTCAGCCTGGTTCCTGAAAAGTACAGGCCCATAAGCCTGTTGGCAACTCCGGAGCGCAGACAGAACCTCGAAAAAAAGCTGGAGGAGCTTGGATTGAGTTTCCCATTGATTGTCAAACCGGATCGGGGCTTCAGGGGTTATCTCGTCAAGAAGATAGACTCTGCGCAAGCCTTGTCAAAGTACCTGAATCAGGTTCAAACCGATGTCCTGATCCAGGAATTCATTCCCTATTCAAAGGAATTGGGAATCTTTTATCACCGATATCCCGGACAGGACCGGGGCCAGGTCACCTCGGTTACGATCAAGGAGTTCCTGAAAGTGGTCGGAGACGGATCCAGAACCATCGGAGAGCTGATCCATGAAGATTCGAGAGCCTATTTGTATGAAGATCTCTTCACTCGCATTCACAAGCAACAGATCGATCGGGTATTGGACCCAGGGGAAGAGCTCGTGCTTTCGGTCATCGGCAACCATTCCAAGGGCACTCGCTTCGTCAACGGAAACCATCTGATAGACCAGGAGCTCAATGCCTTCATGGATCGAATATGCAAACCCATGAAAGGCTTCTACTACGGTAGGCTCGACATCAAATACGAGAATCACGACCAGCTTCTCAAGGGAGAAGCCTTCAAGGTCATCGAAGTCAATGGCATAATTTCGGAACCCACCCATATCTACGATGCTTCCCATGAGAAAGCATCTTTCCTGAACGCACTGAAGACCATCAACTCGCATTGGAAGATCATGAGTCAGATTGCCCATATCAACCACCACAAGAACCGGGTGGCCTACCCAGGTGTCATGGAATACATTCAAAACATGAAATGGCTGAGAAGTCACAGCCAGATGCTGAAAACGTTGAATTCGGCAGAAATCTGACCAGGCATCTGATCGGGTATTATTGAAGGTTCTTCTTAGGCGTAGTCGGATTGTATCCGAAATCCCCATCGGGCAAACTGATCCCAAGTTGAGAAATGATATAGCCGATGCTGGCAAAATGATGTATTGCGTGACTGTGGGCCTGGATCAGTGCGGCAGCAAGGGTGTAGTTGGCTGTTACCATGCCCAGCCCCAGGTCATCCCTGACCTTCACTACCTGGTCCAGATCTTCATTTTCAAGTTCCAGAAGCCTGGTTTTGATCTCCTTGAAATAATCCAGTCCCATATCTACATGGGTCTCTGCCATTTCGTTGCGCTTCCTGTCTGAGAGATCGATCATCCCGGATTCCAATCCTCTGAGGATGCAGTCGAAAACATCCAGGACATGACGCATGTGCACGCCTATACTCGAGTAATAGGGAGCTGTGGAATTGTCCCTGTACCGGACGTCATCTATGGAATTTAGCAAGTTGACTCCCCGGTTGAGGTTCTGGATAATGGCAGGAATCATTCAGGACAGTTTTATTATTTGACGCTAATTTAAAAAATATTACTTCATAATCTTGAAGAATGTTAAAATTCCAAGGACAAAGAACAGAGCGCTCAAGATATAATTGATGTTCCTGGCTATGAATTGAGCTCTTTTTTGAACCACATCCGCAAATCGCACATAGGTCATGAACAGCCCGAAGGCCCCAAGGAAGACCCCGGTCACGAAGAGGTTGATGAAGGGTTGTTCGGTAATCAGCATCCCCCGATTCTCGAGGACCGAGCTGAGCACCAGGTAAAAAGGAATGGCCAACATGTTCATGGACGACATGAGCATGCCAACCCAAAAGCTCTTGCCCGAACGTTTCTTACCCTCCCCTTTGAACTTCTTGCGAGCCTGCAAAAAGAAGACGACTGACAAGCCAAAAAGGACTGCTATGCCGGCATAATTGAGCCTTTCGACCACCTCGGGATGCTCTGCAAAGTACCTGGCAAAAACCAGAGCCACAAAGGCCTGGGGAATAACCACCAGGGCCGCTCCCAGTGCAAACCACCTGCCTGAGGAACTACCCTTTTCAATCGCGGTCCTGACGGCCGTCATATTCAACATGCCCGGTGGGACAAGACTCAAATAAGCCATCACAAAACCCAAACCGACATGCATGAAATACTCCATATTTTAGATGATTTTATGAATCCTTATTTGAACTACCGACAAAGCTATCAAAAAAAGAATTCAGGTCCTCCGATATTCTGAGCTTGAGCACCAAAAAGACGAAAACGATCAATATCGCAACACTTTTTATCACGATCGCCAAAATAGGCGGCACATTCAGTTGGATCGAAAAGAAAATCGCAAAAATCATCCCGATGAGCAGCAAAACCAGAATTGTTCTCCTGTCAAAGGGCTGCATACCCAATTTTCGATTGACATAATAGACCCGAATCACCCCAAATACGAGCACAACAATCAGGGTGGCAAGGGCTGCCCCTTCTATGCCCATTTGCTCGATAAGCACCTTATTGAGAATGAACACACTGGCTGCCATGCTCAAGGAAAAATAAAAAAGACTGCGATACAGGCTGGAGTTGGTCAAAATGGCACCGTTGGTACCGAGGGACAGCTTGATCAGTTCAGATAACGAAATGATCAAAACGATTGACATGCCCGCCGAATACTCGGGCTTGTCTATGAATTCATAAATCTCTCGAATATTCGAATTAATCAGCAGAAACAGCAATCCCCCGACGATCAGGAGATTGAGGGAGCTTCTTCTGTAGAGATTCTCCACTTCCTGCAGATTATTCGCATTGAGCTCTTTAGCCGTAATCGGATTGATGATCTGCTGCATGGCCCGGTTCGGAATCGCAATCACCGAGGCGATATAGACCCCCACTGAGTAGTAGGCCACTTCAGCAATGTCGGTAAGCTGCGGAATCATGAACTTGTCGATCTCAAGCAGTATCGTACCCGCAGACCCTGCAAGGATAATGTAGACCGAAAACGACATGATCTCCCGTATGTTGGCGGGTACGGTGAATCCACGGTAGCGCGGGAAATAAACCCAAAGTGCATAGACCTTCATAATGAGCATGCGAAGCAGGTAAACAACAGCCACCGCATAAACGAAGGTTTCATTGTCGATCCACCCCAGGTAAACACCAATCAGCAGGGCCGAGATGCAGATTCGGGCAAAAATCTCCCTGACAAAACCGCCAAAGACCGATCTGAGCTGTACCCGGCTCCAGGCATAGAAAACCTCGAAGTATCCCATGAAAATAGCAATCGCAAAGATCAAATAGGTATATCGCTCAATGATGATGTTCTCCCGGGCCAGGAACTGGGCGATCTCGTTGTAAAAAATCGTTCCGAGGAAAGCGAGAGGCACAATGAAAAGCAGCGGCAAGAAAAGGGCGAGCACAAGGAAATTGTCCTGCTCCTCCCGGCTGCGATAGGAAGAAAAGAATTTTACGATAGTGTGCTGCATCCCGAAAACCAGCAGGGGCATCACCAGGTTGGCCGAGGAGAGCAGGAATGTCACCAACCCAAAATACTCAGCCTCCAGAAAATGGGTGTACAGAAAGAGGACGTTGACACCGCCGATCGCGAACCCAAGTATGAGGATCAACGTATTTTTAAACGATTGATTGAATACGATGCCCATGTTATTCATGATCAATCAGCTTCTGTGTTAAATATTTGAATCGAGCCAGCAGCATCAGGGCCGAAGCGGTCAGGCCTGCAAGCAAACCGATCCAGATTCCCTGGGAGCCCAATTCCAGGGTTTTACCCAATAAGTAACAGATCGGAAAGCCCACGATCCAGTAGGCCACAAAAGTGATATAGGTCGGAATCTTAACGTCCTGAAGGCCCCGAAGGGCTCCCAATACAACGACCTGAAGTCCATCGGAAAGCTGGAAGAGCCCGGCAATGAGCAGCAAAGACT
>Ga0272441_10013403_pt1 | contig 11795 bp, 11 predicted proteins | sample SSMProp6N_FD_193582 | JGI IMG/M metagenome (GOLD analysis project Ga0272441, IMG submission 193582) | Marine sediment archaeal communities from Little Sippewissett salt marsh, Falmouth, MA, United States - SSM-Prop-6N | ecosystem: Environmental > Aquatic > Marine > Wetlands > Sediment ...
TGGCCGATCAGCAGAATGCCGTGGAAATCGGGCGGCTTTTAGCCGCGGATACGATCACCCTCGGATCGGTGCAGCAGCTGGACGGGCTGTCGATCTCCGTGAAGCTCATCGATGTCGAGACCGGTTCGGTTCTGTTTGTCGATTCCCGAAACGCTTCGACCCGTGAGGTCATTCCCGAGGTGATCCGGCGAATAGCCCGGGAAAGCGAGAGGGCTCTGTTCAGCGGGCGTTTTTTGAATCCCTTGATCACGGTACGCCTGGCCGGCGGCATCTGCCTCCCCGCCGGTCCGATGCGTGAGTTAGTCCGCATGGGGTACAGCGGAAATGTGGAAGTATCGATCGCGAATGCGTTTGTGAATCATCTGATTTTGGGATTGCAGAGCCGCTTCTCGTATTTCCCAGGCAGGGAGGAGAACACCCGGTATTTCATTTCGATTCCCGTGTTTGTCACCGGCGGATATCGATTCCTCCTTCCGAACAAAAGCACCATTACGCCTCGATTGTCCGCAGGGCTCGCCGTGGATCTGCTCAGCTGGGATGAGGACGGATTTGTGGCTGGTTTCGAAGACCCGGACTATTCTCTGTCCGTCGCCGCATCTCCTGCTTTGCAGCTGTCCGTTGCCGTGGGATTTCCGCTCGGCGGTATCCTGGTGGAGCTGGGCTCCGATGCGACCGTTGTCGTGGAGCGAAGCAATACGATGGTTTCCCTGGGGGCTGCACTCGGCGTCAGCCTGGCATTTTAAGGCTCGATCACCGCACTCCCGCCGGAGATTCACTCCCGGCCGAGCTTGCTCCTCATCTCGGCGAACAGGCGAGTGGCCTCTTCGCTGCTGAGATCATCATCCTCGCAGTGCTGTTCGACCAGCTCCGGAGGCAGCTCGTCCAGGAACGGAGAGGGCTCGCATTCCTCCAGGCGCCCGCGGCGGCGTCGGTTTCTGCAGGAGCTCAGGTACAGATTTTTTTTGGCGCGGGTGATGGCCACGTAGAACAGGCGGCGTTCCTCCTCCAGGTTCTGGCCGCCTTCCTCCAGTGCCCGGGCGTGGGGGATCAGCCCCTTTTCCAGACCGGCGATGAATACCGTGTGGAACTCCAGGCCTTTGGCCGCGTGGATGGTCATCAGATTGACGCGCTGCTGCGCGTCGGCGTTTTCCGCATTGTCCCGTGAGACCAACGTCACCCGGTTCAGATACTCGTAAAGGTTCGGATCGAGATTGTCCGGGTCCTCCTCGTAACCGGACAGGGAATCCATCAACCCTTCGACATTCCCGTACTTCCAGCGCGCGATTTCCGGCCGGGAGTGTTCCTGGATCAGGTAGCTCCAATAGTCCAACTCCTCCACCAGTTCCGAGAGGGCCGAAGCCAGCCGCCGTTTTGCGAAGAACTTCGAGCGGTACGTTTCTATGAGTGCCATGAACTCGCCAAGCAGATCCGCCGCCCTGTCCGACAGGCCGGGTATCACCGCACCGGAAGCCGCCGAGCCGTGCAACGCGCCAAGCGCCGAGTACAGGGAACAGTTCCGCTCGCGGGCCGTGGCCACGATGGCCTCCACCGTTTTTTTGCCGATTCCCCTGCGCGGGGTGTTGATGATTCTCAATACGTTCATGTCATCGTCGGGATTGGCGACAACCCGCAGGTAGGCCAGGATATCCTTGACCTCTTTTCGCTGAAAGAAGCTCATACCCCCCGATACTTTGTACAGCAGATTCTGGTGCACGAACGCCTCCTCGATCGCGCGGGTTTGACCGTTGGTACGCACCAGCACGCCGAACTGACTCAAGGGTATGCGTTGTTTTAGGGCAAGACTGCGGATCCTCTCGGCGATGAGCTCTCCCTCTCGCTGATCGTCCTCCGGGAACACGAGGAGCACCGACTCCCCGTCGGCCAAACCGGACCAGAGGTTTTTCCCCTTTCGATTCTTGTTGTGCAGGATCACGCGATTGGCCGCCAGCAGTATTTTGCGCGTTGAGCGGTAATTCTGCTCGAGCTTCACCTCCTGGAAACCGGCAAAATCTCTCTCGAATTGCAGGATATTCTCGAAGTGTGCGCCCCGCCACGAGTAGATCGACTGATCATCATCGCCCACCACGCACAGGTTCTTCGAGTCCGAGGCCAGCAGCTTGATCAGGTGATACTGCTGCTTCGATGTGTCCTGAAACTCATCGACCAAGAAGTATTTGTATCTTCCCTGCAGATCGGAGAGGACCTCCGGATGGTTTTCGAGCAGCCGTATCGGCAGCCGGATCAGGTCGTCGAAATCGACGGCATTGAACAGCTTCAGGCGGCTCTGGTATTCGTCGAACAGGGGCCGAAGGTGCGCGGTTTCATCCTGCCACTCGCCGGTCTTGGATTTCAGCCTGGAGAAAACAGCGGCCACTCGATAGGCGTCGAATCCATCGCCGCTTTGCCTGAACAAACCCAGATCCCGGGCGCTTTCTTTGATCAGCGCCTGTTTGTCCGATTCGTCGTAGATCGTGAAATTCTTTCTGTACTCCAGGTGATGGCCGTATTGCCTCAGCACGCGCACTCCGAAGGCGTGAAAGGTCGAAACGGTCAGGTTCTGCAGTTTCTGGGCGCACAGTTCCCGCACCCGCTTGGCCATCTCCTGCGCCGCCTTGTTGGTGAAGGTGACCGCCAGTATGGCGGCCTGGGGCACACCCTGCCCGAGCATGAAGGCGATACGATGGGTGATCACGCGGGTTTTGCCGGACCCGGCGCCGGCTAAAATCAGCAGGGGACCTTCGATGCTGCGTACGGCGTGCAGCTGTTGGGGATTGAGAGATTCGGTCAGGCGGGGCATCTACTTGATGAAGAAGTACAGTGCTTTGATACCGAGGGAGAACACGGTGGCAACGATGATGCCGGCGATGATCACGCCGGCCGATACGGCCAGGATCGTTTTTTTGCGATCCATGCCCAGGATCCAGGCGCCCAGCGTACCGGTATAGGCACCGGTAATGGGAAGGGGAATCGCCACGAACAGGATCAGCCCGGCATAGCCGTACTTCTCCACCTTCGCATGGACCTTGTGCCGGGAGCGTTCCACGATTCGATCGAACAGACGCCGGTACGGCCGCCAGCGCTCCAGCAGCTTGTGGACGCTGGAGAGAAACAGAAACAGCAGAGGCGCAACCAGGACGTTGGCGCCTACGCAAATCGGGTAGGCGATCAGCAACGGGATATCACTGGAAAGGGCGAAGGGAAGACCCCCGCGCAGCTCCGAGATGGGCAGCAGACAGAGACCAAGCGTGATCAGAAGTGTGCGGATGCTCATGGTTTCATTTCCCCCGCCTCCGAACCCCGCGTAGGGGATGCGGCCGGGTGTGTGCTGCGGCTAGCCGACTTTAACGGCCTTGCTGCTCTCCCACAGACCGTGGATATTGCAGAAGCTCAATCCGTAGAGGGTGCCGGAGGACTTCAGGGTGAGGGTTGCGCTGACCGCCGGTTCGGTGAAGGCGGGGCCTTCATTCGCGCCCTTGGCAGATTCCCCGTGGGCGGTGAACTCGCAGTTGGCCAGCTGGTAGCTGAACTTTTCCTCATCGGGCTTAAAGAATACCTGGATCCAGCGGATGTGATGCTCCGTGGTGTTGGGGTGGGCGATTTCCTTGCCCACGGAGACGGTTATTTGAAACTTTTCACCGGTTTTTACCGAATCGGGACACTCGATTACCGGAGCGTGCTTTTCCTGCTTCCAATCGGCACTTTGAAAATGATCACCGAGTTTGGCCATTTGCTGCCTCCTCTATTTTTACTTATTGAGCCAAGAATAGCATTTACCAGCGGGAATGTAAATATAACCATTTCGGTAGACTAAAACAGGCACTCTTGCAGCGGAGTGGGCGACCTGCTACAATCCAAGCCGAAACCCATGCACAGCCGCCGATCCCGTACCAATCGTCCGAATCGCCGCATATCCTGGGGAAATCGGATGCTCGATTTTCAGAATCACGCCTACGTAATGGGTGTCCTGAACTGCACGCCGGATTCGTTCTACCCGGGATCCCGGGTTCCGCCCGCCGAACAGGCGGTGGAGCAGGCGCGGCGGATGATCGCTTCCGGTGCCGAGATTCTGGATGTGGGCGGAGAGTCCACGCGTCCCGGGAGCGATCCGGTAGCGGTGGAAGAGGAGATCGAACGGGTGGTTCCCGTGATTGCGGCGATTCGCAAGGCTTCCAACGTGCTCATCTCCATCGATACACGAAAAGCGGAGGTGGCGGAAAAAGCCATGGAAGCCGGAGCGGATCTGGTGAACGACATCTCCGCGCTGCGGGACAACGGCGCTTTGGCCGATTGCATTGCCTCGCACAAAGTTCCGGTGGTCCTCATGCATATGCGGGGAGAGCCCAAGAATATGCAGGACAACCCCTTCTACGAGGATGCGCCGGCCGAGATTACCGAAGAGCTGAGCGCGGCCATGCAGCGGGCGTGCTCAGCCGGAATCCCGGCTGAGCGAATCATCGTGGATCCGGGCATCGGGTTCGGCAAGCGCCTGCAGGACAATCTGGCGGTTCTGCGCGGCTTGCGTGCCCTGCACGTCCTGGGATGTCCCATTCTGGTCGGGCTGTCCCGTAAGTCGTTTATCGGGGCGTTGCTCAACAAACCGGTAGAGGAACGGTTGATCGGTACGGTGGCAGCGAATATGCTCGCACTCGTGAACGGGGCGGATATTCTGCGGGTCCACGATGTCGCGGAAGCCGTTGATACGGTCAAGATCTACGAGGCGATTGAGCGGGGGTAGCGATGGATTGGTTTGCGAACCACTGGTTCTTGCGCGACTACCTCGTACCCATACTCGACATCCTGCTGTTGGCCTACCTGATCTTCAAGTCGTATCAGATCCTCGTGCAGACGCGGGCCGTGCAGCTGGTCAAGGGCGCCCTGATCATGGCCTTGATCTATCTGCTCGCGTTTTTTTTGCGCCTCAACACCTTGCTGTGGATCCTGAACCTGCTCGTACCCGGCCTGGTCATCGGGATCGCCATTATTTTTCAGCCGGAGTTGCGGCGCATCTTCACCCGTATCGGAACGCGCACCTGGCTGCGCCTTCGGCCGCGCGTGCAGCCGTATCACCTGGACGCGGTGTTGAACGCGGCGGAGATGCTCTCGGCCAAGCGCTGCGGCAGTCTGATCGTATTCACGCGCAACATCGGTTTGAATACCATCATCGAGACGGGCACGCGCTTAAACGCCGAGTTGACCTCGAGCCTGATCCTCACGATCTTCACCGACGGCAGTCCGCTGCATGACGGAGCCGCGGTGATCACCGAAGACAGGATCGTAGCCGCAGGCTGTTTTCTGCCGATCTCCGAGCAGCCGGATATCCGTCGATCGTTCGGCACCCGCCATCGCGCCGCACTGGGTCTGGCCGAAGAGTCGGACGCGGTGATCCTGGTGGTTTCGGAGGAGAACGGCGCCGTGTCCCTGGCCTACGACGCGAACCTGCTGTACGATTTGTCCCTCCCGGAAGTATCGGAGCGCCTGAAACGTTTGATCGAGTACCAGGAAGAAACGCTGGAGGAGGGGGAGGCGTGAAATCCCGAAGGTTGCTCGACGGGTTCTTTTCCCACTGGCCGGCAAAGATTATTTCTCTGGCCGCAGCGGCGCTGCTGTTCCTGTTTTACAGGGTCAATACCATGGATGAACGCTTTTTCAGCGTTCCGCTGCAGGTCGACCCGCCGCCGGGATTGGCCATCAGCAAGCCTTATGCCAAGAGCGCCCGCGTGACGTTGAGGGGCAAGGAGGAGGCCATCTTCTCGGTGATCGAAGAGGACGTGGAAGTGAGCGCGGACTTCGGCCGCTTTGATTCGGAAGGGCAGTTCCGCGTACCGGTGCGGGTGACCCGGAGGGGAAGCTCTCTGAACATCGAGCCCCTCGATATCCGTGTGGAACCCGCCGAGATCGTGATCACGTTGGAGCAGAGGATCGAGAAGACTGTAGCCCTCAAACCGGTGATTCGGGGCACGCCTCCGACGGGCTACGATCTGGTTCAGTATACAATCACGCCGGAAGGCGTGCAGATATCGGGGCCCCGGAGCATCGTGAACGCCACCGAGACGATCCTTTTGGAGGAGATCGATCTGGAAGGACGGACCGAAGATTTCACCGAGCAGCTGATGATCGTGGAAGAGAATGCGCTGGTGGATTATCCGCGGGAACGGCCCGTTGTTTTCCGGGGAATCGTTCGGGAGGCGGTGATCATCAAGACCTTCGAGGATGTCGATATCATTAGCATCGATCTATCGCCGGATCTGAGACTGGCCGAACCGCTTCCCAAGGGAAGCATTCGTATCCAGGGAAACCAGCGGTCGATCGAGTCCCTGCTGCCGCAGCTGCTGCGACTGGTCATCGATTGCGGAGAGATCGAAAAACCCGGCCCGGATACGCTGTACCCGCAGCCGGATATCCCGCCTGAATTCGTGGTTCTGAAATTCGAGCCGCAGGAGCTGGATGTTACAATTATACTATCCGGGATGGAGGAAGAGTACGAATGATATTGGGAATCGGAATCGATGTGGTTCATGTATACAGGTTGAAACGATGGGAAAAAATTCCGGGTCTGTTTCAGCGATTTTTTCACGACGATGAGCTAAAGGCCGCACTCCCCAAGGGAGAGGCGGGTATCTTAAGTCTGGCCGCACGCTTCGCCGCCAAGGAGGCGTTCGGTAAGGCTCTCGGCACGGGGCTGCACGGGTTTTCCCTGAAGGAGATCGAGGTGATGAACGACCAACTCGGCAAGCCGTATTTGCGGGTGCACGGGCGCGCCCTGGAGGCGCTGGAGAAACTCGGCGGGCGAAAGGTGAACATATCGCTGAGCCATGAACGGGACAATGCCTTGGCCGTGGTCGTGATAGAGGGGGACTAATGTCGGATCAGGATCACGAAGCAAGAAGAACCACCTTTTTCAGCAAAAATGCGATCAACTGCCCGGTGTGCGAAACCAGCTTCTACAAGGAAGATCTGCTGTCCGGAGGCGGCCGGTTGATCGCGGGAGAATTGACGGAGGAACTGCGCCGTACCTACGAGCCTTCGAAGAAGTACGGAGAGCTTCATCCCCTGGCTTACGCGGTGATGGTCTGCCCCAGCTGTCTGTATGCCGTCTATCCTCAGGATTTTCTCGAGATTAAAGAGGAGTTCATCGAAGCGCTGAAGGATCAGACCGATAAACGCGTGGAAAGCGTCTCCCTGGTGTTCGAGGATCTGGATTTCACCGGATATCGCGGCTTGAAGGAGGGGGCTGCATCCTATTTCCTGGCCATGATGTGCTACGACCTGCTGGACCGGCACTACTCGCCCACGTTCAAACGAGCCATATCCTCCCTGCGGGCCGCCTGGTTGCTGGATTCCCTGCATCGCAAGGCGTTCAGCCAAAACTACGACTACGTGTCCCGCCTTTTCTACCGCAAAGCCCGCTTCTTTTACATGGAGGCGATCGAGATGGCCCAAAACGGCCAGGAACCGCTGGAAGCCCACGTGAACTTCGGTCCGGATCTGGATAAGAACTACGGGTATGACGGTCTGCTGTATATAGCCGGACTGCTGGAGTTCAAATACGGGCCGCGCCAAAACAAGGAGAAGCGTGTCAAAAGCCTGGAGAATGCCAAGCGCATCGTTTCGAAGCTGTTCGGAACGGGCAAGGCTTCGAAGAGCAAGCCGTCGGCCATTCTCGACAAGGCGCGGGAGCTGTATGACGAGATGAACAAAGAGATCAAACAGCTCCAGGAGCAGGGTTAAATCGAGTTGGTTCGTAATATCCGCCTTACGCTCGCCTATGACGGTACCGAGTTTTGCGGGTGGCAGGTCCAGAACAACGCGCGCACGGTACAGGGTGAGATCGAGCAGGCCCTTCAGCGCATGCACCAGCATCCGGTGCGCATCCAGGGAGCCGGGCGAACCGACTCCGGAGTGCATGCCTGCGGGCAGGTGGGCAATTTTCACTCGGATCTCGACTCGATTCCGGCCGAGCGCTGGCATATCGCCCTGAACTCCTACCTGCCGCCGGATGTACGGGCCCTGGACAGCCTGGAGGTCGATTCCGCTTTCAACGCCAAGTCCAGCGCGCGGCAGCGGGTGTATCGCTACTATCTGTACACAGGCGAAGTCGGGCCGCCTCATTTTCGCCTGTACTGCTGGAAACTCAGGCGGCGTCCCGATCTCCGGCAACTCAACGCATTGGCTTCGGTGTTTGTGGGAGAGCACGATTTTACGACCTTCGCCGCCAGCGGCGATGCCAGCCGCTCCAAGGTGCGGAGGGTGGATACGGCCGTATTCTTCCCGGAGGGGCCGTTTTTGTGTTTCAAGGTGGCGGCCAGCTCCTTCGTCTGGAAGATGGTCCGCAGCCTGCTGGGGACGGTTTTAGAGTACGAGTACAACTCGATGAGCGCGGAGCAGTTGGCTGAAGCCCTCGCGGCGAAGGATCGATCCCGGGCGGGGATGAGCGCACCGGCACGGGGATTGTTCCTGGAAAGGGTGGTGTACGATGGCGATGAGCGAATCTGAAGCCTACGATCTGTTGAACTTGGCCGAGGATTACCTTCTGGACGGTTTTCGGCACAAGCATCCGCCGTTCAGCGCGGTTCGCACGCAAGCGGCCGGTCGTTCCTCAGCGGCGGATGACGGTGAGGCGCCCGCGGCGCAAGCCGGGCAAGCGCCCGATCTATTCGCCGCGCCCGCTACCGGAGCGCCCGCTGGTTCCGCACCTGGTGATTCGGCCGCAGTTGCAGCTGCCGCTACCGGAGCGCCCGCTGCCGAAGTGGAAGCTCCCGCAGCGAGCCTGGCCGGCATCGCCGCACAGGTGGCTGAATGTACGCGCTGCGCCCTTCATCGGCAGCGAAGAATTCCGGTTCCGGGTGAGGGATCCGAGCACCCGCTGGTCATGGTGATCGGCGAGGGCCCCGGCGCCGAGGAGGACCGGTGCGGCAAACCCTTCGTGGGACGTGCCGGCAAGTACCTGGATCGCTGGCTGCAGGCCATCGGCCTGGACCGGCTCGGCAACTGTTTTATCGGCAATATCGTCAAGTGCCGTCCTCCCGGAAACCGCGATCCCCTGCCGGAGGAGTCGGCTGCCTGCCTGCCGTACCTCGAGCGGCAGATCTCCCTGCTTCGCCCCAAGGCGATCCTGACACTGGGGCGTATCGCCACGCAGATTCTCTGTGAGAGTACGGAGGGGATCGGCCGGCTGCGGGGCAAACAACTTGAGTTTCGCGGCATTCCCCTGGTTGCAACCTATCACCCGAGCGCGGTGTTGAGGAACACCGCGCTGCGTGCGGCCGTGTGGGAGGATCTGCAGCGGCTGCGGGCTCTGCCGGCGTTGGTTGAAAGCCTGGGCGCCCTGCCCGGCAGCTCCGCCTGAGCGGTTTGGCCTTCATGGAACGTTTGATCGAGGTTGCCTTCAACCTGCCCATCCGCCGCAGCTTCACCTATTCGCTTCCCGAGGGGCTGGAAGCGCCGGTCGGACACCGTGTGGTGGCGCCGTTCGGCTCCCGCAGGCTCACCGGCTGCGTCGTCGGCCGGGCCGATGAGCCGCCGCCCGGTGTAGCTGAGATCAAGCCGATTATCCGCACCGTAGACAAACGACCCGTGTTTGATACCGCTTTGCTCGAGCTGGCCGGCTGGATCGCGGATATGTATCTGTGCTCTACGGGCGAGGCGCTTTCTACCATGCTCCCCGGCGGCCGCCGGGAGGTGGAGCCGGAGGAACTGGGTGGGGAACTGGCGCTGTCCAAGGACGTGACTCTCTCCCCTCACCAGCGGCAGGCGATCGAGCGCATCTGCAGCGCCGACGGCGGTTTGTTCTACCTGCACGGGGTCACCGGTTCCGGGAAAACAGAGGTGTTTCTCCAGGCCAGCCGGGCTATGCTGGAAAGGGGCCGGGGCGTGATCTATCTGGTTCCGGAGATATCCCTAACCCACCAGGTGGTCGACGTGTTTCAAGCGTTTCTGGATCAGCCCGTGGCCGTGCTGCACTCCGGGTTGACCCCCTCTCAGCGGTTGAAAACCTGGCTGGATCTGATGGGGGGTACGATCCGTCTGGTGATCGGGGCGCGCAGCGCCGTGTTCGCTCCGGTGAGAGAGCTCGGTCTGATCATCATCGACGAGGAGCACGAGGGATCCTACAAATCCGGATCCACGCCGCGCTACCACGCCCGCCAGGTGGCGATGCACCGCAGCCGATCCGAGGGGGCTGTACTGGTGATGGGAAGCGCTACTCCTTCTTTGGAGGCTTACCACTACATGCATTCCGGTACCCTGGAGCGCCTCAGCCTACCCGAAAGGCTCAGCGGCGGCAGCATGCCCGTGGTGCGGATTCAGGATCTAAACGGAGAGTCGGTCCCTCTGTCCCATCGACTGATTCAGGAAATCCGGCGCACCCACGAGGAGGGCAGGCAGAGCATCCTCTTTCTCAACCGCCGCGGCTTCAGCTACTTCTTTCACTGCAGGAGCTGCGGATACCAGATGAAGTGCCGGAACTGTTCGGTGAGTCTCACCTATCACAAGCACAAGAACAGCATGGTCTGCCACTACTGCGGCTACCGCAGCCGTCCGGTGGAGGTATGCCCCGAGTGCGGTTCCATGGAAGTGGGGTATTCCGGTTTTGGCACCGAGCGGATCGAGGAAGAAGTCGAGCGGTTGTTTCCGGATCTGACCGTGAGCCGGGTGGACACCGATTCTGTGCGCAACAAGATGCGACTGCGCGAGATACTAAACGAGTTTCGTGCCGGGAGGATCGACATCCTTCTGGGTACGCAGATGGTGGCCAAGGGCTTGAATTTCCCGGGGGTCAAGCTGGTGGGTATCATCAGCGCGGATACGGGCCTGCAGCTGCCTGATTTCCGCGCCGCCGAGCGCACCTTCAACCTGATCGTTCAGGTCTCGGGCCGGGCCGGACGTTTTCACCCGGACGGAAAGGTGCTGGTCCAGACCTACATGCCGGAAAACGAGACGATCCGCCTTGCCGCGCAGGCGGATCTGGATACGTTCTACCGCAAGGAGCTGGATGCCAGGAAGGCGCTGGGTTTTCCGCCCTTTACGCGACTGATCCGCCTGGTGTTCCGCGCTCGCAGCGCCTCCCGGTCCAGCGCCGCGGCCGAGAGCTTCGCACAAGGTCTGCAGCAGGTCGAGCAAGGTCCGGACGGAGTTGAGATCCTGGGCCCGGCGGAGTGCCCATTGTCGGTCATCGCGGGAAATCACCGCAACCACATCATCTTCCGCTCCCGCCGCTTCAAAAATCTCCACGCGCTGGTGCGGCGGAGCCTGGAGCATATACAGGTGCCCTCGGGGGTATACGTTGAGGTGGACGTGGATCCGGTTTCCCTGCTGTGAACGGCTCGAATCGGCCCGTTCCAAGGCATGATCCGGACACCCCAGATTCTCCATTCGTTGACTTTCCCCCGGTGCTTTAGTATCGTTTATCCAGGAAAAAGCAATGTTGGACATAGTCACCTTAGGCGATGATCGCCTGAAAAAGCACTCGATTGTGATTCCCGAGTTTGACGGAGAGGTTCAGACTCTGGTGGAGCAGATGTTTGAAACCATGCATACCAACAGGGGAATCGGCCTGGCCGCCGTGCAGGTGGGCCGGCTGATTCGACTGTTCGTCACCGATATACCGAAGTACGGCCCTCTGGTTTTTATCAATCCGGAGATCGTGGAAACCTCCGTGGGCCAGAACTCTTTCGAAGAGGGGTGCTTGAGTATCCCGGAGGTGAACGCGGATGTGATCCGGCCCAGTCAGATACGGGTCCAGGCCTGGAATCTCAAGGGTAGGCCGTTTACCATGGACGCCGATGATCTTCAGGCAC
>Ga0272441_10013404_pt1 | contig 11795 bp, 7 predicted proteins | sample SSMProp6N_FD_193582 | JGI IMG/M metagenome (GOLD analysis project Ga0272441, IMG submission 193582) | Marine sediment archaeal communities from Little Sippewissett salt marsh, Falmouth, MA, United States - SSM-Prop-6N | ecosystem: Environmental > Aquatic > Marine > Wetlands > Sediment ...
CTCTGTGAACCGCTGGTTCATAAATCCGACTTATATTGATTATACCTATATCTCATTATTCCGTCAAATATATTCTTCTTCTGCCAAGCATAAACTTTCCGTCCGAAGATGGAAATGGCATGGTTCTTGTGTCGTCGGCCCTGATATAAGCATCAACCACAGTATGCTTGATCACAGTTTATAGCAAGCAATGGATTACGAATGTCCGATCAGCCCAGTAACCATGCGTATGGACGTAAAATTTATGCTTGGCTTCTTCTGTAGCTTGAAGGTTTCATACTGTTCCGTATACAAGGGATAATCTGCAAAGCGTCAAAATAGCGTTTTACTTCACCTCGCTGTGGAAGTTGGGCTGGAACAGATGGTCTAAAACAGCTTTACTTATGGCGAGAAATTCAGTATAATTCAGGTAGGATATGGCATTGCCAAACGTATGAAAAATCACCACTGTGACGCTATTGTGGCGCGAATAGTATCAAAAAACCGAACACATGACACTGGATATGCACTCTTTCCTGTCAAGAAGTGGGAGGCCATGCTGGATCTGCTTTCTACAACTGCCTGAAATGCCAAAGTCAAGTTAGATTGATCTTATTAATTTGATTCTGTATTCTCTATTTTTCTGGTCTCTAACTTTCATCCAAGGATTTGGGATTATGTCTGTTTTGAATACTTCAGGGAACATTTCTGGTAGAGTAATGGAATCTCAAGGGATACCTAAGGGTTTGCCGCAACGCTCCTTGAGCATCTGCCCCGTTTGTGGGAAGAAGATCTGGGCGGAGATCAAAGAGAAAAATGATAAGATGGTGATAGAGAAGGAGTGCAGCAACCCAGAGCATGGCAGATTTGAGGATATTCTGAGCACAGATCCCTATCTGTTCATGAAGGCTGAAAAGTGGGCTTCTATGGACGGAGCAAGGCTGGAGAATCCGCATGTTCGTGACGCTCGAAACTGCCCGGAAGATTGTGGACTTTGTCAGATGCATTATTCAACTCCTGCTCAGGTGAATATTGATCTGACGAACAGGTGCAATATGAAATGCCTATTTGCTTCGCTCATGCCGATGCAAGAGGGTTTGTTTACGGACCGACTCTGAAACAGGTGTATGCTATGATCAGGAGGGCATACGGGATCCGGCCACAACGGATAAACGCACTGCAATTTGCCGGTGGAGAGCCGACCCTCGCGGACACATTTCTGCCTGCATGCCGCTATGCCAAGAAACTGGGCTTCAGGGTTGTCCACGCCGCGACCAATGGCTTACGCTTCGCGGACCTTGATTTCTGCTGTGCAGCTAAGGAAGCTGGTCTTGACGGGCTGGATGATGATATCTACCGTCAAACCCGTGGATGTCCGCTTCTTGAAACCAAGATGAAGGTGATCGAGAGTTGTCGGAAAGCAGGACTTTGGATCGTGTTTGTGCCCACCATTGTCAAAGGTATTAACGATAGGGAACTGGGCAGGATCATGCATCTCGCCATCGAGAACGCCGACATAATGCATGGCATCGCTTTCCAGCCAGTTGCCTTTACAGGACGTATAGATCATGAAGAGCGTATTAGATACCGTTACACCCTCGCAGATATGGCTCATGATCTGGAGGAGCAGACCGGCCTGGTTTCAGCCAGAGATGACTTCTATCACTTAAGCGCTCTTTACCCACTGACCACGTTCTTCAGCATGACGATCCCCAAGAACGGGAAAGTTTATCTCAACCTGACCAGCCATGCCCATTGTGGTCTGGGAACCTATGTTCTGGTTGACCGCGAGCGTGGGATTGAGGGCACTGTTCCTGTATTCCGTCTCTTTGACTTTGAGAATATGTTGATCGAGATTCATAACCTGAATAGGGAATTGCTTAATGCTAGAAATAGCAGGTATTCAGTGAAGGCTTTGAGGCATGGCTTGTCGATCCTGCAAAGGAACTTCAGGAAAGATAACTCACTGGGTATCGGTTTCCTGAGTTTTATGACTGCCTTGATGGGTATGATGGGGCGCGGACGCCAATACCATTATCACAGTCGCTGGAAGTTCCTCCTTATAGGTGGGATGCATTTCCAGGATGCCTACAATTATGAGATAGAGAGAGTTAAGCGATGCGTAATCATATATGCAACTCCTGCTGGCGGGGATGGCTCAGATGTTAGATTCTATCCATTCTGTGCCTACAACTCCGGTCCAGGATTCCGTGACAAGGTGGAACGGCTATTTAGTCAACCCATGAAAGAGAATTGATTGTTAGCACACAAAGTGGGTACCGGGCAGAATCGGATGACATTGTACCCTAAGCATGGCATATTTTCCATACAACAAGACATTATCTCTTGCAACAGGACTGGTATGTTTCATTGAGGGATATATTGGTTTTTATCTACCCCGTGCAGTATGCGGATGTGTGCAGTCTCACCAAGCTGCGGATAGTTCCGCGAAGCCAAAAAAGTGCCCGCGTGACAAATACGTGACACATACAATCCTAAAAGATACTGAAATGGACAAGAAAATCCTAAACAGAACGAAAAAGGCAGGAGGGTAAAAAAGCAAGAAATATCAAACTCCTTTAAACAATTTCAAACAATTTTAAAGTGACGGTCAATGGGCTCATAACCCAAAGGTCGGCTAGTGGAGAATTGACTTTCTTGGACAAGGAATGTAATCAGAAACAGGAATAGTTATTCACTAGGAGAGCTGATTCTATCTTGTGACCAATTTGTGACCAAAAGATTTCAAAAAGGTATGAAAAATTCTGAAAGATTCAGAAGTCGTTGAGGGTGAAACGCTAAGAAGTAGCAAGCTATCAGAAACAATTCCAAAAAATACAAAAACCTGCATTTCAGGACTTCAAATCCAGCGTGGGGCAATCGCTTCTGGGAGGTATAAATCGGGTAGGATCTTCTACTCTTCAGCGAATGGAAAAAGTGTTCCCGTGGCGTATACGTGGCGCGGAGAATCCCGAGAAGTTTAGAAAGATGTCAAAAGATTCGCAACTATTTCAAAAAGTAGGAGGACGAGAAAGCCAGGTAATGTGAAGATCCTCGTGATTATTGCTAACTATTGTAAACTATTTCAAAATCCGCTGTGTTGGACTCCGGATCCAGAGGCCGGTGGTTCGAATCCACTCAGGCATACCAACCGAAGAACCCTGTGAGGGTGAGACTTCACAGGGTTTCTCTTTTTCCAGGTAGACAACTTTTTAGCTATATAGCATTCGTAATATAGGGGCTTGTCCCCGTCATAAAAGACGCCCAAAAGGGGCTGGACTACAGAAACGACTTATGATGGCAACTCCTTCCTGAAATTTCTATAGCACCTTTTTTCTTGATTTCCTCTCCAAGCTGATGTATACTGTCCTCAGCTAGAGGTTTATTGCGCGAGTGGGTAACATGGCTGAAGGCGTAGGTCTTCTCCTGCCATATCAAAGGCCAAAAGTGAAGGAGTAAGCAAATCCTGTCCTTCCATTTCTCCCGCAGGCCTTTTCAACCCAACTCCACGGGGAAGCTTGTTGAGCTTTCCCCATCCGATGATCTCCACGTGCGTTTGTGAATTCTTGAACAGATCGAAACCCTTTAGAGCCTGGTATCTTTGCCTGTAGTTCTGTCTGCGGGGAAGAATGTTTTCCGTCTATCGGTCTTTCTCTATCAGGGAAAGGCCTATGAGATCGCTGCGCGGTTTTGCTCGTTCCAGGAAATTTGCAGTTTTACCTCTCGATTGTATCTCTACGAGGCTATGGATTTAATAAACACACATAGAGCACAAAACGATATTACCATCAGATCCATAGTGATAGGCCTGGTTCTGATGCCCGGATTCGTCTATCTGGTGGCTTTACAGGAGATGATATGGCACGCTTTGCACTGGTCTTCCATGTCGCTGCCGCAGATCGCGGTGTTTGTGGTAGCTGTGCTTGTCTTTATCAATTTTGTACTGAAAAAAATCTTTCGCAGAAACGTACTGTCACAGAATGAAATACTCGTGATATATGTGATGCTTTGCACCACACTTGCTTTCACTGCACACGATAACATGGTATGCTTGATGGGGGTACTGGCTCATGGTTTCTGGTATGCTACGCCTGAAAACGATTGGGCTAACCTTTTCCACAGCTATCTCCCCAGATGGCTGGTGGTAGATAATCCTCGCGCTGCCAGAGATTTTTACAAAGGTGAATCAGATTTTTTCGTCTCCGAATATGTAGCGAGCTGGCTCCCAGCTATGCTGGCATGGTCTTTCCTTCTCTGTCTGCTGTTCTTCATGCTGCTTTGCATTAACGTGGTCATAAGGAGGCGCTGGATCGAGCAAGAGCGGCTTTCATATCCTATCATCCAGGTTCCGCTGCAAATGACGGCGCCGGACTCCGGGTTCTACAGAAATAAGATTATGTGGATCGGCTTCAGTATAGCTGGCGCTATCAGTATTATCAACGGGCTGAATTTCTTATATCCATCAATACCGCGCATACCTATTAAGGAAGGGAGCTATGATCTGGGTAGGTTTTTCACTCGTCCGCCGTGGAACGCGATAGGATCAATGCCTATCAGGTTCTACCCATTTCTTATAGGCCTATCGTTTCTGATACCACTGGACATGACTTTTTCTACATGGTTTTTCTTCCTTTTCAGGAAGGGTGAGCGCGTCTTTGGCAGGATCATGGGCTGGGGAAACGTCCCCAGGTATCCCTTTTTCGGGGAACAAGCTACCGGAGCGGTGTTTGCGCTTTGTGCTATCGCACTCTGGGCCAGCAGGCACCACATCAAGGAAGTCCTGCTGAAGGCAATTGGAAGATCGGAAATAGATGACTCAGAGGAACCCATGAGGTTCAGATCGGCATTGGCAGGTATAGTTCTGGGGATGGCGGCGTTAATGATTTTTTGTGCAAAGCTGGGAATGTCAATCTGGCTGGTGCCGGTATTTTTCGGTCTGTATTTTGTTATATCCATAAGCATAACGCGGATGAGGGCAGAGATGGGGCCGCCGCTCCATGCTATGCTCCTGGTCAACCCACAGACCGTCATAATCGCCGCCTTAGGAACACGCCGTCTGGGGCCAAATAATCTAGCAATACTTTCCCTTTTCTATTGGTTTAACAGGTTCAACAGGAGCCATCCCATGCCGCATCAGCTTGAGGCTTTTAAGATAGCCGAACGCACTGGAGCCAGCACCAGGCGGATGGTAGCAGCTATGCTCCTGGCTATTGTAGTGGGAGTTGGAGCTACCTTCTGGATATATCCCTACACTCTATACAAGTATGGTGCGACTACTGCTGGTGAGTTACTGGGCGCCGGCTGGCAGGCATATAACGGTCTGTGCGGATGGCTTAACCATCCCAGTCCTGTTGATTCGCAGGGACTTTCCGTTATGACAACCAGTTTCTTATTCTCAATTCTGATCTGGATGGGACGAGCGAGATTTCTCTGGTGGCCATTCCATCCAGCCGGCTATATTCTGGGCATCAGTTCAGGAACCATAGACGTATACTGGTTTGCGCTGGTGGTCTGCTCCCTTATCAAATGGCTCCTACTAAAATTTGGTGGAATCAACAGCTACAATAAAGCCGTTCCATTCTTTATAGGATTGGTATTGGGAGATTTCGTTGTAGGGTGCTATTGGGGAATAATGAGTCTGGTGATAGGCACACCCCTCTATACCACATGGTTCTGAGAAGTATGTCAATAGGTCAACCAAGCCCTATGAGTCATGAACTCATTTCTGATAAAGCACAGACTTATGAATCCCAACTGACTTCCTGCTTTATGAACCGTTTGATTCTATAATCGCTTCAGCGATCTCAGCCATCATACGTCTGGTGCTTTCCTTGGACTCAAGTACATCTTTGATTAATTCCTGACGTGTTTTGCCGCGTCTCAGTTCCATCAACTTCAGACTGAAATCATCTTCGTCGGGATCACGTCCCAGTATGTTCCTATATACTTGAGCGATAAATTCTTCATCCGGGATCTCAAGTATTGCATCCTCAGGAGAAGATACCTTTCCATCCAAGTCGTTGGCCAGGCCCTGGGCAAGCGCCTTTTTCTCTTCGTCCAATTCGCCAAGGTGCGAGTATGTGTTTCTCAGCAGTTTTTCGCTGGCTTTAAACTCTGAAACAGCATCTTCTACACTTTTTTCTTCTGCCCAGGATTTCAGACAATAGATATATTCCTTGACTTTCTCCCTTCGTTCACTATCAATACCATCGTGGCTCGGTAACACATCCAGCGCAGGACTACCCGGGTAATCCTTTTCACCGATTGCCTCAATGATAAAATCGATATCGTCGATGGCACGATAGTGAGATAGATCAGACAGTCGTGAGACTAAGACGCTGATCAACTGCATTTTCTCTCCGACTTCAGCCATATCTTCTTCTACAATATTCTCCATATCATCTGTCTCCTGTATTTCCTCTGTCTCCTGCGTATTTTGAATTTCTATATCTGGCTCTTCCACCTTCTCAGCCGGTGCATTCTTCCACCGATAGATCTTGTTCATTACAATCCCCTTTCCCTAATCAATCTCCAGAGACTAATCGAGAACAATTTTCATGTTCATTCCGTTGGTCGTCTGAAAATATTCCAATCGGTCGAATTTATTGACTAACAACAATAACATAAAGCCTAACCGGGGAACGCATAGTATCCTATATCGTTGAAAATACTGAGTATCGATCATATACCGATCATGGCATATTTGCTTACTAATACACCGAAGATTGACAGTTAGTGATTGACAAATGCGCAGAGCTATGATTCACTTTGTGCATGGAAAAACTAGAAGATCTGAATGAGAATGAACTTGTAGAACTTTGGCAGCAACTGCAATCCCTGACACAGGAAGAGACAAGGGATTGTGGTGATGTTGCGTTACTGTGGCATCTGGCTGAAAGACTGGACATGGTCAACATCCTGGATCAAGCTGCTGACAAGCGAGAACAAGGGCAATCTGTGGGACTTCTGACTGTCTTGATGGCCATCCATCGAGATACTGACCCAGGAAGCAAGCTGTCATTCCTGGAATGGTATCCACAGACTATCCTACCAGAGCTTACGAACCTAACGTCCGAGGAGGTGAGTTATCAACATCTGCTTCGCGGTCTGGAATACTGGGATGACGGCGCCATTGGCAAGGCAGAGACAGCAATACTACTGAAGCTTGGTCTGGAATTCCGCATTGGTCCAGAAGCTATTGTCTGGGATGCTACCTCTACATACTTCGAGGGCGAAACCAACAGTCTGATTCGTCGTGGATACAGCAGAGATCATCGTCCAGACAGACCACAGGTGAATTTAGACCTGTTCCTGGATGTGGAGAATCGTCTTCCTGTCTACAGTCGAAGCTATGAAGGGAATGTGGTGGATGTCACACGCTTTCCCAGAGCAGTGGAAGACCTGTCACAGCATTATCCTGACTGGCGCCCCATGATCATCTCCGACTGTGGAGTGATCAGTGACGAGATGTTGATCATGATGCGTCAATTGGGATATGGTCTTTTGCTTGGTCTTCCCAGGAAAGGCAGATGGCTATCTATAATGCTTAGTATCTCTGAGTCTCAATTCGATTGTGGATTCTACTATCGCGGAACTCACATCAAAGCCAAACGCAAAGGCGTCAACCTTGGGTGGTCATAGGTTCCATGTATATGTCTTCCTCAACAGGAAGAAAGCCAGATGGGAAGCTGAGGCTCGTGAGAAGGCAATCCATGACTGTGAAACAGAATTGATATCCCTGAAGCTTGGTGTCCGATTCCTGAAGACCAGAGCACAGATGAAGGAGAGAGTGAAGAAGGTTCTGGAGGAGCACAAAATCTCTAAGTTCCTGCATGTGCAGGTAGTGAAACCCAGGAATACTGGAGAGTTTGAGTTACACATCCAGCCCAGGAAACGTGCCTTGAAACGTCAGGTGAAGCTGGATGGTCGTTCCATGGTGATAACTGCTCCAGGTGCCATGCCACCTAAGGAAGCGTATAGCGTCTATCACAGTGGTCGCCACAGTGTGGAGTCCGCTTTCGGCATGGTGAAAGGAACTGTCAGCATACGACCAGTATTTGTCTACAATGAGCAGCGCATAAAGGGACATATCTTCATCTGTCAGTTGGCTTTGCTCTTACGGCGTGTACTTGAGATGCTTCTGAAGCTGTCTGGTATCCAGATTACATCCCGGAAGGCATTGAGACAGGTGAAATCAGTACGTATCGTCAGGAAGACACTGTCAGGTATGTCGAAGTCCTTGTGGCAAGTCAACCAGATCTCAGAAGAGATTCAGTGTATCTTTGATGCTGTTGGCTTGGATTTGCAGCAGTTGCTGCAGAATCTGAAGTTCTCACTGCCACCATAGCCTCTCTGACAAATAGGCGATTTCTGCAGGTGTGAAAACGCGAAGTCCTAGAGTTGGGATAAAACAGGTTGGATCATCTAGTCAGATTTCACTTTACCCCACGTTGTCAGCAGCTTCCTTTGCGGAGAGACTGCAAAAGGCCAACCTTCGGGGGTGTATTCTTCCACTGTTGAAAGACTGGGATCTGCGCCGACCACGCCGCCCACGGCATAGATTCTGCCATTCACCACGCTAGTAGAGAGATACCATCTTGGAGTGGGGATGTCTGCCTTCTTTGTCCATTTATCTGCTACTGGATCATATTCTTCCACCCCAAGAGGCCCACCAATTGCGTAGATTTTTTCGTTCGCCGCGCTGCTGCTGAAATTGCTCCCTGGGGCTAACATATCGGCCTTCCTTATCCACTTATCTGCTACTGGATCATATTCCCGCACTATCGCCAGTACCCCCCAGCCTGGTGCACCTCTATTTCCACCCATTGCATAGATTTTCCCATTAACAACACTGGTCGATAAACCGCCCCTTGCAGTTGGCATATCAGCCTTCTTTGTCCATCTATCTGCAATTGGATCATATTCCTCAACTGTCGGTGTCGAAGTGCCGGGATCGCCAGTATAGCCTCCAATAGCATAGATTCTTCCATTCACTACGCTGGTGGATAAAGCTGTTCTTGCGGTTGGCATATCGGCTTTCTTTGTCCATTTATCTGTAAACGGGTCATATTCTTCCACCGTCGAAAAGTATTGAGGCCATTTGAACCCACCGATTGCGTATATTTTGCCATTCACCGCACTAGTAGATAAGCCGGATCTCGCAGTTGGCATATCGGCTTTCTTTGTCCATTTATCTGTAACTGGATCATACTCCTCCACTACTGTAAAGTAAACAACAGGGGCTTTATTATTGTTTCCTCCAATAGAATAGATCTTTCCATTTACAGCACTGATAGACAAGTCCTGTCGCGCTGTCGGCATGTCGGCTTTCCTTGTCCATGTACCTCCTTGTCCTTGCGGAGACAGGATGAAGGCATTCCGCAAATTGGGCAGAACAATTTCTCCACCGTTTCCATCTCCGCGCTGGCTAGAGATGCCTGGTATTTCTGAAATCCTCAGTATATCTATAGGGAACTCGCCAACATTTGGCGCCATACTCTCGCTGGGAAACACCGAACCGGCAGGAAGGGATATGGAGTTCTGCCAACTCATCTGTGGATTGAGACTGAGAGCAGTTATGATGATACCTATTGCGAATGACACCCCCCAAGGAAGTCCTGCTATTCGCGGCGTCATCGGAACCTTCATCCGTTTGACCGCTTCTACAACACGGAACGTGAAGCTCGATTGTAATTTCTGCACTCTGAAAGCCGATCCCATCATGGCCACCATCTCCTCCCTCAATTTTGCTCTCCCCCTACTCAAACGCACTCCAATAGCTGTAGGTGATGCACCCAGGGAGCTTGCTATATCTTTGATAGTCATGCCGCCAAAATAGTGGAGCAGCAATACCTCCCGGTAGGAATCAGGAAGAGAGTCCAGCGCTTCTTGAAGAGATTTATCCAATTGGTCTTCACGGTATGAACCTAGAGAGCGAACTGCCAATATCTTCGGATCCTGATCTGCAATAAACTCTTTGTCAGGACGCCTCGATTGGTCTCGTATCCAGTTTATGCACAGATTACGAGCTATGCGGTGCAGCCAGAAGGCAAAATTCTCCCAATGTCTCAAACTACGCAAACTGCTGTAGGCTTTCTCGAAGACTTCCTGAGTTACATCCTGAGCATCCTGGAAGTCACGGAGTTTATCGTAGACAAATGCATAGATGCCTGCTTTGTATTTGTCCACAAGCACACCAAATGAGCTTGGATCTCCGTTCAGACATTCCCTGATTATGCTACCATCTTCTGTTCGCATTTTCCTGCTCCCAATTTGGTCTCCATTATATAAGACACCATAGAAGCCAGAAACTTTACATGGAAACTCAAGAAAAGTCGGCGTTGCCGCCATGAAGGCTACAAATAGAGGCACTAATAACAGTCATGAACTCTGGCTATATTATACTTCCGGCACGGTCTGTGCGTCAATTATCTTTGTTCGATTCGCGGAAGCATAGAATATTCTCTGCTCTAAACGAGCTGCAAATGGGAATTTTGGAAATGAATCCTGAAAGGAAGGGGCTATCTTGGCAGAAATTTCCGTGAAGCGTTTATTCCTTTTCCGTAACTGTTGAACTTCGGAATACAAGTTTTTCAGCTACCGGCGAAATCTGTTTAGCAAAATGTTTCCATAGTTACATTGGAATCTTTGAATGAGCAAGATACAATGCAATTATTCCTTGCTAAATTCAGCCTATTTGTGTAATATTTCTTTCAGGAATACGAGTTTTTCAGTTATGAGTAGAACGAGGCTGCCAGCCCGTTGTAAAATATACCGCGCGAACGGTCTGTCACCCTCGTTCTATTCGGCAAGTTCCACCCGTAACTGAAAAACTCGTATCAGGAAAGCGGCGTTCCCGATCGCGGCGCATAGGAAGGCTTTTATTAACAGCCATGATAGCTCATCGGCTGGGACAGGAATGTTTTGATGGATGGAAAGTCTATCTCAATTTCTAAAAATTATTTGGCGGCGTAGATCCTCCAGGATAGTTATTTATGTGATACTGGTGGCGGGACTCTGTTTGCTTCTTTTTGCGGTGCTGGCAAGGTTTTTATTTCCGCTGCCAATGGATCGGCTTCATCCTCCTGCGTCAGTGAGCGTCCTGGATCGGGATGGAAATCTGCTAAGAGCATTCACCGGGCCGGACGATATGTGGCGCATCTCATCCAGTATAGAAAGCATCTCGCCTAAGCTTCGCATGGCCGTTCTGAGCTATGAGGATAGATATTTTCGCTGGCATCCCGGCATCAACCCGATCTCTATTATTCGAGCGGCGATTATTAATCTGAAAGCCCGGCGGATCGTGTGCGGCGGTTCTACTATCACCATGCAAGTAGCCCGGATGATGGAGCCTAAACCCAGAACTTTTAAGAATAAATCCATAGAGATATTCCGGGCGATCCAGTTGGAGCTATCATTCAGCAAGGACGAGATACTGAATCTTTATTTCAACATGGCCCCATACGGCGGCAATATTGTTGGCGCCGCGGCAGCTTCGTATTTCTACTTTGGCAAGGAACAGAAGCACCTCAGTATGGGTGAAGCAGCTCTGCTGGCGGCCATACCCAACTCACCCACGGCGTTAAGGCCGGATGCTCCCGCCAGCCTGGCCAGACAGGGACGTGATAAAGTCTTGGCGCGTCTGCTCCGGTATGGGAAGATCACCCCTGAACAATTCCAGGAGGCCCTGGCCGAACCTGTCCCGGATAAGCGATTTCCGCTGCCTTTCATCGCTCCACACCTGTCCCGGGAGTTGAAAAGCATGTATCCCGGAGTAGAGAGAATTGTGTCTACCATAGATAAGGACATTCAGATAT
>Ga0272441_10013405_pt1 | contig 11791 bp, 7 predicted proteins | sample SSMProp6N_FD_193582 | JGI IMG/M metagenome (GOLD analysis project Ga0272441, IMG submission 193582) | Marine sediment archaeal communities from Little Sippewissett salt marsh, Falmouth, MA, United States - SSM-Prop-6N | ecosystem: Environmental > Aquatic > Marine > Wetlands > Sediment ...
ACGTTCTGTATCTGGAAGTAACGTTTTGCAAGAAAACGGATTCTTTCAGCGTTTCTACCGTTTTTTCCGATGGCAACACCCTTGTCTTTAGGATTCACAGAAATCACGGCAATGGTCTTTCCGTCCATGCGCTCGGTTATGCGCACTTCATCCACTTTGGCGGGTTTCAATGCGTTTTTGATGAATTGGGCAGGATTGTCTGAGTGCTCAATAACTTCATGTTTTTTGCCGGTCATCTTCTCCAAGAGATGGATGTTTTTTCCTTTCTTGCCGATGGCCATGCCGATGCTTCCTTCTTTTACAACAAAAATTATTCTGTTTAGGTCAGTGTCAACAATACAGTCTTTTACTGTTGCGCCAGTTATGCTCTGAAATAGGGCTATGAAGCGCATCTCGACACTAGTGAACTTTATTCCGCTAGCCATGTTAAGCCTCCGTAATCTTCAGTATGTTTGAATCTCCAGGTTCTCTTACGCTCAGAGCCGAAACCTCATAGGGTTTTCCGCATACAGCGCCTAAGTCTACGCTGGTGCCTCTATAAATACTCACGGGAATATCGGAAAGCTGACAATAATATTCTATGGCCTTCCGTGTTTCTTGAGGACAGTTTGAAGCAACAATTATGAGCTTAGCTTTCTTTGTTTTCGCGCTCTTCAGGGCGCTGTTTGCTCCAAACTGGATTTTTCCTGTTTTTGCTGTTGTAGCTATTGCTTTGTTGACGTCTATCATTCTTTCTTCTCTCTATTGCTTGTTGTCATGTAAAGGTCTACTAGTCCTGTGCCGATGGGTATTGATTGGCCAACTATAACGTTTTCGGTTACGCCTTTCAGAGGGTCGCTTTCTCCACGGATGGCAGCTTCAATGATGTTTGGAACTGTAATCTCAAACGCTGCTCTAGCCAACACACTGGACTTCTTACCGCTGATTCCATGTCGCCCAATCTGCCGAACGTCACCCGTTGAAGTCATGATGTCAGCCATCAACATAACATGGCGTATATCAACATCAAGACCCTGCTCCTCGAGAACACCTAGCGCTTCTTTAATCAGCGAGTTTCGGGCAGCCTCAATTCCAAGGGTTTCAGCGATTTCATGAACATTGTTGGTGGTTGTTCGTGTGGGGTCTACACCCGCAATGTCAAGAACAGCAGATAGGTTGGAACCGTCAGTTCGTATGACCCATTCTCCAGTCTCTTCAGTGACAAGGACTCTGCGGATGTCAGGTGCGCCTTTGACGTGCATTGATGGAAGTTTATCCATGAGCTTCTTCAGGTCCAACTCTTTTTTGGGTTTCATGATCAAACTGTTTTCTTCAAGAGTCACATCATAGTTCGTCATGCTCAAAATTGTGGGCAGGTCCTCAACTTTGACGTCACGATCTTTAATCATGTTCAGGTCAAGCTCGACAACAACCACTTCAAGTTCAGGGTCTATGTAAGGCTCTGCGCTTGAAATATCTCCCAAAGTTGTGGTGATGATGTCACGGGCGATTTCTTTTGCCTTTTCCTTGCTCTTCCTGTGTTCCTTGTCAAGGTAAATGTTCATGATAGGCGTTGATGGACTTCTTCGGGCATCCACAATTTCGATGAGACGAGGCAACCCAAGAGTTACGTTCTGCTCCCTGACTCCAGCATAGTGGAACGTTCGCAGAGTCATCTGGGTTCCAGGCTCCCCAATAGATTGAGCAGCCACGATTCCCACAGCCTCTCCAGGCTCAACAAGAGCTCGTTTATAGTTCTCTAATGTTAAGCGGATAGCTTTGTCAACACCTTCACGAGTGAACTTTGCCTTCGCCAACTCCGACTTCAACTCTTTTACAAGAATCGGAGTCAGCTTGTCTTCAACTTCAGCTAACTGTTCCATCACATACGTTTTAGAAGCGGGCTTGCCTGGGTCAACCATAATTCCTACTTGGTCAACCAAGCGGCTGACGTTAACTGCTTTTCCGTGATCGCTCTTAGCAGGGTCAACGCCGTCCTCACCATACTTCAGTTGTATGATGTCTCCGGTCGAAGTCCGTACAGTACCATCGTACTCAACACGAAGCTGTTCAAGAGCGTTGATGAGACGCCGCTGCATGTAACCGCTCTGCTGAGTCCTAACGGCAGTGTCTACTAGACCTTCACGACCACCCATAGCATGGAAGAAGTACTCGATGGGGTCTAATCCAGTTTGATAGGACGCATACACGAAGCCTCGAGCCTTGGGAGTGGGGTCACCCTCCTTGAAGTGAGACAATGCTCGGTTAACGTAACCACGCATAATCCGTTTTCCTCGTACAGCCTGCTGACCAACAGAAGCAGCCATCTGACCAATGTTAAGGTTAGAACCACGGGCTCCAGTTCTGGTCATGATTATTCCAGAATTCTCAAGCTCAAAGTCCTCGTCTGCAACCTTTCCAGCTTTGTCTCGGGCTTCCGCAAGTTCGTTCATTACATAGATTTCAAAGGATTCATTGAGAGTTTGACCAGGTAGCCGTGGCAGCGTGCCGTCGCGGTAATCGTTAATCAGTTTCTCTATGCGCTTTTCGATTATGTTCATGTTCTTCCTGATTTTCTTCTTGGCTTCGTCAGACAGTTCAAGTTCGTCGTATGAGAAAGTGAAGCCTTTCATGCCCACGAACACTTTCAGGAGTTGGCAGATGCCATTAAGGAATTCTCGTCCAGTTTGTGAGCCATAATCTTTGATTATCCGATGCAGGAGGCTCTCTGACTGTTCAGCTCCGATGGAGCGTCTGTCGATGATGCCACATTTTAGAACACCGTTCTTAACAACCACGTAAGCGTCATGAGGACACTTTTCACCTAGACAGGTTGTACAGTTACGGCAAATAGTTGACTTCAAAACGTAGTTCAGGTCCTTCGGAAGGAAGACGCTGAATATCTGTTTTCCAGTCCAAAGGGGCACGGGCTCTTTTATAGCGGGCTCAGGCAATGGTCCCTCAAAACCTGATGCTACAAGTAACCTGCAAACCTCTTCCTTGGTTAGCATAGTGGATTTTTTGGTTAACATGTAAGATGATGTGATGAAGTCTCGGATAGCGCCAATGATAGGTCCACCGAATCTTGGTGAAAGAATCTGGTCTTGAACCTGCATCAGCATTCGTGCTTCGGTTTGAGCTTCTTCGCCTTGGGGCACGTGAAGGTTCATTTCGTCGCCGTCAAAGTCGGCGTTATATGGAGGACAAACACATAGATGCAGCCTGAACGTTTTATGGGGCAACACTCGAACATAGTGGGCCATGATGGACATACGGTGAAGTGAAGGCTGCCTGTTGAAGATGGCAATGTCGCCGTTCATTAGGTGCCGTTCTACAATGAATCCGGTTTCTAAAGATTCAGCAACCTTGTCTCTTTCAACAACAAATTCTAGTCTAACGCGTTTTCCGTCAGGTCTTACAACGTAGAGGGCTCCTGGGAATTGTTCAGGACCATTGATGATTAGTTTACGCATCTCTTCGATGTTCCATACCGTAACTTTTTCAGGCATTGAAAGCCTCATGGCTATTGCCGATGGAACGCCGACCTCGTTGATGTCGAGGTTTGGGTCAGGAGAAATTACGGTTCGGGCTGAGAAGTCTACACGTTTTCCAGAAAGGTTGCTTCTGAATCGTCCTTCTTTTCCTTTGAGGCGCTGAGATATTGTTTTTAGGGCTCTTCCCGAACGGTGTCGGGCAGGGGGAATTCCTGAAGCCTCATTGTTGAAGTAGGTTGTAACGTGATACTGCAGAAGCTCAGAAAGGTCCTGTATAATGAGGGTGGGAGCGCCTGCTTCCATGTTTTCGCGTAGCCGCTGATTGATTCGGATGATGTCTACGAGTTTGTGGGTTAAGTCGTCTTCAGAACGGATTCCCGATTCCAAAGTAATTGATGGCCGCACATAAACTGGAGGAACAGGAAGAACCTGCAGAATCATCCATTCTGGTCGAGCGGTTGCTGGGTGAAAACCGAATAACACAAGGTCTTCGTCTGGTATCCGTTCAAGTCTTTCCCTGATCATGCTTTGTGTTAGTCTTTGTGCGCCTTCTTCCAGAATCTCGTAGAAGGTTGTGGGTTTCGCAAAATCTATCTTTGATTGCTGAGCTCCACAGTAAGGACAATCTTTCTTTTTTGCTTCCTTCATTATTTTTTTGTAAAGGTCGCCTGGAACGTCCCCTATCAGTTCCTCAGTTTGCTTAATCATAGCTTTAATTTTTTCAAGACGGGTCTCAGGAAGCAAAATGCGTCCGCAGTTTCTGCATGTAGCTTGGAGAAGATTGTGGATTATTTTGGTGAATTCGATGTGTATGATTGGGACTGCCAATTCTATGTGACCGAAGTGTCCTGGGCATCTTATGGCAGTGTTTCCGCATGTTTTGCATCTTTGTCTGGGCTCAAGAGTTCCTAGTCTGCCGTCCATGAGTCCGCTGGTGATTGGGGCGCCGTCCTCGTCGTAGGTGTCGGCTGTCTGTATCTCCGCAACTGATTGTCTGCGGATGTCTTGGGGAGAGAAAACTCCGAAATAGAGTTCTTCTATTATTTTATGAACACTGTCTTCCATTTGCATTTTAGGCTCTCTCCTTAAGTTTTAGGCGTGGAGTTATACACAAACTCATCATTTCTTGGAGCAACAGCTTGAAGGCATAGGATACTACAACTGGGGAAATCTGGGCTTTGTCTTCACAGATTCTACAGGTGTACTTGCGTTGCTTAATGTCATAGTATGAAATGAAGCCGCAGTTCTCGCACACATACAGCAGATACTTGTCAGACTCTTCCAGCAGCCTGTCACGCAGCACCATGGCGGCACCGTGACCAATAAGGCAGTCACGTTCCATTTCACCGAACCTTAGACCACCACCTCGGGCACGACCCTCAGTTGGCTGCCGAGTCAACATCTGAACTTGTCCACGAGCACGGGCATGCATCTTGTCTGCAACCATGTGATGAAGTTTCTGATAGTATACAACGCCCACGAAGATGTCTGCGGTATATTTTTCTCCAGTAATACCGTTATAGAGAATCTCTCTGCCAGTTTGACTGAAGCCCAACTTGACAAGCTGTTCCTTCAGTTGCTCTGGACCTTCATTGGTGAAGGGTGTTCCGTCAACTGGTTTGCCTCTTGCCGCTGCAACTTTTCCTGCAATGGATTCGAGGAATTGGCCGATGGTCATTCGTGACGGCATGGCGTGGGGGTTGATTATGATGTCTGGAACTATTCCTTTTGGAGAGAAGGGCATGTTCTCTTGGGGAACAATCATTCCGATGACTCCTTTTTGTCCGTGGCGTGAAGCAAATTTGTCTCCTAGTTCAGGTATACGTTGGTCGCGGACTCTGACTTTTACGAGTTTGCTGCCTTCTCCGGTTTCTGTGATGAAGATGTCGTCAACAACTCCAGTTTCGGCTGGGCGCACATCAACGGATGTGTCCCGCATTGTTGGACCTTTAACTTCAAACTCTTTGTATTCTTCAAGGAATCTTGGGGGGCTTGTTCTTCCGATAAGAACGTCTCCTCCAGCTACTTCAGATTCTAGGCTTACGATGCCGTCGGGTTCAAGAAGGCGGTAGTATTGTTCGCCTCTGTATCCTCTGATTCCTGCTTCGGGAACAAGGAATCTGTCTCTGAGTCCTCCCAGATATTGGCGGCATTCTGCCTCGTAGATTCTGTAGAAGGTGGAGCGTACTAAGCCACGTTCGATGGAGGCTTTGTTGAATATGATGGCGTCTTCCATGTTGTAGCCTTCAAAGGAAAGAATGGCGACAACACAGTTTTGTCCTGAAGGCCTGTTGGTGTATCCTATGATTTCCATTGGCTTAGTTTTTACTAGAGGCGTCTGTGGGTAGTGTAGTATGTGGCATCGGGAGTCAACACGGTTAGGGAAGTTTGTTAGGTTAATTCCTAGGGCCTGTTTAGACATGGCTGCCTCGTAAGAGTTACGGGGTGACTGGTTATGTTCAGGGTAGGGTATGATGGACGCGCAGATTCCGAGAATTGTGTATGTAGCAATCTCTAGGTGAGTGTGCTCTGGAGTGATTTGGTCAAAATCTAGGGCAACATAGATGTTTTCTTCTTCCTCAGCGTCAATGTACTCAAGTATTCCCTGCTTGATGAGGTCGCTCCAGCTCCATTCTCCTGAGCGAACTTTTTCAACATGTTCAGGCTGTAGCTTGGGCACTCCGTTTTCGATTACTATTAGTGGGCGTCGTACACGTCCCTGATCGCAGCTGATGTAAACTTCGTCGCTTTTTCCTTGAGTCTTTGAGAAGTATGCAACGTTAACTTCGGTGGAGAGTTCTCCAGTCCTGCGTTTCTTTCTTATTTCGTCAACCAACTTCTGTGGTGACGCACAATAACCTAGAATTGAGCCGTTAACGAAAACTTTGGCGCTTGAAGCACGTATTTCTACGTCTGTTTCTTCTATCGGAATAACATCCAGCTGATAGAGCTTCTGTTTAACAGTATCAGGGTCAACAAAGATGGAGGTAGAAGCTGCCAAGGCAAGATTCTTTACCAAGCCACAGTTTGAGCCTTCAGGAGTTTCGTTTGGACAGAGTCGTCCCCAGTGGGTTGGGTGCAAGTCTCGCGCCTCAAAGTTTGGTTGACTTCGGCTGAGAGGAGACTGCAGTCTTCTGAGGTGACTTAGGGTAGAAACGGTGTTTGTTCTGTCAAGAAGTTGGGTGATGCCGACGCGTCCTCTGCCCCAGTTGCCTGTTGCGAGGGCGTGTCTGTGACGGTCAGTTACTATTCCAGGGCGGACAGCGGCTGAGATTGTGATAAGCTGTCTTTTGATGCCCATTCGTTCAAGCTGATATTTTATGTCTCGGCACAGGTTTCTGAAGGCTATCCTGAAAAGGTCAGCCAGCAGTGGACCTGCAAGTTTGAGTCGCTTGTTTTTGAAGTGGTCTTTGTCGTCGGGTGTTCTGATTCCAAGCTTCAGTTCGATGACTCGGCTAGCCATTTCGCCCAAGAAGAGGGCTTTTTCTAGGCGGTTTTCTTCTGTTCTGCCGAGGTGTGGTAGAAAGTTGCGGTCGATTATGCTTTTGGCTTTCTGGTTACGGTATTCTTCTACCTGTCCGTGGGCGACACGGTTTCCGATGTACATTACGGCGTCTTGAATTGTATCGAATCCTGCGGCTTTTTCAAAAGATGCTTCAAGCTCATTTTGCACAACAGGATTTGGGGAAACTGTTTCAGCAATTTCTTTGTCTGATTCTACTCCAAGTGCCCGCATCAGAATCACGAAGGGAGCTTCTGTGGGTACTCCAGGAATCGAGACAAAGAGTCCGCCGTCAGATTTCATGCGGAGTTGAATTCTGGCTCTGAAGCCTACTGTTGTTGAGAAGATTTTAGCTTGATAGACGGGTTTTGTTCCTCGTGTGTCAATGTCTACGAGTACACGGTTTGGTGCCAAGTCTTCCATGGCGACGATGACTCGTTCAGAGCCGTTGATCAGGAAGTAGCCGCCTGGGTCATGGGGGTCTTCTCCGTACTCAATCAGTTCTTCGTCTGTTAGTTGGCTGAGTATGCAGAGTTTAGATTTGAGCATAACTGGAAGGTTTCCGATGAGGACAAGTTCTGGTTCCTGTTCTCTGCCGTCTATGACTGGAGTCATTTCCAGTGCTAGGGGCGCCGCGTAGGTTAGGTTGCGGAATCGGGCTTCCATGGGGAAAATTTCATGTTTTGTTCCGTCGACTTCGGTTTTGTATGGTCTGCTGATTTTTGATTGGGGGTCTATTACCCAAAGTTGTCCAAGTTTTATTTTGTATGGCATCTCTGGGATTTCGATGCTGATTTCTCCAGTTTCATCGATGACTTCTTGGAGTCCAGTGTCGATGAATTTGTTGTATGAGTCTAAATGTTGTCTAACTAGGCCTTTCTCTTTAAAGAAAGATTTCTGGAGGAGTAAAAGATCGCTTTCTGAAATTGACAAAATTTCTCTAAGTCCTCCATAAATTGTTGTGATAACGCGGGGAATTTGAAGGTTCTATCTCATTTCTTTTCAAATTGGGAGTTTCCTCCTCTGGGCAGGCACCATCCAACCCTAAAAGCCGGGTCTCCTTGATAAGCTTCAAAATTTCGTTCTGAAGCTATCAACGTAAACCAACGCGCCCATTAATAAATTTTGCCGTTACAAATTCCGCATCATATTAACTTTTTGGCTGTAATGTTTTCTTTTACTGCAACTTGGACGAAACTTTCAGCATACACAGACACGGTTCTGCCACAGAATACTCTAACTTTGGTTATGCAATTAAGTATATACGGTTCATAGGACGTAAAAGATAGTATTCGCCTATTAGTTTTGGTGCGGCACATGACTAGGGTAAGAAAAGGTGCGGTTCAGATTAGATTCGAGATTCTGGAGTATCTTTTCTATAATCGCGGTCCTCATCCCCGCACTTATGTTTGGCGAAAAGCAACCAGCCTTTCATACGACGATTTCTTGAAGCATCTCTCTTATCTGATAGAAAGGAGCCTTCTCAAGGAAACTGATGAGGGGCACTGCATGTTAACTGAAAAGGGGAGAAACATTTACAGTGAATTGCGGAAATCTTTGCCTTCAATCCTGTAGGCTTGGTTGCACCTTTGGTGCATCAGTATTAATATTGACTTTGAAGGGCTTAATGATTAGAGCGTTACGGTGGAGACTTTGAGCGGAGAAAAAGAAAAACAGGAAACACAGTATCCTTTGAGGTCGCTGCATGACTTCCTTTGTGAGTTAGATAAGGAGTGGGGCAGATTCAGAACAGGGTCGCTAATAGGCGTGATAGTCACGTGTATCCTCTTGCTGGTTTCGTTCCTGCTCATGGTGGCTGCCCTGAGGGATGGCAATATCCTTGCGGCATTACTTATGCTTGTGATTGTCGGCGCTTTAGTATACACTGTCTCGGCTCTGTATGCTCAGCATCGTTTCTTCAGAAAATGGGAACGCCGAATCGGGCTTCTCATGCACATGGAAGAGAAGATTCTCAGCGAAGAACTTGAAAAAGACAAGGATTAAAAGTGTGAACTCTTGGAATAGAAGCTGTGCTATGCGAGAAAAATTCAGAAAAAAGATATTTTTCAACAATGTACTGCTATTAGGCTCCTAATATGCCGCACGAATGTGTGAATTGTAGTTTTGTGGGTTCATTTTTGGTGCATATCGTGGGTGCGTCGCCTTTTATTTGTTAGACAGCGAAGTCACGGTTAATATGACAGTGACGGAGGTGAAAAAGGATTGAATTCGAAAACAAAAATGTTGACGATAATGTTGGCGTCGATTGCTGCCTGCATGGTAATTGTTTTTCCTCTTACTCACGCCGTTACGTCAAGCGCAAAGCTGGGGGAGGAGGTAGCATTAACAGAATTGGATGACAGCAGTCCTGAAGCCCTCCAGCTTGGGATTGCTTTATGGTTCCTGAACCATTCGGAGCCTGTAGAAGTTGAAGGAACCGTTGTAACCCACAAAGAAGACATGCTCATATTAGCCACTGGCACAGAACAAACCAGAGTATATTTGCCTGAAGAATGGACTGTAGACGGCGAAATCGTTACCCGAGAAGAACTCTACTCAAGCGGCTACTTGACTGAAGGCGAAACCGTAACAGTGAAAGCTTTAGGAGCAGACCTGATTGACAAACCCATACTTCGCATCTATCTACTGGTGGGCTACGAAATCATTGACAACGCGGGAGTCCACGCATACGCAAACCTGCCCGTGAACATCGAAGCCTAAAAGCTTCACATCCCCTTTTTTCTGTGAAAGTGAAATCAGTATATCCGCAGAAACACTGCAGTATACTCAAACCAAGAATACTAATTTTCCTTAGTGCGATTTATCTACCCATTCATCCCAACATTTGTCGGAGCAGAATTGATATTGGTTAGGCTTAAGTAGGCAACCACATTGTTTGCATTTCTTTTCTGACATTACATGTTTCACACATTAGCTCTCACCGTTGATGATTTATCTGTTTTGCTTTAGAAAGGACAGACAACGTATTCTATTAACAGGGTTTGGGTTAAACTAGTTCCAAATTTTTTGATGCAACCTGCCTCGTGCGCAGGTAACTTGCCTATTTTTTGTTCTCCACTTCAAGAGCGCCAGAGTAAACTCTAGAGGATACGCCAGCAATGAGCCCACCTATAGCATCGTTTGCTATTGGACCCAGCTTTCTCAAGATACCTGGCTTAACCTGATCAAATCTTATGAACTCAAAGATTCCCCGTGCTCCAGCAATGTAGTTGGCTATGGTCATGCCCAGCAGTTCATCAACTATCAGTCCAGGACGTGTCGTAAACTGCTCTACAGGAAGAAGAGGAATTCGACCAGCTCGGGCATCTTCTTCTGCGCGGAAGCATGCCACCTCCAGGACTGCAACGTTCACGTCTAATAGTGCTTCATAGAACCCTGCTTTGAATAGTTCAACTGCTTTTTCTCTTGTTTCTATGCCTGGGTGGGGCACAAACAGCTCCAGGGCGGTGTCTATCATGTCCTTCAGGGTTACTCCATGGTCTTCCAGATATTTGAGGAGAGGCAAATTGTTGAATTTGGATTCCATATAGACCAACCTTGATTCGTCTCTGATGAAAATGTTTACAGTAACAGATTTAAATGTTGGTTAGATACTCCAACCGTAAGACTTGTGGGCACACGCCAGCAAAAAAAAGCATGTGGGAAAGGAAGAAAATGTTTGACATAATCCAAGCACACAACAAAACAAAAAGCACAACGATGCAGAATAAGCTGAAAGAAAAGAATCCACTGTTCCTCTGTGTTATCGGAGTAACAGAAACAGCAAAGATTCAGGGCATATCAGCGGCTGGAGCAAACCCAGAAATAACAGATTACACGCCCCCAGCAGACGTTGAGCTTCTCCATTTTGGAAAATGCAAATGCATACCAGGCGTGCCCGTAACTCCAGACGGGATACCTACCCCAGCGCTGATAACAATGTCAGCCCTGAAGCTGGCGGACATACCAACCCTAGTTGTTAATGCTGGATTAAAGATTCAACCCCATGTTCCCTTTGTGGAGTTGGGCGGCAGCCCCGGAAGAGACATCAGAACAGGCAAAGCCCTAGACAACGCAAAGGAAGTGCTGAACAAAGCAAAAGTTGCTGGAGAAAACCTTGCGAAAACAGCCGACTATCTGGTTATTGGAGAAAGCATTCCCGGAGGCACCACAACAGCATTGAGCGTCCTATTAGCTATGGGCGTAGACGCCAAAGGAAAAGTCAGCAGCAGCATGCCAGTTAACCCTCATGCCCTTAAAATCAAGACAGTGGAAGCGGCGCTTGAAGCGGCAGGAGTTGAAGAGGGCGAGTTTGCAGATGAACCCATAATGGCAGTTTCTAGCGTGGGTGACCCTATGCAGCCTGCCCTTGCAGGATTGGTTCTCGGCGCAGCAAAGCACGTGCCTGTTATTATGGCGGGGGGTACTCAGATGGCTGCTGTGTTGGCGGTTGTTAATGCGTCAAATCCTGATGTTTTGGATAACGTTGCCATTGGAACTACGCGGTGGATTGTTTCTGACAAAACCGCTGACCTGAAAGCGCTAATTGCTGAGATTGCGGATGTTCCTGTGCTTGCTGCAGACTTGGATTTCAGTGACTCAAAGTTTGATGGGTTAAAGGCGTATGAGGCTGGAATAGTGAAGGAGGGCGTCGGATGCGGAGGAGCATCAATCGCTGCCATGCTAAAAACTAACGGCAAAATAACCAAGAACGTTCTGCTTAAGGAAATCGAAAACAACTACAAGCAGCTCGTAGGCTCAGCTTAACTGTCTAATGCCTGAAAGTTACTGTTCTGGACGGTTGGTCAAGGTTTCT
>Ga0272441_10013406_pt1 | contig 11789 bp, 10 predicted proteins | sample SSMProp6N_FD_193582 | JGI IMG/M metagenome (GOLD analysis project Ga0272441, IMG submission 193582) | Marine sediment archaeal communities from Little Sippewissett salt marsh, Falmouth, MA, United States - SSM-Prop-6N | ecosystem: Environmental > Aquatic > Marine > Wetlands > Sediment ...
TCAAACATGAACCAAGAGGAAAATTTGGTCATCTGTTTGTCGTTATAACAGCCGGACTTATCCGTTCTGGCGCAGGCCACGACAAGAACCGAAGCGTTCAGCGATCCTCTTGTGGCCGGGTTTTTTTCCGAATAGGTTGAAACAACCTTTTCAATCAAATCCTTATCCCTGACCACGATGAATTCCCATACCTGGGTATTGGACCACGAGGGGGCCTGTCTGGCCGCTTCCAGAATTTTTTTTAATTCATCATCGGTTACATAATATTCGGCATATCTCCTTACGCTTCTACGGTTGTCAATTGCCTCTTGCAGTTCCATGGATACCTCCTGAATTTAAAGAATATGGCAGGTTCTCTATATCATTTCAGCGTGTGTTCTTCCAGAGATAAACTCTAGATAAGCATTTTTTTCCGGCCGGCAAGCGCTTGTTATCCCCGGAGCAGAGATCAGAGATGGTTTAAAAGGGCAGGATGGACTATCAGAAGTACGTCGGCCGGTATGTATATTATCTGATAAATCGTTTTGCCTATAGTTCCTCAATGCTTTGCACGATTTGGGCGATCACCTCGGCATCGGTTTTCGGGTTAAAGAAAACCGCCTTCCACCCCGGGATAGGAACGCCATTGGGAAGATATCCCATGCAGGTGGTAAAGCTCAGGCGCGCATCTTTGTTCGGGTCCATGGCGGCTTTTCGTTTTTCAAAAAGCCGCTGGGTTTCATAAAAGTAGCGTTCGTAATCTTTTTTAGGAACCTTGCCTTTGACAAAGTCAGCATAGATTTTTTTGGCATTTCTGCCCTTGGGTAAAACCCACCAGAGAACGCTGGGACCAAGGCATTTTGCATTCAAAACCTTGCAGTATTCGAGTTTGTCAATGAGCTTTTTTGTCAGGCATGTCATTTCCAGGGCGTGCGCCACCAACAATTGATACCCCATAAGCCCGATCCCGTTCAGGCTGGCCATAACCGAATACGGGCCGATTGCCGGCCGGGAGCATTCCAGGGTGAAAAGGGCCGGATCGTGGCGGTAATCCGCCTCGGAGAAATAGGGCACCTGCTGCATGGTCCTGAAGAGGTAGGTGAGGTCGTCTTTGTTATAGACGATAAAGGCGCTGGAAGGGTAGTGCCCCCAGCCCATTTTATGGAAGTCAATCGTTACCGAGTCGGCCAGGCGCATTGCCAGAGATTTCTCTTGAAGCTGGTGAATTGTACCCAGAACATCCTGATTCATTTCGAAAAGATTTTTTCCCACATCATAATCATTCAACATGCATAAAGGCCATCCGGCGGCAGCGTCAACGTGCAGTTGCGGTTTGGGAACCCGGTATTGTTTCGATTTTTCTTCTATCACTTCCCTGATCCGGGCGATATCGTCAATCCCGAAAGCATCGGTGCTGCCGAAGGTAGCAATAATGAAAGCTACCAGCTTTTTGGCCTGATAGAGTTCGTCCAGTTTTATAGCCAGGAGGTTGATATCCATACTGCAGGCATCGTCAGTGGGAATCGCATGTAGATTATCAGTCCCGATACCCAGCCAGCCGGCGAGGGTTTCATTTGAATAGTGCGCAGCCTGGGAGACAATGCCGGTTATGTTGTTCCCTTGCAGGCCCTTCTTCATGGCGTTGGGTAGAACCTTTTCAATTCCGATTTTTCCGCCGTAAAGATTGGAAATGGTCCCACCGATCGTGAAGATGCCCCAGGGATTTTCGGTATGGTAAAAAACAAGATTGGCTAAGGTTGTTATCGCTTTCAGCTCCAGTTCGTTCGAGCGCTGGCTGTAGGTATCAACACACAAGTTTGGATTTTTCAAAAGGCAGGCGAGCGTACCGATAAGGGAGGCATAGTTTGCAGGCCCTTTTACATTTTCAAGATGGAACTTCGAAAACCATCCGTCAGTGCCCCAGAAGAATGGAAAGATAGCATCCCGGGCGTCTTTGAGGTTACCGGGGATCGTGTGAATTTCCGGGTTAGACTGAGCGGTTTCGTAATTGCGCGACATGATTTCAGTTGATGAAAGTGATTCCTCTGCCACCATGGTATTGAGAAATTCATTGAAAATCTGCAAGATTTCATCTTTGTTACAGGAAAAGAAGATATCATTGAGGTCCTTCAGTTTGGTTTTTTGCATGATAACCCCCTGTGTTAAACCCCTTTTATTTCAGTCATCAAGTATCATCCAGTATAACTCATGCTCTATCAAAGGCAATCATTATTCTTGGCAAATATAAAGTGGGTAAAACAGTCACAAAAAGCTATTTATCCATTGATTCCATATGCTATGTATCTTCCACAGAGCATTCATAGCTTATGGCTTTCCGACAGGGGTTTTATTTCCGAAAGACTTGTATTTCAGCCAAGAAATGATGGTAAAAGGGTTGCAATTTCCGGTACAATAGACAGGCAACATGGATGGAAAAAATAACGGGAGAAGATGTGATGTCTGAAGACGGCACGCTTTATTTTGGAGGGGAAATATATACTGTTGATGATGCCTGTCCGCGAGTCCAGGCCTTAGCGGTGCAGCACGGAATAATCGTAGCTGCAGGGTCTCTGGAAGACTGCAGAAACGCCTTGAGCGTTAAATATCAACCGATAGATCTTTCAGGTGCCACTCTACTTCCGGGATTTATCGATACTCATCTCCATCCGGTCGCTCTGGTGTTTTACGACATGAATGTAAACTTAAGCCTGGCAGGATCTGTTGCTGAAATGCAGAGCATGTTGAGGGATGCAACACGTGATAAAACCACTGCCGGCTGGATCATCGGATTGAATTTCGATGAACAGAGTCTCGTGGAAAAGCGTTTGCCGAACCGGCACGATCTTGATGATGACTGCCCGGATAATCCCGTGCTGATTCTCAAACATGACGGGCATATGGCGATCGGGAACACGCAAGCGATCATTGCAGCCGGTATCACTGCGGCAACATCCGATCCTGAAGGAGGACGGATAGATCGGGAGCAAGACGGTTTTCCCGCAGGTGTGTTCCGCGAAGAGGCCAAGCAGGTTCTGTTAAATGCCATGCCCATGCCGGAGATGGAGACCCTTTTCGATTCTGCGGCGGGGACTTTTAGCGCTCTGGTGTCTCAGGGAATCACCTCGGCGGGAGTTGTGCTGCAGACCGATGAAGAGGGGCCGGCCGGTACCCTGGGAGCATTTGATGTAATGTTTATGGAGATGGTGCTCGAACATGTACCCTTCAACATGTACTCTATGCTGATCACCAAAGATATCGCCAGGATCGAAGAGGCGCGCAGAACGGCACTTCACCACCAGGAGTTGGGATCACATCGCATCGGTGCGATTAAGATTTTTGCCGACGGGACCTTTGGTTCCGCTACGGCCTTCATGTTAGAGCCCTTCAGCGACCAGCCGGATAAGTCCGGTTTCATGACCCACAGCCCGGAAGAGATTTATGAGCTCATGGTGGCGGCCCACCGGGCGGATATTCAGATTGGCATACACGCCATCGGGGATGCCGCCAACCGAATATGCATTGACCTCTACGAACGTTTGCTGAAGGAATATCCAAAGGCTGATCATCGACACCGCCTGGAACACGCTTCACAACTCGATGTAAAAATGATAGCGGATATCGCCCGCCTGGGGTTGGTTGTCTCGACCCAGCCGCTCTTTATTCACTCGGAGAAGAACTGGCTGCACAAGCGCCTGGGCCATGATCGCGCCAGGTGGACGTACCCATTAAGGGCATTACTCGATGCAGGCGTCAGAGTGGCCGGGGCATCGGATGCCCCGGTTGAATCAACCGAAGTTCTGCACGCCATCCAATGCAGTGTCACCCGTGAAGGCTTCGAGGTTCAGCAGGCGATTAACGCTGCCGAGGCAGTACGAATGTTTACCATCGATGCTGCCTTTGCCCAGGGAGAGGATTCGATCAAAGGGAGCTTAGGCCCCGGCAAGCGGGCGGACATGATAATCCTGAGTGCAAATCCGGTCTCAGTTGAACCAGAAAAAATCCGGGACATCAAGGTATTGCAAACGATTATTGGGGGAAATACCGTCTATCAATCCTGAAGAGAACGGATTTTATTCCTTTTTCGCTTCTCGCCGGGTGTAATTTTCATTATGTCTCGACAAAAGGCTTAAAGTTTAAACTGGCCTTTGAAATAGGTCTCTTTCACGCTCTTGGCCTTATCTTGTGCCCATTTTTCCAGGCCCATCTTTTTTATCAGGCACAAATTAAAGACCTTTGTGTTATGCGGCACAAGATTGGCCTTGTCGGCATAGGGATGCAGATGATCACAGGGGAAGTCTTCACATTCGCAGCAGAAATCAAGACCCTTTGAAGATACGCAGCGGTATACTCCGCAAGGTTCGCTCATTCCCAGAAAGTCGATCGTTCCGTTTTCATTGCGGCATCCCTCGCACTTGGCCTTTTCTTCGGGCAGGCCCATGTTCTGCGCGATAATCCGGCGCAATTTATCATTTGTTCTGGCCTCATACATGGGGCAGTTGAAGCAATCCAGCCCGCAGGGTGCCGTCATCCGCTTGTAATCCATATCCCCTCCTTTGGCGCTATGTATTTCAACAGGCATTGTAACTGCAGGGCCGTATGCCTGTCAATCAAGACAACTATCTTCTATCGAGACGTTTTTTACCATACTGCCATCTTCAGAGCGTCTGTTCGCAATGGTTACTTCGCTAAGATTTCCTGAAAAGGGATTGCCCCTTCTCTCACACAGGCCGGAGGCCAGGAAGTTAGATCAATTAGCGTTGATGGCTGTTCGCCCGGGGTTGTTCCTCCATCGAGAATGCCGTCTAACTCCAGACCGCTGGCCACGACTTCCTGTGCTGTTCTGGCAGGGCGTTTGCCTGTGAGATTGGCTGATGTAGAGGTTATTGGTCCGATTGCGCCAACCAGGCAGGCCGCTGTTTCATGTGGTGAAATTCTGAGCGCCACCTTGCCGCCGGGAGCCAGTAAGGAATGCATATTTTTGCGGGCCTGGAGGATGGCGCTTAAGGGCCCGGGCCAGAATTTTTGCAGCAATTCGCGCTGATTCTGATCAATATATGCTATCGAACAGGCCATGTCCATATCTGCGACCAGGACAATGATGCCCATTGATGCTTTCCGGCCTTTGATCACAAGGATTTTCGAGATCGCAGCCTTATCTGATATTTTTGCACCGAGACCATAGAATGTCTCGGTCGGGTAAGCAACTACAACTCCTGTCCGGCTTAAAAACAGAGCTGCAATATCTGTAACACTTCCGGATACGAGCATTTCAGGGAGTTTTGATTTCCCGGTCCGCCTGCAGCACGGTGCGTTTCATATCATCGCGGTAGTTTTCCAGCTTTTCTTGCAATGCGATGTTGCTCCCAGCCAGGATTTGTACGGCCAGCAGAGCAGCGTTTTTTGCACCGGCCTTGCCGATTCCGACCGTAGCCACCGGAACACCCGGCGGCATCTGCACCATGGCCAGCAGAGCATCTATGCCGCCAAGAGATGATGCATCGATCGGAACTCCGATTACCGGCACAGATGTATTGGAGGCGATTACCCCCGGCAGGTGTGCGGCCATTCCGGCCCCGGCAATTATTACACAAAATCCGTCATCCCGTGCGGTCTTGCTGAAGTGTGCAAGCTCGTCCGGGCTCCTGTGAGCCGAAAGGACGTGCATTTCAAAGGGCACTCCGAACTGCTTCAGGATAACGGCACTTTCTTCCATTATAGGCAGGTCCGAGCGGCTGCCCATTACGATGGCCACTTTCATGTTAACCTCTCCAACGCCTTTTGTCCGATATCTTTGCGGTAGTGGACACCCTCAAAGGAGATCAGAGACACGGCATCGTAAGCTTTTTGGATTGTACGCGGCAGATCGGCGCCAAGTGCGGTTACCCCCAGAACTCGGCCGCCTGCGGTTACAAGCGAACTGCCATCGAGTTTTGTTCCGGCGTGAAACACCTTGACTCCTCCCGTCCCCTCTGCAGAGCCGATACCCTCTATGGGTTTGCCTTTTTCATATGAGCCGGGATATCCGCCGGAAGCCATCACAACACAAACACTGGGGCCCTCTTCCCATTCAAGGACGATATCTTTGATGCTTTCGCCTCTGGCAACTTTCAGCATCACTGGCACGATGTCACTTTTGAGACGCATGAGCAGCGGCTGGGTTTCAGGATCGCCCATGCGAACATTGAATTCCAATACCTTAGGGCCGGCATCGGTAATCATCAGCCCGGCATACAGCACTCCCCTGTAGATGATCCCTTTTTGACGCAGGCCGCCCACGAGCGGATAAAGGATTGAATCGAGCACTTCTTGGTAGCGCTGTTCATCCAGAACCGGCGCTGGTGAATAGGCCCCCATTCCACCGGTATTCGGGCCCTGGTCGTTATCGAATGCAGGTTTGTGGTCCTGGGATGAGGCCAGAGGAACAAGGTGTTCTCCATCACAGATGGCAATAAACGAGACCTCTTCTCCGCTCAAGCGCTCTTCGATCACCACCCTAGCTCCGGCATCACCGAATGCCTTTTGCACCATGATGGAATCTATGGCATCAATCGCGTCCTGTTTGCTTTGGGTCACTATCACTCCCTTGCCCGCAGCCAGACCATCGGCCTTGACCACAACGGGAAAGGGGCAATCAGCAATAAATTTCTTGGCTTTTTCGGGGTCGCTAAAGATTTCAAAGGCTGCTGATGGGATATTGAATTCTTTCATCGCCTCTTTGGCGAAGGCCTTTGAGCCTTCCAGTCGGGAAGCTTTTTGGTCGGGACCGAAAACGGCAAGGCCTTCCTGAGAAAAGGCATCCACAATGCCGTCTGCCAGGGGTGCTTCCGGACCAACAATGCTGAGATCTATCCGGTTGTCTTTGGCAAAGCGAATCAGCGATTCAAAATCGCTAACCGAGATATCGACACAGGTGGCATTTTCGGCAATACCTCCATTACCCGGCGCACAGAACACCTCTTCAACCAGAGGACTTTGAGCGGTTTTCCAGCACAAGGTATGCTCGCGTCCGCCTGAGCCGATGACCAGAATCTTCATGGATTAAACCTCCTAGTGCCTGAAATGGCGCATGCCGGTAAATATCATGGCCATGTCGTGTTCATTGGCGGCATCGATAACTTCCTGATCCCTGACGGATCCCCCCGGTTGAATCACGGCAGTTGCGCCGGCTTTGGCAGCCTCGTCAACCCCGTCCCTGAAGGGAAAGAACGCATCCGAGGCTATAACCGATCCCTGAGTGGAAAGGCCGGCATTTCTGGCCTTCATTACCGCGATGCGCGATGAATCAACCCGGCTCATCTGGCCGGCTCCAACGCCGATCAGTTGATCTTTGGTGGCATACACAATGGCATTTGATTTTACAAATTTCACAATTTTCCAGGCAAATTTTAATGCCTGGAGTTCATCCGCAGACGGTTCGCGCTTTGTTGCCACCTGAGCCTTGTCCAGAGCAACATCTTTCATGTCGCGGTCCTGCAGCAAAAGACCTCCGACAACTCTGCGGGTGAAACATGTCTGTTTTTTTGCCTTGGCGCCATCTGCTATTTCCGGCACTTTCAGGAGACGGATATTTTTTTTCTTGGTCAGGATGCTTTTGGCCTCATCTGAAAAATCAGGGGCAATCACAACTTCGGTAAAGACCTCGCTGATGGCGTTGGCTGTATCGGTATCGACCTTGCGGTTGAGGCCCACAATGCCGCCGAAGGCCGAGGTGCTGTCAACGGCAAAGGCCTTTGTGTATGCTTCGACCAGTGATGTTGACGACAGAGCGGCTCCGCAGGGGTTGGAATGCTTCAGGATAACGCAGGCCGGATCCACAAATTCCATGATAAGATCGAGGGCTGCATCCGCATCCATAATATTGTTGTAGGAAAGTTCCTTACCCCATAGCTGCTCTGCGGTTGAAATCGATGGCTGATCAATGGAGAGATCGCTGTAGAATGCTGCTTTCTGATGGGGATTCTCTCCGTAGCGTAAGAGCTGTTTACGTTTGTACTGGACTGTATACGTAAGGGGAAATTCACCCTTTTCCACGTCAATGCCTTGCAGATAGTTGGATATGGCGGCGTCATAACGGGCTGTCAGCGAGAATGCATTTCTGGCAAGCTCAAAATTGGTTTGCTCGCTGACCGAACCACCGGTCTTTTTCATTTCTTCCACTATCGCTGGGTAATCCTGGACATCGGTTACAACGCTTACGAATTGATGATTTTTGGATGCCGCCCTGATCATTGCCGGTCCACCGATATCGATGTTCTCGATAGCCTCGGCCAAAAGGGCTCCTTTGGCAACCGTCTCTTCAAACCGGTACAGATTTACCACGAGCATATCTATGGGTTTGATGCCTGCTTTTCGGATGGCCTCGAGATGCTTAATGTTGTCTCTCAGGGCCAGCAGTCCGCCGTGAACTTTGGGATGCAGGGTTTTCAGTCTGCCGTCCATCATTTCAGGGAATCCGGTGTAATCAGAGATATCTACGACCTGAATACCGCTGTCTCTGAGCAGTTGAGCAGTCCCTCCGGTTGAGATGATTTCTACTCCGAACGATGACAGTTCCTTGACAAAATCTGCAAGTCCGGTTTTGTCGGTAACGCTGATAAGTGCGCGTTCAATCTTTGGCATTCTTTCTCCTTCTCCTTTCCAAAAAATAAACTAAATCAAAAATTAAGGATTTAGTTGTTGTAATCACAGCTTAGGCGGTCTCTCTGGAGGTAGTACCAGGCAAGCACAGGCACTATTCTTTCGAAGAGGCCCGAATCAAGAGACCCGATATCAGTTATATGATTTCTCAACTCTTTACCTGAGATATCTCCGGCAATCATCCCCTCTCTCAAGCAGGTAATCCGATGAAAGAGCTTGTTTTTTCTCAAAGGGTCAGCCACATGAGCGGAAATATACCTGCCCATCTCGGCAAAGATACTTTCCATATCCATCAGGCCCGGAATGCTGAGTTGTTCTGATTCAATTTCGTCTATCAGAGAGATGAGGAATGATTTGGCATCTTCCAGACCAAAACGGTATGTTTCCTCAAGCAGAATTTTGTCTGAATCGTCAATGAAGGGTGTCTGAAAATTTATCGAAGAAAAATTATTTACATAATCGTGGTGTTCTCCAAACATCTTTGCCAATAGTTTATTAACGATAGTTTTCCATTCGAGGACCGCATCTTTTGTCAGGTTTTTTTCATTCAACAGGGATTCAAGTGTATCGAGCAGGTCCTTCATAAGAAAAAGGAAGTGGTTAACGGTGAAATTTATCTTCATGAGGGGCATATTACACAGCATTTCAAGCGATGGTCAAGGCTGTTCATGCGCTTTGAATTATGCTACGCTTATGAGATGAAGACCGTAACCCTGAACGATTTGCTTTCAGACCGAGAAGAAATGATCTCATACATTCGTGATGTTCTGATGAAACACCACAGAAGCAACAAGCCGGTGCAGGGTCTTCGTCCTTCAGCAGTTCTGGTCCCGTTGTGCTGGATTGACAATGAATGTCATATTCTATTCACCAAACGCTCAATGAATGTCGAACACCACAAAGGAGAAATCTCATTTCCGGGAGGAACCACTGAGCCCGAAGACACAGACCTTATTGCAACTGCCCTCAGGGAAGCCCATGAAGAGGTTGGCCTTCGTCCTGAAACGGTAGACGTACTAGGGTTTTTAGATGACCATTCCTCTCTGATGGGCTATCATATCACCCCTGTGGTTGGCACGATTCCTTTCCCGTATGAGTTTGCGATCAACGATGAATCCGAGTCGCTCATTTATCTACCCTTACGGCACGCTCTGGCTGATACCGCCTGGATGAAGGAATGGTTCTCCTTCAGGGGATGGGAAGGAGATATATTTTTTATTCAGGCTAATGGCGGTGTAATCTGGGGTGCAACTGCGAGAATGCTTAAACTCTTTGTCGAGCTTTTACGGGGGAAAAAGCTGATTTTCAGCCCCATATCCAAGGAAGCCAAAGACTGGGTAGCTCGGATTCTCTCGACCCAGAAAGACTATAAAAGCAACAATCAGTAAAAGGTCAAGAAGAAGTCATGTCTGAGCTTTGAGCCAGCTGGGCATATCTGTGGATGGTCCGGCTGTAAGCTGTCGTTCTATCCGGATTGGCTCTCCATGATTCTTTTGTAGTGATTCGGATTAAGCAAATTCTATGTATTACGATACGATTCGCCGGTAATTCGTTCAAACGCTTCAATGTATTTTTGCCTGGTCTTTTCGATAATATCCGCAGGCAATCTGGGCCCGGGAGGGGTTTTATCCCAGTCAAGCGTTTCAAGGTAATCTCTTACGAACTGTTTGTCGAAACTCGGCTGGGATTTGCCGGGTTCGTAGAGGTCTTTCGGCCAGAACCGAGATGAATCCGGGGTGAACATTTCATCCGCTATGATCAGTTCTTGCCCGACAATCCCGAACTCAAATTTCGTGTCCGCGATAATAATACCCTTTTTTAGGGCATGTTCTGATGCCATCCGGTAAAGAGCAAGTGATATCTGCTGCACCTTTTCAATGACATTTTTGCCCACCAGGTCGGCCGCTGTCTTAAGGTCGATATTCTCGTCATGTTCGCCGATCTCTGCCTTGGTGCTTGGTGAAAATATGGGTTCTGGCAGGCGCTGGGATTGCAGCAAACCGGCCGGCAGGGTAATGCCGCTGACAGAACCTTTTTGTTGGTACTCTTTCCAGCCCGACCCGGCAATGTATCCGCGCACGATACATTCAATCGGCAGAATTTCTGCCTTTCGAACCAGCATCGAGCGATTCTTTAGCCTTTCATCATTGCAAAAAGGAGGTGGGTATTTTTCGATACTTGCGGTTACTACATGGTTCTTTATAATCGGCTTTGCCTTTTCGAACCAGAATAGTGAAAGCAAATTTAACACGGATCCCTTATCCGGAATAGGATCGGGCAGGATTACATCAAAGGCTGAAAGCCTGTCTGTGGTAACAATCAGCAGGTGCTGTTTATCTATGTCGAAAATCTCTCTTACCTTGCCGCTTTTGAGTTTTTTCCCTTCAGCAAGATCAAACCCTTTGAGGATATCCATATTCCCTCCCATGAAATGTCGTAAAGAAGCTAGGGTGCCAAAAAAGTATTGAAAAAGTCAAGAGCCTATTATAGAGTAGCGCCCCCTGAAGACATGATAATGCATATAGGGAAGAAAAATTTGATGGTTGAATCCGGGCGTAGTGGGTCAAAGCGGCTTTTATTACAGATTGTCACACTCTTCGAATGTGATTATAATAATTAAGCTCTTGAGTTTTTTAGTCGATCCAACTAAAACACAGCCAAGTTTTCAAAAGGTGAGGTGATCATGGCAGATCATAGTTTGCCACAAGAGAGCGGAAATCTTGTATACAGCTGTATTGCCTGCTCTCAACGCTATGACATATATAATTTTATCTACACCTGCCCGAATTGCGGATCACTGCTCAAGATTGAAAATGCCGATTTTGATAAGCTCAAGCAGATTTCAGGAGCCCGCTGGCGGCAGATTTTTGATGAAAGAAAGAAATCAACAGTTCTGGAAATAGCAGGAATATTCAGGTTTCACGAGTTAATTTTGCCTATAATCCCTCTTCAGGACATTATTTATTTGGGCGAGGGCCAGACCGCTATTGTTAAGGCCAATCAGGAACTGAGCGATTGGATTGGAGTTCCCTTTTATGTAAAAAACGACGGGTTCAATCCGTCGGCCAGCTTTAAAGATCGTGGCATGGCATCCGCCATCAGTTTTCTGAATCATGTCATTCGCATCAAGAACCTTGATAATGTTCTGGGGATTTGTGCTTCAACCGGAGACA
>Ga0272441_10013407_pt1 | contig 11788 bp, 11 predicted proteins | sample SSMProp6N_FD_193582 | JGI IMG/M metagenome (GOLD analysis project Ga0272441, IMG submission 193582) | Marine sediment archaeal communities from Little Sippewissett salt marsh, Falmouth, MA, United States - SSM-Prop-6N | ecosystem: Environmental > Aquatic > Marine > Wetlands > Sediment ...
TTTCAGGCTCACATATTCTTGGCTTGTTTGACATTTTTCACCCCCTGAGCATCCTGTTTGTTCTTATTTATAAAACGATTGGGGGTGAAAATATTTTAAATATTTTTTACTCTGAGCTGTTCTTAATGTTCTTGAAATCTGTGTTGACACATCCCCTGAAATAATTATTAATAATTCAAAGCGGGGGTATTTTTATGAAAGAAGATCAGGAAATAAAAATTGAAATACAAAAGAATATCAGAGATATGGCTGAAATAATCAGCCAGTTGAGCACAAAATATAAAGAAGAACCATTGCTTAAAGATATACAGGAAATATTTTTAAGTTTATCTGTGCACGTGGGAAAGGCACTGGACATCCAATTACAGTAATGATTTATTAACAATTAGAAAATATTTATTGTAACTGGCATCCTGACTTCGCTGATCCCGGCTTGACTGGATGCAGGCTATAAATTCAGCACAGGTCGTAATATTGCCGGATATTTAATCCAACAGGAAAGTTCTTGCCTCAAAAACAGTTTAACTCCACTATAGTTATGCACGGTCCGGCACGCGAGTTAATTCCCCGGACCTTATTATAAAATACAGTACCCGCGTTTTATTAATCAGGATAAGATTATTATGAATATACTAACCCAGGACACTTATATTAAAGCATGGAATTTTGCATCAAGGGTACATAATGGTCAATTCATTCCTGGTACTAATGTTCCCTATATTAATCACATTGGACTTGTTACAATGGAGTCAATGTGTGCTGTAATTCAATCCGGTCAAATCAGCAATCCGGACCTCTTGATATTATGTTCAATTCTTCATGACACTATCGAAGATACAGATACCACATACGAAAACATAAAAAATTTATTTGGAGTTGATGCAGCAAATGGAGTAAATGCTTTATCTAAGAACAAAAAACTACCAACAAAACGTGAACAAATGATTGACAGCATCAACAGGATAAAAGCCCAGCCGCTTGAGGTATGGATGGTCAAGTTATGTGACAGGATTACCAATCTACAGCCACCGCCTGAACACTGGGACAAAGAGAAGATTTCAGCCTACAAAACCGAGGCGGAATTAATCCTGTCTGAATTAGGTCCTTCAAACACCTTTCTTGAAGAAAGGCTGAGAAAAAAGATAAATGGATATAACAGGTTTATCTGAAAAGCCCGGACTTAGTGATTATAAAAGCATTATCACGAATTCCCAAAACAGCGGGTATTCCCCCAACATCAGTCATCAACCTGCACCCCTGCCCGAACGCGGAACAGCATATCAACGGTGTCTTAAATATTCTTGACCTGCTATTTCAAACCCATTTGATAGGAAAAGAAATAAAATATTGTGATTAATATAAATACCAGGCCGTGTATTTACGGTGGTTTCTAACAGGAGGATGTAAAAACCTTGAAGATAGAAAACCTGATGTGGCTGCTTCCTGCAGTCTTCATGCTGCATGATTTTGAAGAGATCATAATGATGCGGCCATGGATCAACCGCAATGCCGTTTACCTGCGTGCAAAATTTCCCCGACTGTCTGACCGCATACTGGGACATTATGAAAAACTTTCCACTTCATCATTTTCCCTGGCCGTGGCCGAGGAATTCATTATTATCACTGCTGTAACTTTTCTGGCAGTTGAACATGGCTGGTACTCTGCCTGGGCAGGGATGCTGCTTGGTTTCTTCGCCCATATCATTGTCCACATAATTCAGTTCCTGGCTTTACGACGATATGCCCCAATGATCATCACCAGCATACCGTCCGCGATCTATTCTGTGTATGCAGTCAATTTCCTCCTGTCCGCAGGTTATACCACTTGGAAAGCGCTGTGGCCATGGACACTGTTCTTCATAACCTTTATAGCCATCAATATGCTCCTGATTCACAGAATGGCATCCGCGTTTGAGCATTGGCTCAGGAAATCATGGGCACCGCTTAATGATAAATAATACACCTTCCGGGGAATTGATATAAATTACCGTATTTTTTACCATTCAAAACTCACCCCGAGAAATAAATCAGGCCACAGGTTGAGCGGAGTATTAATATCACGGATAATATTCCTGTCCTTTTCAAAGAAAAATGGGAATCCTGTACCAATACGAAAATCAATATTTAATTTCTCGTTTGCCCTGAACCGGGTAAAGACACTGCCGCCTGCGGAAACCATACCTGCATTGAAGGACAATGGCATCCCGGCGTTCGGGATACCGGCAGCCAGTCCAACCTGCCACCGATAATGATCAGGTAAAAAGTAAACCAGGAAAAGAGCATCGAAAAGAACCAGGCCGAATATCGCCAGTCCGATATCGCCACGAAATCCAATATGTTCATTATACCTGTGTTCCATGCCTGCAAAAGCTCCCAGCTGAAGATTTACGCCCGCGCAGAACAGGTCTTCTGACGCTCCGGCTTTTACCGTAAACAGCATTGCTAACAGAAACGCGATAATGATCTTTTTCATGACCTCTACAACCGCAATATGCAGTCTGCCTGTTCGCACATGCCCTTAAATTTTATGCAAGTCATATCCAGCAATAACTATATTACGTCCCCGTGGAATAATATAACTGTTCTGTTGGATAATGCAATACCGATATCATAGAACATGGTTAATTTCTTTGTCGATACAATGAAGTCAAAAAATTACCTGACAAGATGGCATGTCATACGACATTGATCGATCATTCTGAAAGGAGTCTAGAACGCGGCAAAATGATGAAATCTATTAATATTGTTCATTTATATTAACGTATATTTGAAAAGTATTCATAATAAGATAACCGACAGAATGGACCGGCAGATATTGCGCGGCAGTGTTGCCTGAATTAAATTATTACTCTAATCTGTTTTCTTAATAACAATTACAGTTAAATCATCATCAAGCTTACGGCCTTCAGTAAAATCCATAAACCTGTTGTTAATATAATCCTGGATTTCATCGGCTGTACCGTCAGGGGCCTCTGTAAATGATTTAACAAGGGCATCAATCCCGTACTCTTCATCATTTTTATTCTTTGCTTCAATTATACAATCCGAGTAGAGAAAAAGGACCTCCCCTTTACCCATCTTAAACCTGAGGGTTTCATAGTGAGACTCGAGTTCCCTGAATCCGAGAAACATCCCCTTAAAATCCCTGTCTTTATAGTTTAACTTGTGCACAAACCTGTTTTTATTTCGATGGAGAATGTCCGGGTGTCCTGCATTAACATATTCAACAATATTTTTATCTTCATCAAATTTAAGAATAACACCTGTCAGGTAGTTGTCAACATCACCTATCTCTTTAACAATATCCTTATTGGCCATTTCCAGGGCTTCATGCAGTTTACTATCAATCATTTTGGTGAAATATCTATGAATTATCGGTTTGGCTATCATTGTAATAAGACCGGATGCAATTCCATGACCGGAAACATCGAAAAGAGAAAGACCCTTTAATGAATCGTCCTCTTGATAGAAATCATACACGTCACCGGAAATACCCGACATCGGCTGAAAGAGAAAAGCTATATCCCATCCCCTGACCTGTGGGGCGACCTTGGGGAAGAGAGTCTTCTGGACATTAACAGCCATTTTCATGTCACGATCAGCAACCATTTTCGCGTATTCAAGATCCTGATTTGTATCAGTGAGGATCTCGTTTAATGACTCCATCTCCTCCATGGCAGCCATTAGTTCTTCAGTTCTATTAAGTACCCTCTCTTCAAGGTTATCTTTTAAATCAGACAAATTCTGATACATTTTCGCGTTACTCAACGATATAACAACAGCCGCTCTTATATTATTTATAAATTTTATTTCTACATTAGATAATTGTTGCAGATTTTTTTTCTCCGGGAGGTAAACCAGCGCTATCAGTTCATAATTATGAACAAGTGGTATTATATAATCGCAATCAAACCGCCTGAATTCATTATGGAGTTTTTCCCGTATTATCGAATAATATGGATTTGCATCTACCATACTTTTTTCAACAAGCTGGTTGTCTCCAACAAACCAGTCCTCAATATCAGGATCAACTTCAAAACTGTTATCATCTTCATCAATAAATGTATAGCTGTCTGAAACACGTAAAATTAATTTTGCCCTGGAAAATAAAAGTGTTTTTTTAATTACTTCAAGAAATTCATCTATAGTTCCCTTCAGGCTTTGAAGCATTGATATATTATCAATAAAGGCTGTTTCGGCTTCATGCAGATTAAATTTATGCTTATCAAATATCTTATCTATTTTTGGCTGATATTTTTTTATATATATATGATTCAGGGAAAACCAGGCAATAAGTATAATAAATAATCCGGGACGGCTCATCTGTGAAAAATAGGGATTAAGTAAAATATATATTAGTATGTTTGGAATTATAATAAGTGAAGATGTAATGAACCAGATAAAGGTTATATGCAGTATGCTGTTTATATCCATGATTCTATGCCTCAATACGCCGTAGGCCAGAAATATCAATGGAATAAACATGAAATTCCCCATGGGATAAAAATCTATACCATTAATCGCGGGAATATTCAACAATGTAAGAACCCCGATCATTACGAAGGAGAAAATAATATACCTGATTTTAATTCTTATGGTATTATTAGTCTCTTTTCTGTACAATTTCGTAAAAATAACAACAGTTAAGAGAATTGTGAACATCGAATACGCGCCCATAAACTGAAAGGCAGGTCCGCCCCTGGCAATATAACCCCAGTTATATGAATAAATATCGTAAAAATAGTATTCAGTAAAAGTAAAAATTGACAGAGTAAAACTGGTAAAGAAAAAGGTGATTACAACTTTTCTTAATTTTATATATACATGGTGAATATATAAAAAAACCACAAACGGGAGATAGACATAAAAGAAATGCACTGTTCTTTCAATGTCCAGGATCAAATCAATTTTTCCCCATAAAATATGGTGAACAACAAAAACCGGAGAAAGCAAATTTATCCAGATTACAACAAGAGCAAAAAGAATATTTTCTTTTTTGAATTTTCCCTTAACGAGAGAGAGTAAAGCAATGGAAACGCCAAAAAACATGGAAATTGCAGGAGGTATTATATATATATTCAGATGTTTAATAAAATTATCCATAAATTATTCCCTCTGATATCATAAAGCACCATTAATTCTTTTTAACGCATAAAACATTTTTTTTACAACTAAAAAATGTGTATTGTTAAATTTTTTATATAAAATATTTTTATTGGGGGGCCACAATTTTTACCTAGTACATCTTATATCAGGAGACCACCCGACCGATTATCGACATCCGGCAGGGATGCGTTTTCAAAATCAAATCTGAAGTCACCAGATTTTTCAGCCATACAAGCCTGCAAACAGAACGTAAATATAATTATTATAGTGTTAAAATTAATTTTAATTTCACAATAAAAGTATATTTTATTAAATAATTTAATTTTTTTTAAATTAATTTGACATATTTAATTTTAATAGTTTATTATATATATTATTATTTTATTATTTTTATTTATTCGCAAAATGGAGGTGTTGTTTATGCGAAAATTTAATTTGTTCACTGCTTTTATGATTGCCGGACTCCTTACACTCGTATCATGCTTTGATGATGGGGCAACAACTGATGCAAAAGTGATCTTTAAGGTATCAAACTCCCTGGCAAGCCGGGCCCTGAATGCCAATGAAATGCTGTCATTTACCCCGACATCAATTAAAATTAATATCAGGGGTATTTACATGGGGTCGGAATGTCAGGCTATTGATGGTGACCTGAAACTGCCGAGCAACGGTGACCAGATCTCTATTACCAAGAGCACAGAAGTTGACCTGATCAGCGCTGATCCCTTTGCTGAACTATTCTCAATTACCAAGGAGATAAAAGAAGATGAATTCGGCAGCTACAGGGGACTGCTGCTTTTATACGGTACAGAAAATGACAATGAAGATCCAACAATAACCGTCTCAGGTACTGTAACAACAAATGGCGTTGAGACAACTATTACTGATCTGGTAGTTCCTCTTGGTTCTTCTGGTATAGGCATGAACCTGATGGAAGCTGTTACCTTCAGTGAAAACAGCAGCCCTGTTATTCAGATCATATTTGATGTTGAAAACTGGCTCTATGTTACAACTGCAATTAATGGTACATCACCTCATCCAAACAGCTCCCTGATTCCCGGCACAGAATTATATGTTGTGGCTGACAACTTTATATTCTTCCCGTTTGCAGGTGAAGAAGCGCCAACAATAAAAAAATACAGGGTTGATATAGATTCTACAGATACCCTGGGTCCTGATGACAAATATTATGTTAAAGTTGTTTCTGTTTTTGACAGCAGTGGGAACCTGAGTTCTGTGGGCTGGCTGCCGGTTTACCTGCAGGGTTACTTATGGGGTACTGACCCTTATCCGGACACAAACTCATTTACACCCTATACACTTCGCTGCCCGTTACTAACCCCGAAGGGAGACGGGACATACAAAATTGAAGAAAATACCGATTATGTTCCGGATTATGATACAGACCCCAACGTTCAGGGGCGCCTGATGACTCTTGACAATTTCAATTTTAATGCAGGCACCACATCTACCGGAACATACGGCAGTACCGTTTTCACCTACACTTCGATTGTAACCGAGTAATATATTTTTCTGATAAAAAAAGACCTCCTTAAAAGGAGGTCTTTTTTTATTTTAACAATTATAATTACATCCGCTCATGAACGGACCCCATTGATCCATCCCCGAAGGTTTTTCATGTCTCAGCATCACAATCCCACCCGTATACTGAAGTCATGATCAGAAATTTCATGCTGACGCATATTATGCATTCGAAAAAATATATTGTTTAAAATCAGGCCGGGCTGATAATATACATCAATTAATTCAAGATAACACTGGAGCAGGTGGCATGAAATACGTCTGTACTTTAATAGCGGTAAAAGACATTGAAAAATCAAAAGTATTTTATCACGATGTAATGGGCCTCGAGGTCGTTGCTGACTCTGGCGCAAATGTCACGCTCACAGGTAATATTGCGCTCCAGAGCCTTGACACCTGGAAAAAATTTATCCACAAACAGGATGAAGATATCGTACATGGAAACAATGCCTGTGAACTCTATTTTGAAGAAGATGATATTGAGAGATTCGCAAAAAAGATCGGGGCCATTAAAAATATAGAGTATATCCACCCGCTCTTTGAACATTCCTGGGGTCAGAGGGTTATAAGGTTCTATGATCCTGACAGGCATATTATTGAGGTTGGCGAAAACCTGAAGATCGTGGTAAAGAGATTTATTGACACAGGGCTCTCGATTGAAGAGACTGCAGGACGTATGGATATTCCTGTTGATTTTGCAAAGTCACTTGCTGAAAAAAATGATTACCAGATTCCGTAAAAAAAATAAAGGGGAAGTAATAAGAGAAGGCTTATGATAAACAATCCCGGGCTAAATAAAACACTCAATATTATTACAGGCGCACTCGCCCTTACTTTTCATCTGACTCGGACTAAACTAAAGTTTCGAATTCTGCCAGCAATACCCTGTCACAAGCTTGATAATTATTGCATTTCTATTTCAAAGAATGATGTAAAATGTGTGAGAAAGGGAGTAATAAGTAAATAGTGATAAGCGAGTAGAGTCAGAGGAGTGCCGGCTTTTATTGCATTCGGAAAGTTCTTGATTAAATAATTTCTGTACTCCAAAGTAGTTTCACCAGGCACACTAAAGAACTTGCAACACTGGAAATTTTCAATGTGCAAAGCTCATAATCATATTCAGTCAGGAATATCAACATGGTCATCTCTCATAAGTACAAATTTATTTTTATTAAAACAAAAAAAACAGCCGGTACCAGCATTGAAGTTTTTTTATCACAGGTTTGTGGCGAAAAAGATATCCTGACACCGATATACCCTCATGTGACACCTCACAGGGCTCGAAACTTTCAAGGATACTGGAACCCCTTGCCGGAATTCAGATACAACGGGTTTCGGAGAAAAAAGAGACTGCTCAATGAAATTTGTTCCCGGGAAAAATTCTATAATCACATTTCTGCTGAAAAAGTCCGTCTCAGGGTTTCCGGTAAAATATGGAAAAGCTACTATAAATTCTGTGTGGAAAGAAATCCGTGGGATAAAACATTATCATACTATCACATGCAAAAGGATAGGAGTTTCGATACCTTAACAATGGAAAAATATTTTGAATCAGGTGACTTTTGCCTGAATTATCCACTCTATACAGATAAAGACGGTAAAATTATCGTTGACAAAATACTCAAATATGAAAATCTTAATGCTGATCTTGCCGATACCTTTCATTCTCTCGGAGTCCCTTTCCCGGGCACCCTCAACATATTCGCTAAATCAGACCACCGTAAAGGAAGAAAACATTTTACCGAGGAATTGACCCGCGAACAAATACACAGAATATCAGAAGTATTTGAACATGAAATTGAAATTAACGGGTATGACCGCTCGTTACTCTGAAGAGTACTTTATATCTTATCTTATTTCACATCGGACAGAAATTTTCGGTTTGCCACAACAACACCCCACCCTGTTCTTGTGTACCCGCAATCATTGAAAAACACGATCTGCTGCCCGTGTTCGTGTCGTCAATCATTATATACAGTTCACCTGTGGCTGTGGTGGTCCAGATACATTATTCATCCGCATTTCCCGAATTTTTGGAAGATCCCTGCGGGGCAAGAAAAGCGTCGCTGAATGTATACAGTTCAAGACTGTCAGTAATAGCGAAAACCTGAAGATCGTGGTAAAGAGATTTATTGACACAGGGCTCTCGATTGAAGAGACTGCAGGACGTATGGATATTCCTGTTGATTTTGCAAAGTCACTTGCTGAAAAAAGTGATTACCAGATTCCGCAAAAATAAAGGGGCAATAATAAGAGAAGGCTTATGATAAACAATCCCGGGCTGAATAAAACACTCTATATTACTACAGGCGCGCTAGCCCTTGCAGCTGGGCTTACGGGAATCATTGATCCTGGCATGTACACCCGTGTCGCAGGCAGCCTGTTGCTGCCGGGTATGTTTTCACAGGACCTTGTTGTGACAGTCACGGCAGTTGTAATGATTGTCCTGGCAATATGGATGCGGAAGGATGATTACCGGAAATTAATTGTAATCCTGGGCATACTTGGATTTTTCTTCTACGCATACGGCATCTATTCAATAGAGCAGATATACACCTCATTGTACCCGCTCTATCTTGCCATTCTGGCATTGAGTTTTTACACAATAATTTTCAGCATGTCCAGCCTGAAAATCACGGCATTCAAAGATCTTGAACTGACACCTGTTTTACGATACACTGCTTCAGGCTACGCCATCTTTATATCCTTACTGTTCAACTTCATATGGATAAGCCAGCTCGTCCCGCTGCTGCGTACGGGTGATCGGATAGAATACACCTTTTCGGTTTATATCATTGACCTGGTATTCATTATGCCGGCCTTTGCGCTTGCTGCATTGCTGGCTTTACGGAAGCGTTCTTCAGGCATAATCGGCCTCCCTGCCCTTTTTATTCTCGGCGCGGGCATACTCAGCCCCCTGGCAATTGCAGAACTTTTGAAGCCTCACTATTATGGAATCGAAGCAGACCCGGGCGGTTTGATTCTCTACTCCACTCTTTCCATTGTGTTCCTGGCACTTTCAGCCCTTTACCTGGCCTTGCTCAGGCCTCCGGGGCATGGTAAGGACAGGTCAGATCCATCCTGATTTTATTATATGTCATATTGACACCCGGATCCCGGCTGCTAATCCATGAAGGGATATTCACAGATTAATCACAGCACATTATCCGTTGAAAAATCCATCCAGCAGAAATGGCTTTTATGTAAACGTTATTTGCACTATAAACATGATAATTACTTGCAAAAATATTGTTTATTTATACCCTCAGGTCATATTGTACAATACAGAAGGGGGAGCGGTTATATGCTGAAACAATTCGACTACAGGGAAAACAGCGCAGTTGATATTCTCCGCAAAGGCACAGAGTTATACGGAGACAAAACATTACTCAGAAAGCGGACTGAAGCGGGCTGGGTGGACATCTCATGGAACCAGGTAAATGAAGAAACCATGGCCCTTGCCTCATACCTGATAAGCGAGGGATTCAAAAAAGGGGACATTGCCTCAATCTATTCCGCAAACAGGCCTGAATGGATCGTGGCTGACTTTGCAACACTCTCCTGCGAAGGTGTTGACGCGGCAATATATCCCACAAACTCCGCGCCTGAGGCCGCCTATATACTTGATGACACACAGTCAGTTGTCTGTTTCTGCGAGGGAAAATTCCAGGTGGAAAACGTGCTCGCGGAGAAGAAGAACCTGCCGAATCTCAAAAAAATAATTGTATTCAATGATGAAGACTACGATGAAGACATGGTCATCAGGTACACAGACGCGCTCGCACAGGGCAGGAACAACCCCCGCAAGGAAGAGATTCACGTGCGGGTTTCCGCGATAAAACCTGAGAACCTCATGACCCTGATATACTCCTCCGGCACGACCGGTCAGCCCAAGGGGGTAATGCTGAGCCATCAGAACATGATGTATGTGTCCTCCACATTCGCGCGCACTCAGTGCATCACCCCTGAGGACATGCTGATCTCAATTCTTCCACTTGCCCACGCTGTTGAACGCGCGCTGAGCTACTACGCCTTTATCCTGGCAGGCGGGGTCATGTCATTCTCCCGCGGGCAGGAATTCTTTGCAGAGGACCTTGTGGAGCTCAGACCTACGCTCTCCGCGTTTGTGCCCAGGATCTTTGAAAAGATATACAACGGAATACACACGAAACTCGCGGACGCGCCTGAAGGAAAGCAGAAACTTTTCGCAAAATCAATGGCAGTGGCAAAAGAGGCTGCGCCTTATTTCATGAAAGACAGGAGACTCCCTTTCCTCCTCGCTGTTAAATATAAATTTTTTGATATACTTCTCTACTCCAAGCTGAAAAAGGCCATAGGATTTGACCGGTACAAGGGCATCGGGAGCGCCGGGGCCCCGCTGCTTCCCGAGATTCACGACTTCTTCTGGGGGCTTAAAGTTGAGATCCGCAAGGGATACGGGCTCACTGAAACATCCCCTGTGCTGGCACTTGATCCCCATCTCTCGGTTTACCTTGTTAAGCCTGACCTGTGGATGGCCCCCTTCCCGGGTGTGGAGCTGAAGATCGCTGAAGACGGAGAGGTTCTGGCAAAATCACCAGGTGTCATGATGGGATATTATAACAAACCTGAAGAGACAGCAAAGGTCTTTACCAGTGACGGATGGTTCAAGACAGGGGACATAGGCATCATTGACGAAGAGGGCTACCTGAGGATCACGGACAGGAAGAAAGACATTATTGTGACCTCGGGAGGCAAGAACGTGGCGCCCCAGGTGCTGGAGAACGCCTTTGTGATCAATCCTTTTATTGAGCAGATAGCAGTCCTGGGCGATGGGAGGAATTATATTACCGCGCTTATAGTGCCCGGGTTCGATTTACTTAAAGAATGGGCCGCAAAAGAGGGGCTCGCGGATCTCAGCAATGAGGACCTGGTTAAAGATGAAAGGGTGCTGGAAAAATACCAGGAGATCCTTGACAGCATAAACAGCCAGTTCGGACGGGTCGAGCAGATCAAGAAATTCAGGCTCATGCCCCATGAGTTCTCGCAGGAGAAGGGCGAGCTCACCCCCACCCTTAAACTCAAGAGGAAGGTGCTGGAGAAGAACTACGCGGATGTAATAGAGGCCCTGTACCGGGACTGATTCCGGGCCATCCAGGTA
>Ga0272441_10013408_pt1 | contig 11788 bp, 11 predicted proteins | sample SSMProp6N_FD_193582 | JGI IMG/M metagenome (GOLD analysis project Ga0272441, IMG submission 193582) | Marine sediment archaeal communities from Little Sippewissett salt marsh, Falmouth, MA, United States - SSM-Prop-6N | ecosystem: Environmental > Aquatic > Marine > Wetlands > Sediment ...
TGCTTATATGGTATTAGGCGATAAAGAAAAAGGCTGCACTGATTTTAAAAAAGCATGTGAATTAGGTAACTGCGATATGTATGAAAAAACAAAAAGTGTTGGAGATTGTGAATAGTGATATAATCTCCGATGTATAAAATAACAACAAAAATCTGAAAAATTTATCATGAAAAACTGGTTATCTGGAAACTGAAGGACAAGCAAAAAGATCATCCTTCGGATTATATTTAATAGAAGATTTCAAACCACAAAATTCCATTTTGAATTATAATATTTTGAAAATTAGATTTTACTAATGTACATAATACTAATCATATCTGGTTTGATATTATTGATTCTTGGAGCTGAACTTCTTGTCCGGGGAGCTTCCCGCATTGCTACATTTTTCGGGATTTCCCCTTTGATCATCGGTCTGACGGTTGTTGCATACGGAACGAGTGCCCCTGAGCTTGCGGTGAGTCTTAAAGCGGGATTTTCAGGATCAGCGGATATTGCACTCGGTAATGTCATCGGCAGTAATTCATTCAATGTTCTTCTGATACTCGGTATTTCAGCATTGTTAACACCTCTTGCGGTTTCGTTTCAATTAATACGGAAAGAAGTCCCGATCTTGATCGTCATATCAGCAATGACCTGGATTTTTGCATTCAACGGGAGAATATCCCGAATAGAAGGGTTTTTGCTCTTTCTAGGATTCATTATTTACACGATATTTCTTATCAGGTACGGGAAAAAGGTTGATAATTTGACAGAGACATTACCAATTGAAAATAAAGGGCTCAAAAGTCTTTTCTTACAGATACTTTATGTCATTGCAGGGTTGGTCTTACTCGTTCTTGGAGCTCGATGGCTGGTTGATGGTGCGGTGATTTTAGCCTTAAAATTTGGAATAAACGAACTTGTAATCGGAATAACAATTGTTGCGGCAGGAACATCTTTACCCGAGCTTGCCACGTCCGTTGTTGCAAGCATCAAGGGGGAAAGAGATATTGCAGTAGGTAATGTCATCGGCAGTAATATATTCAATATCCTTGTTGTTCTGGGTGCTGCCAGTCTTTTTACAGGTGATATCAATGCAGCACCGATTGCGATAAAATTCGATATTCCGCTTATGTTCGGAACATCAGTATTATGTCTGCCAATCTTTTTTACAGGCAGGCGTATCAGCAGGATCGAAGGAGGATTGTTCCTCTTTATTTACATAGCATACATATCTTTTTTGATAATCAATTCGAAGTTACATTTTATTGTTTAGGATTGTAACGTAAGGATTAAAAGAGTCTGGGTAGCGAATCTTTTCAAACTTTGATTTTTCTGACTTTGACACCTGCTTCGGTGCATAGTTTAAATGCGACATCATCAAATGTGTAGTCGATATTATAAACAATCTCCTTTATACCCGAATTTATAATCATTTTCGTGCATGTCAGGCACGGAGCCAGAGTTGAATAGATCATAGAATCTTTCACGGATGTACCGTGATATGCAGCCTGTGTAATTGCATTTTCCTCAGCATGGGAGCACAGACATTCCGACAGGTTTTCGCCAGATGGTGCAAGGTTGAAGCACCTGGGACAACCTCCTTCGTTGCAATTTGTCGTACCCCTGGGAGTGCCGTTATAGCCTGTCGAGATAATCCTCTTATCTTTGACGATGACGGCAGCGACCTTACGTTTTACGCAGTTTCCTCTTGATGCGACGACTTTTGCTATATTCATGAAGTATTCATCCCAGGAGGGTCTATACATATTCATCATACATTCCTGGATGATCTCGAGGAGATTATCCTTAAAATTTTCGATTGAATCGTTGTTGTGGACTATATAATCAGCCATCTTTTGACATTCTTCGATTTGCTGGTGGTTCATATCATCGCTTTTTGCTTCTATCTTTTCTATTGTCAAGAATTCCTCGAAAGTTTGAGGATCGTTTTCCCTTCCCCTGGCTTTTATTCTTTCGAACCTTATTTCAGGTTTGGCTTCAATATTTAAAAGACTGAACTCCCTCATATTTCTGAAAACTTCGACTTCTGCGGGATTGCGGAAAGAATCGATTATATAGTTCCTGTTAGGATCGATTTTCTTAATAATCCTATCTGATAGGATTCCAGCGCCACCCATTTTTCTCAGGTTGTTTCCCATTTCAACGAGGCGAGACCTGGTGATTTGCCTGCCTTCTTTTTTCAGTTCATCCCTAATGACGTCCGATAACGAATAAGTTATAAATCCGCTTTTTGCTAAAGCTTCAAGTGCAATACCCTTACCTGAAGCATTTTTACCTGTTAATCCGATAATCATTTATTCTATCCTTAATTACAACGGTTGTAATATTTTCTTCGTAGTTTTATTTTTTTGTTTCCGAAGAGATATATGAACAAGATACCTGCTGCAAATCCGCCAATATGTGCGAACCATGCAACACCGGTCGATTGTGTAATTCCTATTGTTTGCATACCCGAAATAACCTGAAGGAATATCCAAAAACCGATAACGATAACTGCAGGAACGGGGATAATTCTAATAAAGATGAAAATGAACAACAGTGTTTGAACCCTTGCATGAGGGAATAACAAGATGTATGCGCCCATAACACCTGCAATAGCTCCGCTTGCTCCTATGACAGGTACAGGAGAGCTGAAATTGAAGAAGATATGGGTAATTGTGGCAACAAAGCCGCAAACCAGATAGAACAGGATGTATTTGAAGTGTCCCAGGGTATCTTCGATGTTATCGCCAAAGATCCACAACGACCACATATTACCAATTAGATGCATGAAACCACCATGCATGAAAATAGATGTGAAGAAATTTGTAACTATCGGAAGGTCATTCAGAGGAGGTAAATCAGTGAAGTGTGTAATTTCGTATGGTATTACACCCAATTTGAATATAAAGGCTTTTAACTCTGGACCTAACGAAAGTTGATAGAAAAAGAACAAAACATTTGCTGCAATAATTGTAATAGTAACAAAGGGAAAAGTAGATGTTGGATTATCATCTTTAAGGGGAATGAACATTTTTAATCACTCATAGACTCTAAAGTTTTTTCAGCGAATCCGGGTTTACTGCGAACCATAAAAAGCAGGAGATCTTTCCATGTCTTGAACCTAGGAAGGCAAAGAACATAGACGATGACCGAAAGTATTAGAAATAGCTGAAAAATCTTCATATTCCCTGTCAGGATGTAATAAACAAAACCGAGAGTGACCGGTATGTTGCCCAGAGCATACATAAATATTGTGAAAACTGAAATTTTTCCCAGAACTTCAATCAGATTTTTAGCTTTTTCATGAAACTTGGGAGAAAGAGCAAGTTTCTTCAAATAGATGGAGCTCAATGTAAAAATAACAGAAACCACAAGAAACACGATCTTGATAATATTTTCCCCCGAGAAATCCGGATTTGTGCTAACAACCGCATATTCGACGAGAAAATAAGCAACCAGAAAAAGGACAGGACATTCCACAATCATGGCAATAGTAATAATCATCGTGCGTTTGAAGGTTTCCCGGAGTTCTACATTGAACCTTTCCGGTAATTTATACATTGGAATTAACTCCTAAATATCAAAACATATCAATTATTGTTTTTCTTTATTCTCTCTCAACAGGTTGTATTTTTTATTACACCCTTTGGCAAGATGCACGGGATATTTATCTTTTGAGATCTTCATTTTCTCTTTAAAGCTTTTAACGAGATCCAATCCGATCTCGTCAGATAGAAGAAGTACAAAATAGAGGATATCGGCAACCTCGTATCCAACTTTCTTTTTGTTTTCATCATCCGACAGATAATCAGATATTTCTTTATTGTCCTTGAACCTGAAATGTTCGAGAACTTCGGCAACTTCTATCGAAAGGGCTAAAGCCAGATCCTTTGGATTATGAAATTGTTTCCAATCCCTTTCGTCACGGTGATCCAGACATATTTTTTGAAGCCAGTCAATCGATCTGTCATTTTTATCAAAATTCAAATCAAGCTCTTTCGATGAACTTCCCGGTAGTTGTATCTACCCTAATATCGGTCCCTTCTTCAATGTATGCAGGAACACTCACTACAAAACCTGTATCGGTTTTCGCTGGTTTTGTCTGACTTGCCGCAGTAGCACCTTTAACAGAGGGTTCAGTTTCCATTACCTTTAAAACAACGGTCAGGGGTAGATCAACCGAGATAGGCGAATCCTTGAAGTAAAGGATCTTTATCTTCAGATTTGGTACAAGATAATTCAAAGCATCATCGAGAATTTCTGATGAAAGGGGAACCTGCTCATAAGTTTCTGTATCCATGAAGTAATACTGCTCAGCCTCTTCGTAGATATATTCCATCTCTTTTTCTTCCAGTCTCAGCTGCGTTACTTCTTCGGTAGATCTATATCTCTGTTCCGATGACAAACCAGTCCTTAAATTCCTGAACTTAACCTGAACAACGGCATTACCTTTCCCCGGGGTGATGTGTTTGAATTCCAACACTTTATAAGGATCATCCTTGTATTCAACGATCATTCCTTTTCTAATTTGAGTTGCTGAAACCATTTATTCTCCTAGAATTAATTTCTCTTTTATATTGATAATCAAAATTCAAACTAAAATTTGAGTATATCAAAAAACGGATAGAATCTCAATTTCCTTTTGTTTAACAACAATTTGGGAGATACGTTCAGGGAAACAATTGGATCGGTTTTTAATAGTTGCCAGTCCGATTAATGTCGTTTATTATTTTCCCGAAAAAATTCTTCCAAAAACTATTGAACTTTCATTCGAAAGGATTCACGTTCATGAAAAGAATATTGAAATAAATTCGAAATGGTGATTACATTCTGCAATCCCTTTTTGTTTTCTTACGAGGATGTTAATAGTTCAAATGCAAAAAAGAAAGTTTTACATTGTTGTATCTGTCCCATTTCGACCTTTTTAGTCATAAAATTTTTCCTGATATTTTCGAGAGATAATCATAATATCCAAATCAAAAAATATCATACATACCATCTTTAAATTAGTATTTACAGGTTGTTAAACAACATTGATAAATTTTAAGTTGATAAAAGAAAAAATCATCCCTAAAATTAATTATCAACAGGTGATAAATTTAACAATAATTTTATATTATAAATCCATTACCGGAGGTAAACATGAAAACATTCACAACCTTAAACATCATTGCAATTACACTTTTCGTAATATCCACTACTTCGGGATTTTGTGATCCGGAGTTTCTGGTAAACACCTATACCGAATCTTACCAGAACAGGCCTGTCATAGCCATGGACAGTGGAGGTAATTTTGTTGTTGCATGGAACTGTGATTTGAACGATGATGATAATTATGAAGTCTTTGCAAGGCTTTTTGATATCAACGGAAATCCACTATCTGATGAGTTTCAAGTTAATACGAACATTGAAGACGATCAATGGGAACCCAGCGTTGGTATGGACAGCAATGGAAATTTCGTTATAACCTGGGACAGTGTAGGTCAGGATGGAGATAAAAGAGGGATATATGCCCAGCGGTTTGACAGCACGGGCAATACCGTTGGAGAGGAGTTTCAGGTTAACAATTACACTGCTGATCATCAGCGGGAACCTGAAATGGCAATGAGTCATGATGGAAAGTTCGTTATAACATGGTCCAGCAAAAACCAGGAAGGCGAGGGGTATGGGGTTTATGCCAAGCTCTTCAATGCAGATGGTACAGTTTTAAAGGATGAATTTCAGGTCAATAATATAACTTCAGGTAATCAGCATATTCCTTATGTTTCAATGAATGGTGCCGGCGATTTTGTAATCACATGGTCGAGTGCAAGTCCGGATGATGTGGCATACGATGTATATGCAAAGAAATATGATGGGGAAGGAAATACACTAATCGATGAATTTCAAGTGAACACCTACGATGTCAGTGAACAATATTATTCAACGGTAATCATTGATGACAAAGGTAATTTTATCGTTTCATGGAGCAGCAAGGAAGAAGATGATTTTCTTTCACCTCACGATGAATTTGCAAAGATATATGGCAGCAATGGTAATGTTATTAAAGAAGAATTCATGATCAATAGTATTACGAAGTTTGATCAGGGTAATGCAGTTGCTGGTATAGACTCTGAAGGAAATTTTGTATTCACCTGGGGATGTGTTACAAGAGATGGTTATGACTTTGATGTATATGCAAGAGGTTTTGATCATGACGGTAATCCAATGGGGGATGATTTTCAAGTCAACACTGTGTCTTATCACTATCAGGATAAAATGAAAATAGCAATGCATGATGATGGGACATATGTAATTGTTTATGGAAGTTATTACCAGGTCAGCAGCGAATCAAAATCGGACATATTTGCACGGATATTCCATATTGATGATACGCCTCCTGCGGATATCGTACCACCTTATGTCAAGATAGAGAGTCCTGAAGACGAACAAATAGTCCAAGGTACGGTGAGAATAGAGATGAAAGCTTTTGACCTTGCGGGTATTGCTTCAGTTGAATTAAAAATAAATGATTCTGACTGGATTGAATGCCTCAAGGTGGAAGATACCTGGACATACATACTTGACACATCATCATACATTGTCGATCAACTGGAATTGACCGCACGAGCCACAGATTCCTCGGAAAATGCCAACATAGGTTATTCAAAAGTCATAAATCTGGTTCTCAAAGGTACACATGTCGACATTTACACTGAAGGTTACCTTTTCTTTAAGGATGATGTTCTCGATGTCAAGGTCAGAATTGAAAATACAAAATATGATCTTGTTGATCTATATGTTGCATGTCAAATTGGTGGAAATTTGTACTGGTATCCAGCATGGAGCGATATCCCATCAGCAACGGGTATTTTCGGAACTGAATGGGAAGAAACAATTCTCAGCATAACTTATGATCCCGCATTAAAGGGGAGCTACCCGTTTTATGCTGCAATAACAGAAAGCGGTACTACCAATGTACTTGGATTCGATTACGTGAGTGTAAATGTAAAATAGATAATGACAAACATGGAGGAAAAATAACAACCGTTATTTTTCTTCCATTAATATTTGATAGACATTTATCAGGATTGAATTATCACAGGTTTATTTCAGAAAACCTTTCAGCAGCCTTTTTGATATTTTCATCATCGCTGGTCAGAGAAATTCTGAAAAAGCCTTCACCATGCTTTCCGAATCCATTACCCGGGGAGACGATCAATTTCTTTTCCTGTATCAGATATTTAACAAATGATTCAGATGTAAATCCCTCCGGGATATGCACCCACAGATAAATTGTCGCGTCTGGAACTTTGAATTGAAAGCCTGAAGATTTCAAAGAACTAATAAGTATCTCTCTTCTTTTTTCATAAATTTTTATCTGTTCCTGAACATATGATTGACATGAATTCAGGGCTTCTATAGCAGCATATTGAATCGCTGTGGATGTACCCGAATCGATGTTGACCTTAACTTTTGCAAGCCCATTAATCAGATTCTCGTTCCCAACAATAAAAGCGATTCTCCATCCTGTCATGTTGAAAGTTTTCGACATGGATTGAAATTCCACAGCGCATTTTTTTGCATCCGGGATTTGCAGAATACTCGGTGCTTTATATCCATTGAATGAAATTTCGGTGTAAGCAGCATCATGACATATAATGATTTCATGTTTCAAAGCAAAATCAACAGCTTTTTTAAAAAAATCGAGATTTGCTATGGCAGTTGTGGGATTATTTGGATAGCTTAACCACATCAATTTGCAGTTTTCTGGTAACTTTTTTTCTATTTCATCAAAATCAGGGAAAAAATCATTCTCAACCAATAATGGCATCCAGATGGGTTTACCACCGGCAAACAGGGTTCCGGAATTATAAACAGGATAACCAGGATCGGGAACCAGGACATAATCCCCGGGGTTTACAAATGCGAGAGGTAAGTGTCCAATTCCTTCTTTTGAACCGATCAAAGTGAGAATTTCCGATGAAGGATCAACTTCGACATCGAATTTCCTTTTATAAAATTTTGCAGCAGAATCACGGAAAGCCATCAGACCTCGGTAAGAGGGATAACGATGTGTGTTTTTATCTTCACAAGCGAGTCTCAATTTTTCTATGATCGGGGGGTAGGTTGATTCGATGGGATCACCGATACCAAGGTCAACTATATCGGCACCCTGAGCTATAGCTTCCTGCTTCAATTTGTCTATTTCATCGAATAAGTATGGAGGCAGTTTTTTCAATCTATCTGAGAATTCATATATTGTCATTTAAGATCCTTCCTGAAATATTTTATTGGGAGTAATATTATAAATTATCTTTGAAATACTGCAAACTCAATTAGATTATTGACTGCTGATTTATGCTCAAATAATTTCATGATTATAATTCAGCAGGGAGACTAACGGATAAATCGATTTTCAGCAAAATGTAGATAAAAGTTTTACATAGCCTAATATTAAATATTTCATTTTTCTAAATCCCTTATTTCTCTTGACATTCCGATTAAACATTGTATGATTTAGTATCATCCATAAGTGAGGATAGTTTTTAAAAAATGCGAATTCTTTTAATCAAACCACAAAACAAAGAGATGCCTTACGCTTTTCCAACTCTAGGTTTTGGTTACCTTTCATCAGTTTTGAAAAAAAAGGGTCATGAGGTAAGTGTTTTAAATTGCATAAAGGAAAATATAGAATTCGAAGATCTCGAAAACGTTATCAGGGATAAAGATCCTAGTGCTGTTGGAGTACAGCTTTTTACCTGCGATTTTTCATCAGCCAAAAGAACTTTGCAGGTTGCAAAAAGAATCAATTCCGATTTACTGACTTTAATCGGTGGACCCCATGTATCGGGTGATTACAAGGAAGTTTTGAATGATCTCCCCGAGGCAGACTATGGATTCAGAGGAGAAGCGGAGCATGGTCTGATAAAATTTTTAGATTACATAGAATCAAAAAATGATATGAAACTCGAGGAGATACCGGGATTATTATACAGGAGCAACGGTTTAATAAAATACAACGATCGAGGCATGGTAAATGACCTTAACGAGATAGGCTTTCCAGACTGGGACGAAATTGATCCCAGAACTTATCCTCCCGGACCACAGGGAACCTTCACAAAAAGGATACCAACAGCACCCATTTTAACAACGAGGGGTTGCCCGTATCCCTGCACTTATTGTTCAGTTGAATTGAACACCGGCAGGAAGTTAAGAAAGAGGAGTGCTCAGAATGTGGTTGATGAAATAGAACTTTTAAACAAGAAATATGGTGTTCAGGAAATTCACATTTCAGATGACAATTTTACCCTTGACAAGAAACGAGTTAAAAACATATGTAACATGATCCTCGACAGGAAAATCGATATCAGCTGGTCTTGCCCCAATGGTGTTCGTCTTGATTCCCTTAATCCGGAACTTTTAAAATTGATGGAAAAATCCGGATGTTATTCTTTCAGTGTAGGAATAGAATCCGGTTCCCCACGCATACTCAAATTGATGAGAAGGCGTGTGAACCTGAAGACTATGGAAGAGAAGATGAAGCTTGTTGTTGACAATACGAAGATCAGGGTGACTGGATTTTTCATTATGGGATATCCTACTGAAACTCTTGACGAGTTGAAGATGAGTCTCGATCTCTCATTGAGGTTACCCCTTTCCCGGGGGCAGTATTCTAATTACATACCCCTTCCGGGTACACAGGCATTTAACATGTTATTAGAATCCGGAGAAATCAAACGTTCAGAGGTAAACTGGGATTCTTTTCAGCTTTACAGAGACACATATCATCCCAAGACGATGACAAATAAGCAATTACGCAGGTTCATAACTAAATCATTTGCAAGATTTTATTTAAGGCCAAGGATACTCTGGGGAGTTCTCAGGGAGATTAATAACCTGACCCAGTTTCGTTATGCCTTTAAGCGATTGATAGATATTTTCCACTGATCATAGTTAAAATCTATAATGGATGTCCTTTTAATATATCCCCCATCGGTTGATTACGATGAAAGCAATTTCTTCAAACGAATTACATCGCCTTATGCATCTTACAGGACAGCACCTCCACTTGGTATAGCATCAATTGCAGGTTATCTCAAATCAAAAGGTGTCGATGTCGGTTTAGTTGACATGGAAGTCGAAAGAGTTGGGTTATCTTACCTCGACAAATTAATAAGTGAAAATAAGCCCAAAATGGTTGGTGTTACTGTCATGTCTCCCCTGTTTTCGAGAGCCAAAACAATATGCGAGATGGTAAAGGAGAAATTCGGCAAAAATGATGAAAAAATAATTACCTTTGCCGGGGGTGCACATGCAAATTCGAAACCAGATTCCCTGCTTACAGATGCTCCATTTGATTTTGTAATCAGAGGAGATGGAGAGTATATAACCTATGAACTTTTTGATGCGATAAAAAACAGGGCGGGGGATGTATCGGGAATACAGGGTATTTCATTTATTGAAGATGGAAAGGTGATACACCAGGGAAAAATTTCAGTAATAAAAGATCTGGATGCTCTACCTTTACCTGCAAGGGAGCTTTTGAAAAACTACAGGTATTTCAGCATCCTGGCAAAAAATAATCCATGTACAAGCATAGTAACGTCCCGTGGTTGTCCATTTTCATGTTATTTTTGTGCGCAATCGAGCAACAACAATGTATTCAGGCAGAGGGATCATGTTAAAGCAGTCGACGAGATGGAGTGGGTTGTCAAAGATTTTGGGATAAGAGATTTCGAGATATTTGATGGAACATTCAATGCCAATCGAAACTGGGTACTAAAATTCTGCAGGGAACTTTCTGGAAGGAGACTCGATTCATCATGGCGTTGTCGATGCCGGACTGAACTTTTCGACGAGGAGACAACCAATGCAATGAAAGAAGCTGGTTGTCAGGTTGTATCACTCGGTATAGAGGCTGCAACCGAAAAGACCTTGAAGTTTTACAAGAAGCCAGCTTCTATAGAAGTACTCGAGGAGAAGCTCGATATAATCAAAAGATCAGGTATAGAGATATACGCATTTTTCATGCTCGGTTCTCCGACAGAGAGCATGGACGACTTGGTAACGACTATTGAATTTGCAAGGAAACATTGCTTTGATTATGCTTCTTTTGCTGTCCTGACACCATTTCCCGGATCAGATTTTTATGATATGAGTATTAAAGAAGGCTGGCTTGTCAATAAGGACATAATCGAATCACATATTCAGCTCGATTCATTGAATGAGGCAGTATTTAATCATCCTAAATTATCTTCGATTGAAATCAAGAATGCTTACAAACTAGCCTACAAAAGATTTTATTTGAATCCAAGGTGGCTTATTAGATTTTTCATCAAGGTTTTGAGAGATCCAATCCGCTATATGAAGGGTTTTTATTTTACTATAAAGAACGCATTATAAAACCTGATTCCAGCCTTTATTAAAAATCAGAGGTCTCGCGAATTTAGCAATATAAATCACAAATTTTCAAAGAATGATTCGGAATTCGCACATTGAAGGTAAATGAGATTACTTCTGGCAATCGAAATAAATTCACCGGGAAAGGAATGTCATGATTCTCGTCAGTTTTCAGAATTATCTTCTAACTTTTCCAGTTGAGGTTTGACTTTTTTTTCAAAGCATTCCGGGCAGATGGAATGACTGAATCTCGTTTTGGAATGTTTCGCAAAATATCCTTCCAATTGTTCCCAATAATCTTTGTCATCTCTAATTTTTTTGCAGTATGAGCATATTGGTAAGACTTTTTGCAGTGTTTTTATGTGTGCAACCGCATCTTCGAGTTCATTAACTCTTTTTGACAAGGATTCCTGCAAGTTAA
>Ga0272441_10013409_pt1 | contig 11788 bp, 9 predicted proteins | sample SSMProp6N_FD_193582 | JGI IMG/M metagenome (GOLD analysis project Ga0272441, IMG submission 193582) | Marine sediment archaeal communities from Little Sippewissett salt marsh, Falmouth, MA, United States - SSM-Prop-6N | ecosystem: Environmental > Aquatic > Marine > Wetlands > Sediment ...
AAGCTATTTTTAATTGTTTAAAGAATTGTTATTCCATATTTTGGTTTAATGTAACTTTGATTTCCACGTATTTTTTCTGTTAGTGTTTGTTAATTGACGAGGTCATCTACGATTTTTTTGACCGAGTAGATGTTTGTGGTTGCCTTTCACAATAGTTCTCTTATATATATTTGTTCATAGGGTTTGTTGAAGAAATATTGCATTATTTTCACTGAAGTTGTGTTAAATATCATAACAATTGTTATATTTTTTGATAAAAGCATGGCATAGAATAAATGATGAAAAATTCAGTTTTAGTAAACCAATTCCAATAAAAGAAAAATCTGGAAAACAATTATCATTATACGTGTTCCCGTCCTCTCATATTTTTCAAATGCTATCCATGTCTTTTTTTCGTCATTTCTCAAGACCACTCTATATGTTAATATCCATGTTAGTAGAAGAGATACTGCAAGAAGCGTACCTCCTATGAGATATAGAGAACCAAAGATTCTAGGAATACCAAGCCCTATCCAATCGAATGCAGGCAGAGGATAAAGAGGAATAAATATCAGATAGAAGATCAAAGCCGTATACATGGAACGCTTTCTACCAATTCTAACTGGTAATGTTTTGAATCCTGCTCTGAGGTCACCAGTAAAATCACCAGCATTGACCATTATTTCTCTTCCAATTTCTTGGATAAAAATTGCTATTGAGAGGGGGGCCATTAGTAGAAACGCATCCGGAAAAATGGCAATTGAACCCCAGTATGGTATTGCGCCAACGCCAAGGGCGACAGTAATGTGTCCCAATATGCCATGAGATTTACCATAATGATTATAGTACAATCCTACAATTATGATTACAATAGTTAAAAAACTACAGTTCCAATTAATTAGACCAGTATCTTTTATGTTGATGAATAATGCAATAATAATAGATATGCTCATGAGAGCTATTCCTGCAATAAGTGCAGTTTTTTCATCTATCGTCCCAGCTGGAAGTGGTTTACCTGGCCTGTTAGTCTTATCTGATCTCAGATCTGTTACATCATTATAGACCATTAGGCCTGATGATAGAAACGCTGCAGCAATAAGAACCATAAAAATCTGAAAAAACGATATTTCAATATTTCCATTTAAATAAATAGAGCTATTTAGTGCAGCTACGGTGGCTCCTAGACAACTTATGAACACAATGGGTGGTCGAATTAGTCTAAACCATGCAATAAACCGATTCATAGCGACATCTCAATGAATTACTATAAATTATTTATGTTTATCCCATAAATTTGAAGGAAATTATTTATCGTGTTTACATAATTCAGATGATGCCTGATGAATTATAATTTTACTTATTTAGAACAAAAAATATTGTGTGATTATCGTGAAAGAAGAACTGAAAGAATATTTGCGGTTAGGCCGCCTTTTTAATGCTGAAATATTATCGTTGATTCTTATCTTGTCATATATGCTAAGTGCAAAATTGCACAGTATTGATATAGATACGACCATTCTAATTATGCTATTTGTCAGCGGTATTTTTGCCCATGTATGGGGAGGATACAATAACGACAGATCCGATCTTATTATCGACAAAAAAGCCAAATATTGTTCGCACAAACCTCTGGTTTCTGGAAGCATATCTATAAAAAACGCTAAATTCATTGAATTTATCGCACTATTTATTTTTATCGCGTCGGCTCTCTCTTCATCGTATATGTCGCGATCTTCACTTTCTACAATAGTAGTGTCACCAAGAATACTGTCTACACTAATTTTTGTTTTTTGTGCATTTTTTCTGGCATACACGTATAATAAATTTAACAAGTCTAATACTTTTATAAACATAGTAGGCCAAATGTATGCTAGCTTTGTCGTTTTAATTGGTATGTCCATTGTCATTGATTTCGATTTTATTATTTTCCTTACTGCTGTGGTAATGGGTTTGAATGGGGTGTATTTAAACATAATAGAAGCTGATCTAAAAGATGTTAAAGGTGATAGTATAAATGTTCCAAAGATTCTAGGTGTTCGTTTTGTAGGAAAAAAAGCTGTAAATATACTCAAATTCTATATCCTAAATGAGATCATAAAAACTACCATTTTCGTATTGATTCTGATTATATTATTGCTGGAAGGAGTTGATATACACTATCTCATTCTTGCATGTATTATTTTTCCAGTCAATTATTTTGTCAGAATATTCATGTTCAAAAACCTGTCTTCAAACCGCGAAGAGATGAAACGATATATCACCATCCAGGAACTTACTGCCATACTTCTTATAAGCACCATATATATGATTATCAATCCATTTTTACCCATCATTGTTTTAGTGTTTGTGACACTATGGTTTTCCATTTGGAATAAGATCTTATGGAATACATATACCAGGCCCCAGGTATGATTTCAATTTATTGAAACACACGGTTCAAAATCAGTACGTTTACTTTTCCCCCTTGCTGCTTTGATAAATCCATCAAAAAGCGGGGAGGGTTTCATGGGTCTTGATTTAAATTCAGGATGTGCTTGGGTTGCAACAAAATATGGGTGATTGGGGAGTTCCAGAAACTCCATCAAAACTCCATCTGGTGATCGTCCTGAAAAAACAAGACCGCAATTCTCAAGAATTTCAACATAATCTGGGTTGACTTCATATCTATGCCTGTGCCTTTCATGTACCTTGTTTTTCCCATATAGCTGTTGTACAACCGTCCCTTTTTTAAGGATTGCAGGATAGGAACCCAATCTCATTGTTGCACCGTATCGTGATTCCTGTAGGATGTTTACCTGATCTGGGATAAAATCTATCACAGGATGTGTAGTTTTTTTGTCTATTTCTCGCGAACTAGCATCCTTTAGATTACAAGCATTTTGCGCATATTCAACAACTGCAAGTTGCATGCCAAGGCACAGTCCAAGGTAAGGTATGTTATGTTCTCGCACATAGCGGATTGCATCGATCTTTCCATGTACTCCAGAAAGACCAAAACCTCCTGGAACAATAACTCCATCTAAACCATTAAGTACAGATAGCTCTTCTGGTTTTTTCTCAAAAACTTTCGAGTCGATCCAGTGAATTTCTGGACGGAGATTGTTATTCCATGCTGCATGTTTCACTGCTTCAATGACTGATATGTAGGAGTCAGAGAGTTGAGAAGTTCCAATATCAAAATATTTTCCCACTATGCCAATCTTAACTTTCTTATCCAGCTTCTTTATTTTGGTGATAAAATTCTTCCAATTTTTCAGTTCGTTATGGTCTTTTCTAAGATGTAACTTATGAAGTATTTTTTTACAAAATTCTTGTTCTTCAAAAAGAAGGGTAACACCATATACATTTTCAATATCTGGATTAGAGATAACATCTTCTTCATGGATGTTACAGAACATAGCAATTTTTTCCCGTCGTACATCATCTACAGGTTCCTTTAAACGGGTAATTATGAAATCAGGTTGAATTCCTATTTCTCTTAGGAGTTTTACAGAATGTTGTGTTGGTTTTGTTTTAGCTTCACCAAGAGCATCCAAAACAGGTACATAGGTCACATGGACGTAGATTACTTTGTCTCCATCTAGCTTCATTTGACGTACTGCTTCTAGAAATAATACATTTTCGTAGTCGCCAACGGTTCCACCAATCTCAACAAGTATAAAATCAAAATTTGAATCCTGTGCAGGTTTTCTTATTCGATTTTTAATTTCGTCTGTCACATGTGGAATTGGTTGTACTGTTTTCCCCAGATATTTTCCCTTTCTCTCTTTTTCAATAACTGCACCGTAAACCTGTCCTGTTGTAATATTTTGACATTTAGGGATATTAACATCTAAAAATCTTTCATAGTGTCCAAGATCTTGATCTATCTCCCCACCATCTTCTGTAACCCATACCTCTCCGTGTTCTGTGGGTCGTAATGTCCCAGCATCACAGTTTATGTATGGATCTATCTTTATGGCAGTAACTTTGTAACCATGTATTTTCAAAACTTTACCTATTGAGGCAGTTGTTATGCCCTTTCCTAAACCAGAAACAACTCCCCCTGTGACAATAATATAACTAACCATGCTTATCAATGGGAATTGTGCATGCGTTCACCTGTTTAAATGATTTTTGTATGCTACTTGAGAACATTATGCTATAAAAATAACAGTTTCTAACTCTTCCAATCTCTCATTTGAAGATGTCGGTATTCAAATTTTTCCTAAACAGTTCAAAAAATCTGAAAAATAAAAAATATTTGTTAAGTAAATAAACCCAACACTAAAAAAACCTATTTTTTCAAGGTGTGTGCTGCCGCAATAAATCCAATCTCTTTATTTGACCGTCAAAGTTATTTCTATTGAGGATACATTAGAGGTTCTTCCCTCTTCGTTTGTGATGGCCTCTGTCCCAATCTGAATATCTTTGATCTTTGAATTGGTCACAAATCTGTTTCTTGTTATCTCTGCTGTATCTACTGCTCTGCTTATTGCTCTGCCTCTTGCTTTAATTATTACATTGTCCGATCCGCCATTGAACTGTGTTACTACTGCAAGTACATAGCTCATCGGTGGTTTGTTTCCTACAAATATTGTGTTCTCATCAGTTTTTTCTTTTTCTGCCATAAACTTTCCCTTCCTGAATTCATAGTTTTTTTCTCTTTCTATCAACAATTTTTTCGTTTATAAACCTTTCCGTATATGCCCTCTTCATACTCCATACTATTTTTATACTACTGATGACCTGTTTACAGGCATTATCAGTTATCATGCTCTTTTGATAGAAGGTATGCCTTATCTACTACCTCTTTTGGATTTCTTCCAAGAATTCTTATCATCGGTTCTTTTCCTATTCCTCCAATATCATATATAATATCTGGTATGTAATTGAGACGTGTTATTGTTTCTTTGGTTCCCCATTCCATTGTTGATATTTTCTTTGTTGGTTCTTTTGTTCTATCGAAAGAACCTATTGTAAAATCTATCTTTTTACATTTTTCAAGGCTCTCTTTAGAGTATCTTATATTCATGGCGCATCTCACATTGAAATCGAAAGACATCGCCGCTAGAACTATAACTGCTATGTGCTTTGACACACCAAACGCAAGACCACCACACATTCTTGGATTATCCTGTGTTTTAATGATTCTCCCGTTAATTGCACATACTTGTTCCAGTTTTTTTGCATTTGGCAGAGCATATCCAATGTTCATTCCCACCTCTGGAACATATTTTTTAGGTAGAAACAATAAAAGATTGTCAACAGATTTTTTTAAATCATGCCATGTAGTCAAATGATCATTAGTTGGAAACGAATAAGGAATTTCCCAAACTAGGTCAGATGAATGATTTAGAACATCTGATCCCCCTCCTGGAATATATCCTTGTTCTAGCATATTCCAAAGGATGTATTTGGCTTTCCTAACTGCAAAATCTGGCGTTTCTCCTAACGCGAGTAAACCGGTTATCAATGCGGATAGCGTGCATCCAGAACCATGGGCTTTCTTATCAGGAATTTTTGGCAAAGACAAAACGGTAAATCTTTTCCCGTCAAAAAGTACATCGTTGGCATGTGTGTTATCAAGATGCCCCCCTTTTATCAGAACATATTTCGGTCCCATTTCATAGATTTTTTTACAGGCTTTTTTCATTTCATCTATTGTTTCAATTTTTTCCCCGGTTAACATGTATGCTTCGTGGATGTTTGGTGTCACTATGTATGCTTTAGGAATAAGTTTTTTTTTAATTGTATCAACATAACTCTCTTCTGATAGCATGTCGCCACTTGTGGCAATCATTACAGGATCTACCACGCCTTTCAGATCATATTGTGAGATTTTTTTTGAAATACAAGACACAATGTTACTGTCGTAAAGCATTCCAGTTTTCACAGCATCTATCTTAAAATCTTCTGCCAAAATACTAACCTGATTTTCTATGATGGTCAGTGGAAGCTTGTGGATTTTTTCCACTCTTTGTGTGTTTTGAACAGTGATGCAAGTTACTACCGTTGTTCCATGCACACCAAGAGCGGCGAATGTTTTCAAATCTGCTTGTATTCCTGCTCCACCTGACGGGTCAGAACCTGCTATAGACAATGCAACCTTTTTCTTCATATGAACTTATGCTATGTTGTAGTTGAATTTATATCGTTTGGTTTGCATTTGCCTTTAAATTGCATATAGATAACTTTTTACCTATGGGTAGTAATAACTCCCTCTACACTTCCATCTCACTGTTATATTCCCTTTTCTAAATCGTATTTTTTTCGTTTATCCGGATCTTTTAAAGTTTCATATGCTTCAATGATCATCCTAAATCTGTGATCGCCGTCCACTCCAGTATCTGCTTCAGTATCAGGGTGATATGCTAATGATAATCGTTTAAACATTTTCTTTATTTGTTCTTGGGTGGCATCCGATCTAATATTCAAAATATCATAATAATCTGTTTTTCTAACATGAATATGGTCGGACAGTTCATATTTTTTTTCGTGAGAAATATCAAGTGTTTCAGCTTGATGATTCATATCAATGATATTATACATAGCCTCCTCATATGAGATTTTAGTAGATCTAAATTTTTCAGAGAAATTATAAAACTCCAATTCTAAGATTTTCAGTGCACTCAATCGCCGCAAATCTTTTGATTTTGCCGCATCACTTACTGCATTTTTAAGTTTCTCTACTGTTTTGTCAATAAGTTTCCCGATTTTTGCCTCGATCCTAGTTTTCAACATAGAAAGTTCTGATTCAATATTAGCTATTTCATTGGGATTTTTTAATTTCTTTTTTATCGAGATAATTTCATAGTCGAATCCTTCTACGCCTAGATTGGATACATCCTGTTCAAATTGCTCAAGTTTCTGGATTTTAGATTCAAAGGCCCTGAGGTTTTGTATCTTGCTGGGTAAATTTCCACTCTTTAATGATTCTTCCAATTCAGATGTGCTGTATCCTTCGTTTTTCCATCCACTTAATTTGGGCTTATATTCTTCCATTTCCCCTTTGAATCCTCTTCGGTCAATTCTCTTTGTTGGTGCCAAAACCCTCTTTTTATGGGTTCCTAATATCATTCCAATCATCCAATATCCCAAGAATGCAAATAAAGGAACTGCAAATAGGGGTAGGCCTGTTATCCACATCATTGAGGCATCTGTTAGATGAATAGGAAGAGTAGCATTTAAAATTGGGAATAAATCAATTGTATAGTATGAAACATATATCGCGGCACCTAACCAAAAAGCTACAACTAAAAAATTAACCACTGGTATGAGTGATATTATTGCAAATACTATAACAAACCAGTATATTTCATCGCTATTGGCAAAGTAACCTACGAACAGACCAAAGATTGCACCGATAGATGAGTTGATTAATATCCAATGTCCCGTTTTGAACCAATCCAAACTTTTTGCTGATTTAAGTATGATGAGATATGCAGCACAAAAACCGACAGAGAAGGTAGTGATGTTAATTATGACAAAGTTGCAAGTAATTTCATCAACCAATGGAAAAAAATTTAGGCATACAACAATGGGAACCAATCCAGTTACCCCACCAATTACAGTTCCTATCAATGAATAATACGCCATTTTCCTTTTGTTCATGATGCCACCTCTATGTGATGAAAATGTGAAACTAATTCATCTAATAATATATTTTATATTACTAAACACCATGTGTTATATTTTAAAACTATGATATTTAAACGTAAGGTGTCAAAATGTCAAAATGAAATAAACCTTTTAACCTCGTCAGAATCGCTTTTTCCAGTTGAAAACACCATTGATCCTGATCCAGGAGAATAACGAATATGGATTCTGTTTTTCGAATCGAAATGATTATAACCCCATTGGATATGATAGATAAAGTTGGGTGATTTGACAAAATTATCAGTCAGGGACGCTCTAACACCCATTTTTTACAATTTTTAAGCCGACTTCGTTGATTTTTTCCGATAAGATGATTGATGTTAACCAGAGTTATCAAACTTAAAAACTATCTTTGAAACTACTGTCCCACTAGTTAGTTTTATATGCTCTCCTTAAATTCCCCAAATAAACTGAAATGTACAGTTCTTTAGAACTACTAAGGGGATTGTTTATATGGAAATAATTGAGTCAAAACCTAAGGAAACAATATTTTTACTTGGAAACGAGGCAATAACAAGAGGGGCTCTTGAAGCAGGTATTGATGTTGCAACAACATATCCAGGCACACCATCGTCAGAGATAGCAGACACTTTCTCGGCGATTGCAAAACATCTCAAAAAGAAAGGGGAAAAACCATCTTTTTATTTTGAATATTCAACCAATGAAAAAGTGGCACTTGAAGTGGCTGCTGCAGCATCATTTTCCGGCCTACGTGCTCTAACATGTATGAAACATGTTGGCTTAAATGTGGCCAGTGATGCTTTTATGACATATTTATATGTCGGGTGCAGAGGCGGACATGTCATAGTATCCGCGGATGACCCGTATTGTCATTCTTCTCAAAATGAACAGGACAACCGCTATTATGCAATTTTTGCCAGTGCGCCAATGCTCGAACCTACAACTCCTAAAGAGGCTAAGGAAATGACAAGACTAGGTTTTGAGATATCAGAAGAATTACAGTCTCCCATACTTTTAAGGACTGTTACAAGACTGAATCATGCGAGAGGTGCTGTGGTTTTAAAGAAACCTGTAAAACCACGAGGAAAAGGACATTTTGAAAAAAGCCCTATGCTTGTTACAACCCCTGCAGTTGCACGTGCAAGACATCCTGAACTCATTAATATGATGGAACATGCAGAAAAAATCTCAGAAAAATCACCATTTAATGAAATAATAAACGTTGGAAATCCAGACGATTGGGGGATAGTAACTTCTGGCGTTGCTTTTAACTACGTCAGAGAGATAGTTGACGATTTAGAATTAGATGTTAGAATTCTAAAACTTGGAATGACTCATCCTTTGCCAAGAAGAATGTGTGAAAAGTTCATCAAATCATGTAAAAACATAGTAATTGTTGAGGAACTTGAACCAATTCTTGAAAACCAGTTTAAAGAAATGATATATGATTTTGGCGCAGATGTTAAATTATATGGTAAGTCAACTGGGCATTTCTCTCGATTATACGAGTATAATCCTGATATTGTCACAGGGGCATTATCTAAAATATTCAAGGTAAAAAATCCAATTCCAAAACAGGTGAAACCCGAAATCAAGATACCTGGTCGTCCCCCGTCTCTGTGTCCAGGTTGTCCTCATCGTGCTACTTATTATGCCGTTAAAAAAGCTTCACCTAAGGGAACTGTTTATCCAACGGATATTGGTTGTTATACGCTAGGAAAAGAACCGCCATTGGAGATGGCAGATCTATTATTATGTATGGGATCTAATGCTGGCACGGCATGTGGACTTGCTGTTTCTACTGATCATACTGTTATATCATTTATGGGTGATTCAACATTTTTCCATTCTGGAATTCCACCGATCATCAACGCCGTACATCATAGTCATGATGTGGTTATAACGGTCTTAGATAATCGAACCACTGCTATGACTGGGCATCAACCCCATCCTGGTACTGACTTTGATGGTATGGGGCGGCCTGCGAGAAGAATCAAGGTTGAAGATGTTGTTAAAGGATGTGGGGTTGAACACATCGAAATTACAGATCCCAATAATATTAAAGAGACTACTGAGGCATTTAAACGGGCAATTGAGTTCAAAGGGCCATCTGTTGTAGTTAGTAAAGCACCGTGTATTTTACTGGAGAACAGGGCGAAACGAAAAGCCGGAGAAAAAATGTCTGTTTATATGATCGACCAAGAGAAATGTAAAAAATGCAAAACCTGCATCGGTAAATTTGGGTGCCCTGCGTTTTACTACGCCAAAGATGACAGCATTCACATTGACGAACAGCAGTGTAACGGATGTGGTAATTGCGTTTTGGTTTGTCCTTTTGAAGCTATATCTAAGAAAAAGGAGATGAAATAAATGGGTGACAAAATCAGTGTAGTTTTAACAGGAGTTGGTGGTCAGGGCGTTATAACTGCAGCAAACATACTGGGAAAAGCAGCTGTTAACGCAAAAGCAAATGTCTACGCATCTGAGGTTCATGGAATGGCACAGCGAGGCGGCTCCGTAAGTTGTACAGTTAGAATGGGGGATATATTTGGACCCTTGGTTGCAAGTGGAACAGCAGATGCAATAATCAGTATGGAACCTTTGGAAGCACTGCGATATATTCAATTTGCAAATAAAGATACAAAGGTTGTTACTGATATCAATCCGGTTATTCCATTCACGGTTGCAGTAGGTGGGGAGGAATATCCAGATTTAGATGATATATTTAGGGAGATAAACTCCCGTTCTAAGTTATACAAAATGGATGCTTTGAACATAGCAAAAAAATCTGGTGCTCGTATCACAAAAAACATTGTAATGCTTGGAGCCCTTGCTGCAACTGATGTTCTACCATTTAAATCAGAGATTCTTTTAAAGACGATACTTGATAACGTCCCTGCAAAATATAAAGAGATAAACAAAAGGGCATTTAAAGGTGGTATAAAAGCTATTAAACAGTCCTAAACTATCATGGCTTTCGTGAAATGAACAATAAAACCTATATATCTCTACTACTTGCTTTTGTCAGTTTAGTTTGGGCCGGCTCATTTGTTGCAGTGAGAATGACTGTCAAAGAGATATCTCCAGTTGATTTAGGATTTCTAAGATTTCTTGTTGCTACGCCTTTTATGATTCTAATCTTGCTTTTAAGCAAAAAAGAAATAAGGTTGCCTGCCAAAGAACTTCTGTCTTTGTCTGTTTTAGGGTTAACTGGGGTAACACTTCTTTATATCTTTCAGTTTATTGGAATTGAGTACACTACTGCCTCTACTTCTGCTGTTTTAATTAATACAAATATTATCTTTATTGTGCTACTATCTGCAACTTTTTTAAAAGAAAAATTTCCATTAAGGAAATCGGCAGGAATTGCCCTTTCCTTTGTTGGAGTACTTGTGGTTATTTTTGCGCAGATGACAAATGAAACTATAGCTTTCAGTAACGTTTTTCTTATCGGCTGCCTTTTTATAATTCTCTCGGCATTTTGCTGGGCGATATATTCAATTGTTGGGAAAAGACTTCTTGACAAATACGATCCTTTTACTATCACAACCTATGCATTTGTTCTTGGAACGATTTTTTTCTTACCAGTTGTCCTACCCAATATAACAGACGTTATCCAAGGCGTTTCATTTAATGGTTGGATGGCAATTCTATATCTTGCATTGATATGTTCTGTATTTGGATATGTTGCCTGGTATTATGCTTTATCTAGAATTGAAGCTGGTAGGGCTGCAGTTTTTCTAAATCTAATACCTCTTTTTACAATCGTTATATCCTTTTTTACTGGTGAAATACCAACGTTTATTTTTTTAATAGGGGCTATCCTTATAATATATGGCGTATATCTAACCCAAAAAAATTAAAATTTGATATGCGAGGAAAACATGTTCTGTGTAGATTGCGGTAAGGAATTAAAAATATTTCGAGATGGTGCATGTATTGATTGCTATCTTAGGAATCACAGTTTCTCTAAAAGCCCAGAGGTCATTGATATTTTTTCATGTTCCCACTGTGGTGCATATAAATACAAAAATACATGGGTTACTGATTTATTTGATGAGATACTCAAGCGGGTAATTAAAAATTCTTTTTACATTAGTAACGAGCTTAGAAGTGTAAACATTACCACAAACTATGGTGAGGAAAAGGAAAGAATAGAATGTAGAGTAACCATCTCAGGTCTTCTAGATGATGTTAATATAGATGAAGA
>Ga0272441_10013410_pt1 | contig 11788 bp, 12 predicted proteins | sample SSMProp6N_FD_193582 | JGI IMG/M metagenome (GOLD analysis project Ga0272441, IMG submission 193582) | Marine sediment archaeal communities from Little Sippewissett salt marsh, Falmouth, MA, United States - SSM-Prop-6N | ecosystem: Environmental > Aquatic > Marine > Wetlands > Sediment ...
CGAGCCGCTCGGAGAGCACGGACTGCAACGACGCCGAATCCTCGACCACCAGTATGCGCGCCTGTTCCGTCATTCCCGATAAGTCCCAACTCTAGAGGCAGGTATCACAATGGCTAACTCCTGACTACCGCAGCTCTCAACCTTCACCGCAAGCAACCCCGGCACATGCCGTAACACGCCACACGCGGGACCCGCCGGAACGTCCGGCGCGCCCTGCGCCCGCGTCACGTCAGTAGACGAGCCCTCCTGGTTACCTGAAGAACACGATGATCGTGGCACTGCTGCCCGCGCTCACGTGGCAATTGTTATCCAATGATGAACAATTCTCTCCGACCTGCACCAAGCGATTCAGCGGGGAGATTACACTTAACAAAACCAAATATAAATACTAAAATATCAGATATCCGAGAAAGAGTCAAGAGCAAATTGCCGGCCGCTGTTGCCAACGCCAAGCGCCTGAATCGGTGCAGAACCAGCGCCTTAGCCCCCTTCGACAAGAAGCAGAATAACGTCAGCGCAGACTAGGGGCGCGGCCAGAAACTGATCGTAGCGCATGTAGCGCGGAGAAAGGCATACTGTAAGTCAAGCACCAGCAACAGTCACAATTGGCCGCGCCTTATAGAAATCCGGCCCAAATCGGCGGAAACGGTACTCTCTGGCCGGATTTCTAGCGGACATAGTCTTCGTACAGTGCGGCGCACATTTCTTTGTTGAGCTCTTCCTCGGAAACAACAACTCGGAACGCCAAGGCCAGCGGCTTGCCCTCCTCGAGGTCGGGCTCAAAGAACGCGCCGAAACGCTCATAGCGCCGGATCGAATACACGGGTTGGCCGATGAGGTGATCCCGGGGCGTCATGTGGATGATCCAGTAGCGCTTCTCGCGCACCACTACACTGCCACACACCCACCAGGCCCCGACCACTTCGTCGCCGGCCCTCTCCTCGGCGCCGTCCGGAAGGATGTATTGCGTAGTGTCTTGATGGTCCACGACCTCGTTCGCCACGCGAATCTGCATGCCGGCGTGTTGCAGGTCGCCCCGCAGCGGGATCGTGCCCGAGCGCGACGTCAGCGTCGACCCGAAGTCGATCACGCGCGTGCCGTTCTTCCCCGGTGCGGCCACAATCGTCCGCACCTCCTCGATGAAGCTCTCGCCCTCGAGCGTGCACCACCGGACCTTCTCGCACTGGGAGGCCTGATCGGCACCTCCCTTTGTCTCAAGCCACGCCTCGTGTTGTTGGTAGCATTCCTTCATGTGCCACGTGTCGTAATGCTGGTCGCCCACGCGCGTATCGCGCCAGCCGATGAACAGACCCCGGTGGTGGGTGTACTTTCCCCCGGGTCCCTTGGTGATCGGCGCCGAACCAACGAAATCGTAGACGTCGGTGTAGACCTTGTACGTCTCCTCCCGATGGGCGAGGTCAAACGGCGCCGTGTGCGTGCTCAGCCACGGGGTGCCGTCGCCCAGCAATACGAGCGCCCCAGGCTGCTCTTCGAACGTGAATTCCACCGCGCAAGCGGCGACCGCAAACAAGATACCAAGACCGACAACTGCCACGATCCGCATGAGGGAACTCCTTATCTCAAGGAATTGAAGACGCTTCGACACCCGCCGCCATTATACGCGATACCAGGCGCGCGTTTCTTGCCCGCACGTCCGGTCGATCCTCCGTGGCCCTCGCCTGTATCATGGCGATCTTGGCTTTCAATCCCGCGACGCGCGTCCGCGCACCGCGTGAGCCCGACGCTGTCGAGCGCAGTTGCGGGCAGGATTAACCACGTGAGGCAGAACATGTCCCAACTCCGCATGGAGAAAAACGACCTGGATAACGTTCCCCAGATCGCACTCCCGGAAGGCTACCTCTTGCGCCGGTTTCATTCTGGGGACGAGGCGGGCCTCAGCCGGGTGTATGCGGCCTCCGCGCTCGGGTGCGAGACCCCAGGCGCGGTTCGAGAGCGCATCGTCGAGCATCCGTGCTTCAGGCCGGAGCGGCTTCTGGTTATCACGCAGGGCGCCAGCATCGTGGGGACCGCGTGTGCGTGGCTGGATCTGAGCGCCCCGGGCGTAGGTTATCTCCACATGCTCGGTACGCTGGCCGAGCATCGCGGTAAGCGCCTTGGCGCAGCCCTCACCGTAGCCGCCATTGCCCACACACGGAACGAGGGATACCTGCGCCAGCGGCTCTCGACGGACGACTGGCGCGAACCCGCGGTGCGGCTCTATCTTGACCTCGGCTACTATCCCCTCTTCTGCGACGATACCCACCCCGGCCGCTGGCGAACCCTCGCCCGCGTGCTGCACCGTCCCGACATCATCGACCGTGCAAGAGACCTTCGATAGCCACAGGACCCCTCGGCAGAGAACAGGCGCGCGACCTCTTGACACTCTCCGGGGGGTGTCCTACAATGCACCAAGAAGGATGGCCTCAAGTATGCGACGTGTCAGCATAGCGGGCGCCAAGCCCAAACAGGTTCTGGCGCAGGCGGTTACCACCGCGCAGGGAGCGACACTGTGCCCCAGCGGGTTCCGGCTCACCGAGACCGCCATAGAGCGATTGAAGCGTGCGGGCATCGAGTCAGTCGTCATCAAAGGAAGCCGCGTCAAAGGTCCGACCGCTGAGGTCCGGATTGCGGCGTTGAATCGGCGCTTCGACGGCATTGACGACCCTATCATGCTGCAGATCAAGGCAACCATCGAGAACCGGCTCGGGTTCCTGCGTGTCGAGCAGGAAACCCAGGCCACAAGGCATGCGGATTGAAGCAACAGGCACCAAACCTTCCTGGAGGGGGTCTTGCCGTGGGAGTTCCTTCGATGCGACTTGAAGAGCGAGTCGCAGAGCTGTCCGACCTGCCCACGCTGCCGGCGGTCGTCAAGAACATCAGCAAGATGGTGCTCGACAAGCGGGTGAGCGCTTCGGATATCGGCGGGCTTATCGCCAAAGATCAGGGGCTCAGCGCGCGGATCCTTCGGATTGTCAACTCGCCCTTCTACGGGTTTCCCGGCAGGATATCGTCCGTCACCCACGCGGTCGTGCTCCTGGGGTTCAATGTCGTCAAAGGGCTCGTGTTGAGCACCGCAGTGTTCGACGCGTTCGCGGGGCAGGCCCAAGGGCTGTGGGAGCATAGCCTGGGGTGCGCAATCATCAGCCGCGGGCTGGCCAGGGAACTGGGGATCCAGGACATCGAAGAAGTCATGGTTGCCGGTCTGCTCCATGACCTCGGGAGAGCCGTCCTGTCGCACGTTGTCCCCGAGGAATATGAGGCCGCGTGCCGAGTGGCGTGCACGCGAAACTGGCATATCTCGTGCGCAGAGCAAGAGGTCCTTGGCGTGGATCACGCCGGGGTCGCGGGTTGGCTGGGCCGGGATTGGAACCTGCCGGCCCGGCTTGCGCAGCCGGTTGTCTTCCACCACAGCCCGACGGAAGCCGCCCAATACGCCGACATCGCCGCACTCGTTCAGCTTGCCGACATCCTCACGCGCGGGATGGGCTACGGGACCTCCTCGGACAACACGATGCCCCCCCTGGACCAACAAGCGTTTCACAACCTTGGGGTCTCCTTCGAACAGATCGACCGTGTCCTTGACCAGGCTGACGTCGAATTCGCCGAGGGACTCGACCTGTTCACGCTCAAGGACTAGCGTCACATGCTGGATTCGAAAGAGCCGACGGTGTTGGTCGCGGACACCAATGAGAATCAGCGCACCCAAACCCGGCAAACGCTGGCACGTGCTGGATTCGCCGTAACCACCGCCGACGGCGCGCAGGCCGTGCTGGAGCAGGTCTATGCGGCCCCCCCGCAGTGCTTACTGGTTGAACACCATATTGCCCGTGAAGGCCGCACGCCCTTACTGGCTGAACTGCGCGCGGACAACGTCTACGGCCATTTGCCCGTTATCCTCATGATCTCGCGTGAAGAGTTGGCCACGGGCGTGGACTGGAGCGAACAGCAGGCGGACGACTTTCTGGTGCGGCCCCTTGCTGAAACGGAACTCGTCTCGCGCGTCAGACTCTGCCTGGCGCGCGCCCACCGCGACATCGAGACCAACCCCCTGTCCGGGCTGCCGGGCAATCTGACCATCATGCGCGAGGCCGAGCGGCGCATTCGGGCGCGACAAGACTTCGCCATGGCGTACCTCGACGTCGACGGGTTCAAAGCATTTAACGATAGATATGGATTCACGCGCGGCGACGAGGTGTTGCGGATGACCGCCCGAATCATTGTCAACGCAATCCGGGACCTGGAGAGTGAAGATACCTATGTGGGCCACGTGGGTGGCGACGACTTCGTGTTTCTTGCCCCCGTCGGGCTTGTGCGGGGAGCCTGCGACGGCATTGTCCAGGATTTCGACCGTATCGTGCCCAGTTTCTACGACGAGGAAGACCGGACTGCGGGCGAGATTCGATCATTGGATCGCAAGGGGAACGAACAGCGCTATCCGCTCTTGACCATCAGTATTGCCGTGGTGGATACCGAGACGGCCCAGGTCGAGCACGTGGCCGACTTGAGCGCCCGCATCGCCGAGGTCAAGAAGTTCGTCAAACAGCTCAGCGGTTCAAACGTCTTCGTCGACCGGAGAAGATGATTTCTTGAAGAGGGGGCCAGGTCATGGGGTGTTTATGTCTGCAAGGAGATAGCCTATGGCCCAAGCGATGACGGAACGCCGCCGCTTCCTCGCGGTCAACGAGTATGAACCTGTGGACCGGGTGCCAAACCACGAGGTGGGCGTCTGGCCGCAGACCAGGGACCGGTGGGAACGCGAAGGCCTCAACGTGCGCAACCTGCATTGGGACTGGTTCACCGGCGAAGAGTACTTCGACATGGACGCGCGCGAATACATCAACGTCCACTACGGCATGATTCCCTCATTCGACGCCGAGGTCCTCGAACGCACCGACCGCTACGAGACCGTCCGGCACGCCAACGGCGTGGTCACCAAGGCCCTGATCGAGGGCACGTCCGGCGGCGGCCGCTCCTGCATGGACCAGTACCTGGCGTGGCCCGTGTCCGACTTGGCTGGCTTCCGCGAGATCACGAAGCGCTACGACCCCAACCTCCAGTGCCGCTATCCACCCCAATGGCGCGCGACCATGCTGCCCGGCTGGAGGCACCGCGACCACGTGCTCGTGCTCGGACGCAACTGCAGCACCTTGGGCTTCTACTGGCGCGCCCGCGAGTGGATGGGCACCGAGAACCTGTGCTACGCCTGGTGCCTCCAGCCCGAGCTCGTGCACGAGATGATGGCGTTCATCGCGGATTTCACCATCGAGGTGTCACGCCCGATCCTCGACGAGATCGCCCCGGACTACGTCTTCATCAACGAAGACATGGCCATGAAAACCGGACCCCTCCTCAGTCCCGACACTTACCGCGAGTTTATCTTCCCCCACATGAAGCGGCTCGTCGCGTTCCTCAAAGGCAAAGGCGTCCGCTACGTCTTCGTCGACACCGACGGCAACCCCGAGCCCTTGATTCCGTTGATGATGGACGCAGGCGTCGACGGCATCTGGCCCATTGAACGCGCCTCCAAGGACATGGACCCGATGTTCCTCCGCAAGAAATACGGCAAAGACCTCAGGCTCTGGGGCGGCGTGGACAAGCGCGAACTCGCCAAGGACAAGCCCGCCATCGACGCACACCTGCGCTCCCTCATCCCTATGATCGAAGAGGGCGGCTTCATCCCCACCGTCGACCACACCGTCCCCACGGACATCTCCCTCGACAACTTCCGCTACTACATCGAGCGCAAACAGGCGCTTCTGGCCGGCGACTTCGCCAAGCTTTGACGCGGCAGGAACAGGACGGATGTCATCGCCATTCACCGCAACCACGCCCCTGCAACGTGCCCCTACGGCGCCACCGTCGTCGCGTTCACCTCTCAAGCCTTGACGCCCAATCGAGCGAGGAGATTCTCGCGGAAGTCTTCCCCTTCTTCCGAAGCCGGGTCCACTATGCGGTCGATATGGTAGAATCTGTCGGTCGTGGGTGACTCCTGCCGGGCCAGGTCTGTATTCAATTCGGTCACCCCCACAATCGTCCAGCACTCGATGTAGCCTTCTTTCCTCGCCTTCTGATGGCTTTTCTCGGCCTCGCCAATCCGGTTGTGAATATTGGAGTAATCTCTCCCGCCCTTGATCTCGATGGCGACCAGATTGCGGAGTCTACCTGAGGGAAGCTCTTCCCTGATGCAGATGTCCGGGTCCGCCGCGAACTCGATTCTGACGGGCCGCCCGGCGGCATTCGTAACTGCCAGTGAGCGTTCGCCCTCTGCTACGACTTCAGCAGCCAGCAAGGATTGAATGTGATCAAAGACCTTCCGGTTTGCCCTGCTTCCAAGAACGTTGAGGGCGCCCCCACGCAGTTGAGGCCCCAGTGTAAGCAGCGTCAGTTCATGGACTCTGTCCTGGGAAAGCTCGTCGATGTTTTCCACAAGACTCTCGGCACTGGCGCATAGGGCTCTGCATAGCTCTCGCACACGACCTACATTCCCGGTGGAAAGCCGTCCGTGCTCCTCCATGGCCTTGAAGGGACTGAAGTCGTACCGGTCTCCGTAGAACTGCTTCTGCGAAAAGCCCAGCAGAAGCCGGTAGTACCCCAACAGCCTCGGGTTGTCCTCCAATACGTAAGGTACCGCGAATACGAGCTCACCCCGCAATCCCCACCCGGCGACTCGTTGCAGCCCAGTGTTGGAAACGAACTCGGCTAGCTGTCGATCAATCTCGACGATCGCCAAGCGCGCCACAGTCGACAGCAAGGCTTCGAGAAGATACGTATGCCTTATCTCCTGAAGGCGGTGGTAGAACGCAACTTGCAGATCGGGCTCCGGGACCTTCAAGTTGCTCACTTCGCAATCTCCGTGTCGTACGTAAAAAGCAAACGTTCGACATTCCGAATTCGCTGAACGGCCAATCCCACGTACTCTGGATTGAGCTCTATCCCGACATAATTACGGTGTTGTTGCTCGCAGACAACGCCGACGGTACCCGATCCGAAGAAGGGGTCCAACACCCAATCTCCCGGCTCTGAACCGGCAAGGATGCAGGGCTCTATCAGCTTGGGGGGGAAGGTTGCGAAGTGAGCCCCCGGAAAGGGCTCCGTCGGAATGGACCAGACCGTACGGCGATTGCGTCCGTTTTCCTCCAGCACGCTCTGCGAATCGTAGTAATATCGGAGTGATTTTGAGAACAAGAAAACGTACTCATGGCACCGCGTCGGTCGGTCCTTCACGCTTTCAGGCATGCAGTTGGGCTTCTCCCAGATGATCTCGCTGCGCAAATACCAGCCAGCCTTCTGTAAGGCAAACGCGAGACGCCACGGTATGCCGACCAAATCCTTTGGCTTCAGCCCTTCCGGTGTCCTTGCGCGATATGACATGGCGCGGATCGGGTTTTTCTTGTCTGGCGCACGATAGCCTCTGTTCCCACTGGTGTAGCTGTCGCCGATGTTCAGCCAGAAGGTGCCGTCGTCGGTCAGTACCCGACGGACCTGCTCGAACACCGCCGCCACACGCCCGACATAGTCCTCCGGGTCATCTTCAGCGCCGATCTGACCCTCCGCCTTGTAATCCCGCAGCCCCCAATAGGGCGGGGACGTAATGCAGCAACGGAAGAAATCCGAAGGCAACCGCTCGAGAAGCTTCTCGGCATCGCCTTGAAAGATCGTGGACTGACCTATGCTTGTGGCATACGTTTCTTGCGATTCGCAGACGAAATCCATCTCAGAATCCCAATTGACTCTGGTTGCAGGTTGCCACGGAGATGCCCCCATTTCCCCTAGAGGCCGCAGGAAAACCGGGGCATTGACCGCGGTTGGATGTCAGAGCGACCGGCGGGCCAACGCATAGGATCTCCTCAAGCGTTTCACCTTGGGTCCAGTAGTCAGGGAACTCCTCAAGGTAGCCGAGCCACATTTCCTCATGCTGCCAGTAAACGTAGCGCATCGTTTTCATGTTGTGGATTATACGCCCGAGGCATCTTGCCTGCAATCCGTTCTGCCTGACACGGCAGAGCTTGTGGTCTTCCGGCTACCCTTCACGCGCGCTTCTTCCGCGACTTCGATGCCGGGAAGGGGCACAGGTCGTTGACGACACATTCAGTGCACTTGGGCGCCCGCGCCTGGCATACGGCGCGCCCATGAAACACGAGGCAATGCGAGAAGAGGGACCAGGTCTCGCAAGGCCAGAGCTTCATGAGGTCCTGCTCGATCTTGCCGGGGTCGTCGTTCTTGGTGAAGGCGAGCCGTTTGCTGAGGCGGCGGCAGTGGGTGTCCACGATGATGCCGGCCGTGTCGTAGCATTGCGCCAGGATCACGTTGGCGGTCTTGCGTCCGACGCCGTCGAGGGTCAACAGCTCCTCCATGGTGCCGGGGACACGCCCGCCGTAGTGCTCGATGAGGCGTGCGCAGGTGTTGGCGATGCTCTTTGCCTTCTGCCGGTAGAAGCCGCAGGTGCGGATATCCTGCTCGAGGTCCTTTCGCGGCGCCGCAGCATAATCGTGGGCCTTCGTGTACTTCGCAAAAAGCGACTTGGTCACGACGTTGACGCGCTCGTCGGTGCATTGGGCGGCAAGGATGGTGGCCACGAGCAACTCGAGAGGGTTCGTGTAGTCCAGCGTGCACGTGGCGTCCGGATAGGCCCTGCGCAACCGCTCGAAGATCTCGAGGGCGCGCGCCCGGTTCGCTTTCTGCGTCAACTTGATCTTCGCCACTTCGCGAGTTCCTGTGCCGTCATGCCGTTGAGCAGGTCGCCGGGTTCGAGCCATCCCTTGCGGGCAACGCCCACGCCGTACCTCATCTTCCCCAGCCCCTCGACGCTGTGCGCGTCCGGGCCGATGCAGAACTTGATTCCCTTGTCTTTGGCGCGCCGGATGTAGCGCCAGTCGAGATCGAGGCGCTGAGGACTGGCGTTGATCTCGATAGCCACGTGGTTCGCCAGGCAGGCGTCAAAAACCTTGTCCATGTCGAGCGGATAGCCCTCGCGCTCCAACAGCAACCGGCCGGAAGGATGCGCCAACACGTCGGTGAGCGGACTCTCGATCGCCTTGACCACGCGCGCGGTGGCCTCGGCTTCCTGCATGGTCAGGTGGCTGTGGATCGCTGCAAACACGAATTCGAACTGGCTGAGGATATCCGGCTCGTAATCGAGCGCCCCATTCTTGCGAATATCGGACTCGATACCCTTAATCACGCGGAAACCCTTGAGGCGTTTGTTCAGCGCCTCGATCTCGGCGTGCTGCTTCGCGACGGCGTCTGGGGTGAGCCCGCCGGCGTAGGCTGCGGACTGGCTGTGGTCGGCCAGAACGAGGTAGCGGTAGCCGAGCTTTTTGCAGGCTTTGGCCATGGCCTCGATGCTGGCCTTGCCGTCGCTATAGGTCGAGTGGCAGTGAAACATACCGGTCAGGTCATCCATGTCCACAAGGCCAGGCAGCGATTCGGCCTCGAACTCGCCCATGTCTTCGCGCAGCTCCGGCGGGATGTAGGGCAAGTCCAGTTGCGCGTAGATGGCGGCCTCGTCCGCGCACGGCACGTTCTTGCTCCCGCGGAACAGCCCGTATTCGTTCAGCTTGAGTCCTTTGGCCTTGGCCCGCTGCCGCAGCGCAACGTTGTGGGCCTTGCTGCCGGTGAAGTAATGGAGCGCATACGGGAACTGTGCGTCCGACACTGCGCGGAGGTCGGCCGCAATGCCGGACTCGAGCACCACGCTGGACTTGGTGTCGCCGTGCGCCGTCACGCTGGCCACACCCTCGGCGTTGATGAAGCGCTCCATGATGGCCTGGGGCCGCTTCGTGGCCACGAGGATGTCGATGTCTTTGACGATCTCCTTACAGCGGCGGATGCTCCCCGCGATCTCGATGCGGGTCACGGCCGGATCGTTGCGCAAGTAATCGCGCAAGCGCTCGGCCTCCTCGGTGGCCGCGTTCGCCAGAAATTGCCCAACGTGCTCGTGCGCGAACGCAATGCCCTCGAGGATGTTCTCCTGCGTCTTCTTGCCAAAGCCCTTCACGCCGGACAGGCGGTCCGCGCGGCATGCCGCATCGAGTTCGGCCAGCGACGCGATGCCCAGATCCGCATACAGCGCCTTGATACGCTTCGCGCCAAGCCCCGGTATCTTGAACAACTCGAACAAGCTGTCCGGAAACTTCGCGCGCAGGTCCTCGTGGTACTTCAGCGTGCCGCTTGTGACCAGTTCGGTCAGCTTCTTCTCGAGGGCGTCCCCGACCCCTTTGATCTCGCGAAGCCGCTTCCCGCGCACGAGGGTCTCGATTTCTTCAGGGCACTGCTCGAGCGTGCGGGCGACATTGACATAGGCGCGCGCCTTGAACGGGTTCTCGCCCGACAGCTCGAGCAGGACTGCGATCTCTTCGAGGACCTCGGCGACTTCCTTGTTGGTCATAGCACTGCCCTGGAAACATGCACGGCGCAGGTCAACCCGCACCGGTGGGGCTGCATCGCTGTACTCGCGAATGCGCCGCTAGGCGTACAGTTTCTTCGCGGTCCACGCGAGATTCTCGGCAAACCGCTCGACGGTCTCCATCCCCTCGGCGTCGTCCGTCACTTCGCCCGGCTTCATGCCGAAGGCCACGTTCCAGTAGGTCGAGCCCGCAACGATCATGTCGCCGAGCAAGTACCAGTAGAGGAGTTGCGCGTACGTGAAGTTCTGGCCCGCACGCCGCGCCACCACGACCGGCCCGCCCAGCTTCCGCGAGAACAGGTTGCCGTTGGCCCTGGACACATAGCCTGCCCGGTCCAGCAGCGCCATGAGGTTGGGGGTGGCCGATCCGAAATACACCGGCGAGCCCACGATGATGATGTCCGCCTCGAGCATCTTCTCGAAGACGCCGTGGAAGTCGTCGTCCTTGATGACGCAGGACCTGTCTTTCTTCTTTCCGCACGTCCCGCACGCCCGGCACGGTTGCACGAGCTTGCCCGCAAGCCGGACCAACTCGGTCGAGATCCCTTCCTTCTCGAGGACGTCCAGGCATGTCCGGAGCAATGTTTCCGTGTTGCCTTCCCGTCGTGGACTGCCACATATCGCGATTGCTTTCAACGCACTTCCTCCTTCCGCAATTCCATCGCCGCACAAACAATTCAGTCAACAAGGTCGAGCACCCGCTTCTCTTTCGCTGCGCGATAGGCCAGCAAGATGACCTCGAGCGCATCGCGCGCCGCTTGAGGTCCGTAGGCGGGCTTCGCCTTGCCCGCGAAGCAATCCAGGAAATGGTTAACGCCCGCGACCACGCTCCCGTCCCACCAGGACGGCATGGGTTCCGTAGGCGCCGGCACGAGGTCTTGCCGGTCCTTGCCGATGAGGATCGGGTCTTCGGGCGCCATGGTGATGTGGATCGAGGCGTCCGGGAAATAGATCTGTTTGGTCTCGCGCCAGGGGTCGGTCGTGCACGAATAGCACACGACCAGGTCGGCCAGCATCCCCTCGTAGCCGAGGTGCACGGCCACGTTGTCATCGGCCTTGTCCTTCGGCGCCACGATGAAGCGCCCCCACTGGCAGCCCACGGTCTGCGGTTTGCCGAACCACCACAGCATCAGGTCCATGATATGCGTGCCCGTGTCGATCAGCGCGCCGCCGCCCGCCTTGTCCCAATCGCCTTTCCAGCTATCCGGGTCGTTCATGCGCGCCAGCTCATCGCCCACGAGCTGCGCCAGCGCCAGGTAGGGCTTGCCGTACTCGCCCGAATCGATGATGTCCTTGAGTTTCTGATGCGGCGGATAGAAACGCTGGTTCAGGCAGACATAGAACTGGCGGTCCGCGTCCTGTGCGGCCTGGATCATCCGGTCC
>Ga0272441_10013411_pt1 | contig 11787 bp, 9 predicted proteins | sample SSMProp6N_FD_193582 | JGI IMG/M metagenome (GOLD analysis project Ga0272441, IMG submission 193582) | Marine sediment archaeal communities from Little Sippewissett salt marsh, Falmouth, MA, United States - SSM-Prop-6N | ecosystem: Environmental > Aquatic > Marine > Wetlands > Sediment ...
TCCATCTTTCACATCTACACGGCCGGGTTCGGCGTTTTTCAGGAGTGGCGACATCGGGCCTTTCATCTGGCCTTTGTCCTTCCCCTCGTATATTTCCTCTATTCCATCAGAAAACCGGATACGGGGGGGACGAAGCATTGTATCTATGATGTCCTCTATGGGCTCATCGGATCTTCCTTAACGACGGCCATGTTCCGTGAAATCTTCGAACTCTCGACAGCGGGCTCTCTTTTCCTCGCACTGGTCACCTTTGCATTCATCCTCTACTTCAAACGCCGCCAGTTCATGGAAGGAAAATTCATTGTATACTGCGACTTTGTCATATTCACGGCCATGATAGGCGGTTTCTTCTTCGCCGTGTTCAAGGCATACCATTCCATCGACTTCACGGAGGTCTTCAATGCCCCCAACATGTCACTCCTCTTCTGGAGCATTTTTCTCTTTGCCACCTTCCTCTGTCTCCTTCTGCTCTTCATCGCCCACTGGGTCAGGGCCTTGAGTGCAATTATTTCTACGGGATCCTTCAATTACGAAATCGATGACATCCCCTATTTCGACCTCTTTCTGGTCCTCCTGGCATCGGCCTTTTCGGTCTTCATATTTCTTGAGTTCAACAGTCTCGTCTACCGTGCGGGGATGCCCCTCAAGCTCGATCTGGTGATCGGCGCCTTCGCCTTCCTCCTCATCCTGGAAGGGGCCCGGAGGAGTATCGGTCCTCCGCTCCCCATCATCGCCTTTCTGGTCCTGATCAACTGTTATCTGGGACCATACTTTCTGGAGATCCCGGGCCTCAGTTTCTTCGCCCATCGCGGCTACTCCATCGAGCGGATCATCGAACACATGTTTCTGGGAACGGAAGGTATCTATGGCATTCCCCTGGGGGTCGTGGCCACCTTCGTCTTCCACTTCGTCCTCTTCGGGATATTCATCTCCAAGACCGGTCTGGGGCAACTCTTCATGGACCTCGCCATGGCGCTGGCCGGCTGGTCCGCCGGAGGGCCGGCCAAGGTGTCCGTCATCAGCAGCGGCTTCATGGGGTCCATCAGCGGGAGTTCCATTGCCAACACGGTGACGACGGGGGCCTTTACCATTCCCCTCATGCGCAAGGTCGGCTACCGTCCCCAGTTTGCCGGTGCCGTCGAGGCGGCATCCTCCACGGGGGGTCAGCTCATGCCCCCCATCATGGGAGCCGCCGCCTTCATCATGGCGGAGTTCCTGGGCATCCCCTATATCAAGATCGCCGCCGCTGCCGTCGTGCCCGCCGTGCTCCACTTCTTTGCCATCGCGACAATGGTCCATTTCGAGGCGAAGAAGAGCGGCCTCGTGGGACTTCCACGGGAGACGCTGCCCAAGACGACGCGGATACTGAAGGAAAAGTGGCCCCTTATCGCCCCGCTGATTATCATCGTCTGGCTCCTCATCTCGGGAAGCAGCCCCTTTCTGGCTGCCTTCTGGGGCATCTTTTTCTCTGTCGCAATCGGCCAGGTCCATGACCGGACCACACCCTTCCTGATAACGATTGTCCTGGCGGCACCAGCCGTCCTGCTGCGGTACAATCCTTTCAGTCCCTTTACGATGGGAACGGCGGTATGGATCGCCTTCTTTATCCTGGGATTCGCCTATACACTGAGGAAGACAGATATCAGAAACTGGCTTATCTGCCTCAGCTCGGGCATCGTCCTCGTACTGCTTCATCTCTTCGGTGTCGATTATTTCCTCTCGGCATTCTGGACACTGGCGGTGATCATCGGGATCGGCGTCTTTTACAAGGAAAGCAAGATGAGAATTCCCGACATCATGGAGACCCTGGAACTGGGGACGAAAAACGCCCTCGCCATCGGCGCCGCCTGCGCCTGTATCGGATTCATCGTGGGGGCGACGACGCTCACCGGCCTGGGACTCAAGTTTGCCGCGGCGATTATCGAACTGGCACGGGGCGTTGCCGGCCTGGTCATGTCTCTCGATGTCCTGCATCTGTTGAGCGGTGACGTCACTGCCCTCTTCTTCACCCTCCTGTTTACGGCCATTGCCTGCTTCATCCTGGGCATGGGCATCCCCACGACGGCACAGTACATCATTGCGTCGATGATCGCGGCGCCGGCCCTCCTCCAGTGGGGCATCCCGCCGCTGGTGTCTCACATGTTCGTCCTCTTCTATGCCGTCCTCGCCGATGTGACGCCACCCGTGGCACTGGCGGCCTATGCGGCATCGGGAATCTCGGGGGCCGATCCCTTTCGAACGGGATTTACCGCCTTCGGCCTGGCCTCGGCAGGTTTTATTGTCCCCTTTGTCATCGTATCGGCACCCATCATTCTGTGGCTGCCCACCCTCCTCGACGCGAATGTGGCCTTCGATTTTGTCTTCTTCGGCCGCGTTGTTGTCACGCTCTTTCTGGGCGTCATCGCCCTCGGTGCCACCGTCATCGGATACCTCAGGACCCTGTCCAGTCCGGTGGAACGGATCATGACGGGGATAGCGGCCCTCTGCCTGCTGTACCCCGAACTGTATACCGATGTGGTGGGATTCCTTCTCCTCCTGTCCGTCTATCTGTTTCAGCGACTGAAGGCCAGGAAGACATAACTGATGCACTGCCAGATGTATACTCCGAGATGTGTGACTGCAGGGGTCACGGTCCGGCGGTAACCCTCATTGAAAAAGAGGGGAATATGTCTTATAATGACGGGACCACGGCATGGAACCGCATGCCACAATCCACGGGGGCCTGGTATATATATGTATTACCGGGATGTGTTATCCTTCTGTCAATCCTCTACGGGGGTATACCGCCATGGTAATTGAATCCTATGATAACCTCGTCAAGGTATGTCCGTCCTGCAAGGCAGAGATCTATGCCGGAGCACGGGTCTGTCCCAACTGCGGCACCCGACAGCTCCGAAGCGGAGCAAAACGGAGGAAGAGCCGGATCACGGCGGCCATCCTGGCCCTCCTGCTCGGAGGAATCGGCGCCCACAAGTTTTACCTGGGGAAATTTTTCCAGGGGATCCTCTATCTGTTTTTTTCGTGGACGCTCATCCCCGGGATCATCGCCCTCTGTGAATTCGTGATTCTCATCGCCATGTCCGATGAGCGATTCGACGAAAAATATGGCGGACAGGACCGGGACGCTGCCCCATCTGCCGGCGGCGGCTTTACCGGGATGACGTAGAGGCAGACATGTTCCTGTTGAAAAAGATAGTGGCCCCTTTCCTCTTTCCCATCCCCCTGATTCTCCTCATCTCTCTTGCCGGGCTGTGGCTCCTCTCCTTTACCCCCCGGAAGAAAACGGGGAAGGTCCTGGTCTTACTGGGGATAATGCTGCTCGCACTGTTGAGTTTCGCTCCCCTGTCGAACAGGATCATTGCCCCCCTTGAGCATCGATACGGGACATATTCGCCCACCCTGTCGCAGACGGTATCCGATCCCGTCGCCTATGTGGTCGTCCTGGGCGGGGGGCATGTCACCGATCCCTCACTGCCGGTGACGAGCCGGTTAAGCAGTGCGTCCCTCATCCGTCTCGTCGAGGGGATTCGAGTCTGCCGGAAAAACCCGGGGAGCAGGATGATTGTCTCGGGGGGGGCGGTATTCGATCCCCATCCCGAGGCGCAGACCATGGCCGAGGCGGCACTGGTCCTGGGGATGGAGCGTGACGACATCATCATGGAGGCAGACTCGAAGGACACGAAGGATCAGGCCCGCTTCATCGCGAAGATCGTCGGAACTGACCACTTTGTCCTGGTGACATCTGCCTCACACATGCCCCGTGCCGTGGCCCTCTTCCAGAAAGCGGGGATGGACCCCATTCCGGCACCGGCGGGACAGTCACCGAAAAAGAGAGGGCGATTGAGCCCGGGCCACTGTTTCCCCAATGCCAGTGCACTGCAGAAATCGGAACGGGCCTTCTATGAATACCTGGGCATCCTGTGGGCGAAACTGCGGGGGCAGATATAAAATCCGTGAAGGGCTATCGACCATTACCGCATAAAATCGCCCAGGTCTTCCATCCTGCAATCGAGGATCGGTAAATTGTGTCGTTCGAAGGCGGCCGTGTATTTGAGCCCGCTCCCCGTCACGAGCATGACGACGGTATCGGCGGGACCGATCACACCCCGTTGCGCCAGCTGCCCTGCCGCCGCCAGGGGGACCGCCGAGGCGGGCTGCCCGAAGATCCCGTCGGCGGCCAAGAGTCGCTGTGCCTCGATGATGGCGTCGTCGTCAACGGCGGCGGCAATCCAGTCATGTTCCCGCAGCTTTCTCAGGATCTCGTTCCCGCTGGGGGGAAGGGGATTCTCGATGGCATGGGCTATCGTCCGGGGGTGTTCCACCCGTGACACGGTCATCTCCCCCCTGCTGTAGGCGTTGTAAATGGCGGCACAGCCTTGCGCCTGGGCACAGACGATGCGCGGCATGCGATCGATGAGTCCGCACAGTTTGAATTCTTCAAACCCCTTGATGATCCCCCGCAGGTTTCCCCCCGAGCTGGTAGGTACCACCACGTAATCGGGGACGGAAAAATTGCATTGTTCGCAGATCTCAAAGGCGATGGACTTGGATCCCTCGACCCTGAAGGGGACATCGGAATTGATGAAATAGATATCGCGTTCCATCCCTATCCTGAGGCTCTCATCGTAGAGCCTGCCGTAATCTCCCTCCACGCGGATCAGGGTGGCCCCATATATGGCAACTGGGTTGAGTTTTTCCGGCGGCAGGTCGGCACTGACCAGGACGTATGTCTCCAGACCCGCCTTCGCCCCATAGGCGGCCATGGAGGCGGCCATGTTGCCCGACGAAACGGTACCGATCTTCCGGTATCCCAGCGTGAGGGCATGCTGGACAGCCGTCGCCGTCCCCCGGTCCTTGAAGGACCAGGTGGGATTTGCCGTCTCATTTTTCAGGTAGACCGCCTTCAGTCCCAGGGTGGCCGCACACCGGGGAGACGATACCAGGGGAGTACATCCTTCGCGGAGCGAGGCATCCCGCCTGACGGTCCTGAAGGGATAGAAGTCACGGTACCGCTCCAGTATGGTCTGAGCCAGGGCATTCCCTTCGGTGATGGCGCCCCTGGTGACCTTTCTGACCTCGAGGGGTTCATTGCAGCTATCGCAGCGCGGATAGACGGTGGTCAGGGGGAAATGTTTGTTACACTGTGTGCAGATCAGATCTGTGTCCTTCATGGTTGCAATCCTTTTCGTTGTATCTAGTGTCCTCATCTATACGTTCTCAACAGTCTTTGTACGACAGCGCCACTCATGACGAAGGGAGTGCGCCGATAGCCAGTGCCGGTTCTCCCGATTTCGCCTGAATGTACAACAGGTCGTCTTCGAGGTGACATATGCGGAGCCGCACCCTGTCCGTGCCCTCCGCCCGTATAAACCCCCTCGCCAGGAGACCTTCCAGGTGTATCCGGTAGAGCCCCACGGGCCGGGCGGGCATATCACCGCTCCCCTTCCATGAAAGATGGAGGTAGAGCGGATCTTCGGTACGGGGGACGGCCTCGTGATAATAGGGATAGATATCGTCATTGCCGACCCAGTGGCGCGTCCGGGGAACCAGTGATTTCTGCCCGACGCGGCATACCAGGTGTCTGAACTGTTGCAGCGGGTATCCTTCGGTAACCATGATGCCCTCCTGAAACCTGCACAGTGGCACCTATTCTCGTGCCTGCTGCCTCGTACTACCTTTCATCTCCTGTGCCAGGTGTTGCATGATCTGGCGGTAGACACCCTCCAGGACCCCGGGGGGAAGAAAATAATCGGGATCCGATGCAAGCGTCACCGCAACCATTCGTCTGGCCGCCCTGTCCACATCTCCCGTGCGCCGGTACACCGATTCCATCAGTCTGCGAAACCGCCTGGCCTCAGCGATGGCATCGGCAATGAATGTGTGTGCCTCCTCCCCTGTCACGTATCCATAATGATCGGCGCAGAGATAGTCGACGTCCAGTGACCTGAGTTTTTCGAGACTCTGCTGAAAGAGTGTATAATTGGAATTGCCCGACGTTATCAGCATGGTGTCCTTATAGGGTATACCCCCGGCATCGGAGGAGAAGAGCACCCTGGTCTCGGGGATATAGGCCGAAATGGAGCATGAGGAATGACCGGGAGTCTCCAGAATGGAGAGCCGCTGACCGCCGAGGTCTATGGTATCTCCCTCGGCAACCACTTCGCCCGTCACATCATCCCGCCAGTCGAGGTCATAGGAGGAACAGACATCCTCGTATCCCATACGCCGGGCCGTCAGTCTGCCGGACCTGTTGACGGTATCGATGACCGACTCTTTCCCGAGCAACTCCCAGGCACGGTGGGAGGCGTAGACCGTGAGGTCGGGATACCGTCGCCTGAAAAAGGGTACGATGCCGATATGGTCAAAGTGGGCATGGAGGATCAGCAGTTTGTCGATGGGGGCCTCATCGATGGCGAACTCCTCGAACTGTCCGAGGATGCGGGGCACCAGGTAGCTGATCCCCCCGCTGATGATCATGGAACTCTCCGACCCCTCCAGGAGATAGACCCCCGATTCCTCACATCCCAGATACCACAGGTTCTCCATAATCTTGCCCGGTGTCCGAATCCTCACGCCAGTCTCTCCCGTCACGCCCCGATAGTGCTGCGTCCATGGTCCTCACCCTCCACCGGGACACCCACGCCCGGTGGGGACCACTGCCAAACTATAGTAAAGGGGCACACTCTGTCAATCCGAAATCGGCGATACCCCGCACTGTCAGCAGGACCGGCCGGTACCACAGCTGAGCCCGATGCGGACCCGGCCGATCAGGACCGTTCCTCCTCGATGGTAAATTTCCACCGGCAGAACATATCGGGAGGATGGGGATCGGGGGGTGCAAAGAGGCATTCCACACGGATACGTTCGTCGATGGCCCGGGCGAAGTTCGTAAATTCGGCCCGGTGCATCTCCTTGCATGCATATTCGCCCAGCCCCCGCTTGAGTCTTGCCTCCTGTGTGGGACAGGAGGGGACGGAGATCAACACCGCATCGTCCCCTTCCTCGATCTCATATCCCACCAGGATACACCAGGGAAAGAGTCGCTGGACCCTGACAAATCCGGCAAGCCCCCCTTCGTCCATGGCGAAGCGTTCTTTCAGATCCTTTGCGCCCATGCCGGCCACCCGTCCCCAGACCTGTTCATTGATTGCCTCCGCTGTCTCCTGGCCGTAGCGTTCGGCCACATAGATAAACCAGAAGGCGTCCACGACGCGGTAGTGCCAGAGCAGAAATTCGAGATATTTCCGCAGATCGGGTGCCTTCATTGCATCGAAAATCTTCATATCCATGACCGTTGTCCCTCCCCCTTTTATTTCCTCCATCATAGTCAATTGCGGCCGAAAGATCATCCGCTTTTTTCGTTCTCTACCGGTGGAGGACTCGTGGGCCCCGCAACGGCAGGCAATCATGCCCATCGTGCAATAAAAGGGTTGCAACTACGGCATGCCTCTGCTAAGCATGACACAATATTATTGTTTTTGGTATCGGCACTCCCCTGAGCGGGCATGCCGACAATAGGCTGTGTGGAACCATGAAAGATATCCTTACCGTCAGCGAGTTGACGGCACACATCAAGACGCTCCTGGAGGCCAGTTTTGACACCCTCTGGGTTGCCGGTGAGATTTCCAACCTCCGACGTCCCGCATCGGGGCATGTCTATTGTACGCTCAAAGACAAAGAGAGTCAGATCAGGGCCGTCATATTCAGGCAGGCCCTGCAACGGATCGGCTTCGATCTGGAGGACGGCATGGAGATCGTCTGCCGGGCAGCGCTCACTGTCTACCAGGTACGGGGAGAGTACCAGCTGATCATTGACGCAGCCGAACCGAGGGGGTATGGTGCCCTCCAGCTGGCCTTTGAACAGCTCAAGAAGAAGCTCGATGAAGAGGGACTCTTCGATCCCGCACGAAAGCGGGAGATACCCTTTCTCCCCCGGAGAATCGGTATCGTGACATCATCGACGGGAGCGGCGATCAGGGATATCCTGCAGATCACGGGCAGGAGATTTCCCTCCGTCGATATCCTCATTGCCCCGGTGAGGGTACAGGGCGTCGAGGCGCCGCCGGAGATATGCGAGGCCATCGAAGACCTCCAGGGACAGCCCGACATCGACGTCATTATCGTGACCCGGGGAGGGGGATCTCTGGAGGACCTCTTTCCCTTCAATGACGAAGGGGTGGCACGGGCCATCCATGCATCGTCAATTCCCGTCATATCGGCAGTCGGTCATGAAATAGATTTCACCATCGCCGATTTTGTGGCGGACCTGCGGGCGCCGACACCGTCGGCTGCCGCCGAACTGGTAGTTCCCGGCAGGAGAGATCTCCGTGAACGGATCGAGCATCTCCATGCACGGGTCCTGCGTACCCAGCGCAACCGGGGCGGTCTCCTCTCTGAGCGGCTGGTCTCGCTGCAGACGAGGCTCACGGACCCGAGGAGGCAGGTTGCCGACCTCCGCCTGCGTCTCGACGATATGCACCGTCTGCTCACGGAGGGCATGACGCGCGGCCTCGAAAACCGGCGGGATCGTCTCGACGCGATATCAAAGCTGCTGGTGCTCATGCAGCCGAACAAGAAGACGGCGGAACACAGGCGTACCGTGACGCGCCTGCAGGAGGCACTGACGGCACAGACGGGTCGTATCCTGAACGAACTGAAGCATGGAGTGACACACGCCACGACCATGCTGAACAACCTGAACCCCCTGTCGGTGCTTGAACGGGGGTATGCCATCGTGAGGCGGGTCCCCGACAATACCCTGGTGCGGGACGCACAGGCACTGACCGAGGGGTGCCGGGTCAGTGTCAGGGTGTCGTCGGGCGGTTTCACGGCAGAGGTGACCAAGATTTCCGAGGAGTGATATCATGGCGGAAGAGACATTTGAAAAGGCATTGGAACGGCTCGAAGAGATCGTTCGCAAGATGGAAACGGGGGATATGACCCTCGATGAATCACTGAAGGCCTTTGAAGAGGGTATGCATCTCTCCCGCTTCTGTTCGAAGAAGCTGGATGATGCCGAGAGAAAGGTGGAAGTGCTCATCAAGACCGACGGTGAACCGGCGGTCATGGACTTTGTACAAGAGGACGAATAGATGAATACACAGGGAGTTTCACTGAAGGCGTATCTCAATGAGCGGAAGGATATGGTCGACGAGGCACTGGACCGGTTTCTGCCGGGAGAAGACCGGTTTCCTCCCCTCATCTTCAGGGCCATGCGTCACAGTGTCTTCGCCGGGGGAAAGCGGCTGCGCCCCATTCTCTGCATGGCGGCGGCAGATACCGTGGGGGGAGACACACCATCGACACTCCCCGTGGCATGCGCCATCGAGATGATCCATACCTATTCACTGATCCATGATGACCTGCCGGCGATGGACGACGATGACCTGCGCCGCGGCATGCCCACCAGTCACAAGGTCTTTGGCGAGGGTATTGCCGTGCTCGCGGGAGACGCCCTCCTCACCGAGGCCTTCCATCTCATGTCGTGCCGGGAGCACCGGGGCGCAGTACAGGCTGAACCGCTGCTTGCGGCGATCAGCGAGATCGCCGTTGCAGCGGGCTTCGACGGGATGGTGGGGGGACAGGTCGTCGATCTCGAATCGGAAGGAAAAGCAGGCGATATGGAAACGCTCGACTATATCCACACCCACAAGACAGAGGCACTGCTCACCGTCTCCATACGGGCAGGCGCCCTCCTGTCAGAGGCATCGACGGCCGACCTGGCGGCCCTCACCGCCTATGGCAGGGGGATAGGACTTGCTTTTCAGATAACCGATGATATCTTAGACATTGAGGGAGACAGCGAGACACTGGGGAAGGATACGGGAAGCGACGCGGCCCACAGCAAGATGACCTTTCCCGCACTGCTCGGTCTGGAGGCGTCGAGACGAAAGGCACAGGAATCGATAGACGAGGCCCGTGCGGCGATTGCCCACTTCGATCATCGGGCCGATCCCCTGAGGATGATTGCGACATTTATCATTGAAAGAAAATCATAACGGGTAATTGGATAGAGATTGTCATGGACACAGAGGGTACCATACTTGCACATATAGACAGCCCCGAGGACCTGCGGAAACTTCCTGTCGAAGATCTCCCTGTCCTGGCCGGGGAGATTCGGCAACACATGATAGAAACAGTGGCGCAAAACGGCGGTCACCTCGCTCCGTCTCTCGGGACGGTGGAACTGACGCTGGCGCTGCACTATGTCTTCGACACACCCGATGACAGACTTGTCTGGGATGTGGGACACCAGGCCTATGCCCACAAGATTATCACCGGGAGGAGAGACAGCTTCCACACCCTCAGGAAGAAGGGGGGAATCAGCGGGTTTCCACGCCGGTCAGAGAGCATCTATGACGTCTTCGGCGTGGGACACAGCAGCACCTCCATATCGGCGGCCGCCGGCATTGCCAGTGCGAGATGCCTGCGCAAGGAACGATACAAGGTCATCGCCGTCATCGGTGACGGATCCATGACGGCGGGCATGGCCTATGAGGGATTGAACTGGTCGGGTGACCAGGAGAAGGACCTGATCATCGTCCTGAATGACAATGAGATGTCCATCTCTCCCAATGTGGGGGCCATGTCGTCCTACCTGAACCGGATCATGACGGGACAGCAGGTGACAAAACTGCGGTCGAGGTTATTGAGTTTCTTCAAGACCATCCCCGGTGTGGGGGAACAGATGGTTAAGATTACCCGCCATGCCGAGGAGTCACTGAAGGCATTTTTCACACCGGGGGCACTCTTTGAGGAGCTGGGGTTTCAGTATGTCGGTCCCCTTGAGGGGCACAAGCTGAATCAGCTGATCAAGAACTTCAGGAACGTGAAGGGCCTCGACCGGCCCGTGCTGGTCCACGTCATTACCAAGAAGGGCAAGGGATACAGTTTTGCGGAAGAGGAGCCGTCACGGTTCCACGGCATCGGACCCTTCGACATTGCAACGGGACAGCCCCGCGCCCAGAGCGGTGGCCCCCGGGCCTACACGGAGGTATTCGGCAGGACCATCGTGGATCTCGCCCGGGACGATGAACGGCTCGTTGCCATCACGGCATCGATGTGCACGGGAACGGGGCTGGACCGCTTCGCAGAGGAATTCCCCCAACGGTTTTACGATGTCGGTATCGCCGAACAGCACGGCGTCACCTTCGCCGCCGGCCTGGCCACCGAGGGGTTCATACCCGTCGTGGCCATCTATTCCACCTTTCTGCAGCGTGCCTATGATCAGGTGGTACAGGATGTCTGTCTCCAGAACCTCCCTGTTATCTTCGCACTGGACCGCGGCGGCATAGTCGGTGACGACGGTCCCACCCATCACGGGCTCTTCGATTTCTCCTTTCTGCGGGCCATTCCCAACATCATCATGATGGCCCCCAAGGACGAAAACGAACTCCAGCACATGCTGAAGACCGCTGTCGACTGCGGCTCTCCCGTTTCGATCCGCTACCCCCGGGGCAAGGGCGTGGGCGTTCCCGTCGACGACAGGGCGAAACCGCTCGAAATCGGGAAGGGGGAAATCCTGCGGGCGGGCACCGATGTGGCAATCGTGGCAATCGGCTCTACCGTCTATCCCTCGCTGGAGGCGGCCGGCACCCTGGCACAGGAGGGGATAGAGGCAACGGTGGTCAACGCCCGCTTCGTCAAACCGCTGGATGCCGAGCTCATCTGCGATACCGCATCGGCCATGCAGAAGATGATCATCGTCGAGGAAAACTCCCTCATGGGAGGATTTGGAAGCGCAGTCCTTGAATTGCTGCAGGAGCGGGGCCTGTCAGGCGTGACCGT
>Ga0272441_10013412_pt1 | contig 11787 bp, 9 predicted proteins | sample SSMProp6N_FD_193582 | JGI IMG/M metagenome (GOLD analysis project Ga0272441, IMG submission 193582) | Marine sediment archaeal communities from Little Sippewissett salt marsh, Falmouth, MA, United States - SSM-Prop-6N | ecosystem: Environmental > Aquatic > Marine > Wetlands > Sediment ...
CACACCGACACGATTGACCTGTATCAGTTTCATAGTGGGACCGACGATATGTTCGATACGCCCGGTCTGTGGGAGATGCTGCAAAATCAAGTGGATGCGGGCAAGGTCCGGCACCTGGGGATCTCGGTGAGCAAGACGCACGGTAGCCTTTATCAGATTGATAAGGCGTCTGAGGTCGAAGCCGAATCCATTCAGGTTTTTTATAATCGCATCCATCGCAAACCGGAGGAACAGATGTTTGATTCCTGTATTCGGCAGGACCTCGGTGTGCTGGCAAGGGTGCCGCTGGCCAGCGGTTTTCTTAGCGGAAAGTACGGCAAGGAGGCGACGTTCGCCGGGACGGATGTCCGCAGCGTTTGGCAGGATGAGGATGACAAACGCGAGATCGTCGAAGAAGTTATGAAGTTGAAAAGCGAGGTTCCCGAGGGCGTGCCGATGGCACAGTGGGCATTAGCATGGTGTTTGCAACATCCGGCTGTCACCTGCGTCGTCCCGGGCTGCAAGACCGTTGAGCAGGTCGAGTCAAATGCGAAGGCGGCCGATTTGGACATGGTTAAAAGTGATCATCCACAGGCTGTATCGTAGATCGCATTGGTGGGGCAAGCCCCACCCTACTTTTTGGCAAGAAGGGCGGCCACATCGCACCAGACGACGTCGTTACTCATAATCTCTTTGTTGGTTGTGCCTTTGTGGCCATGTGTGTAGATCAGCGAAGGGACATCAATCGGCTCGTGTCTTGTCGGCCGTTCCAGATTGGGCAGCCAGTTTGGCGTGGAAGGATCGGGAGGGGAAATCTCATAGACTTGGAATGTGCGGCCCCGATTCTTGGAGACAAGCAGAACGATTTCCGCAGAAGGATGACCCCACGCCGCAGTTTTGGCTTCGACGTTTTTGTTGACTGTCGTCGCTGCGATATACATGGTGTCATCGGCGCCGAAGACGATGTTGCCGGATGTTTTCACGGCCCGGTCCGGCCATTTTTCCTGAACAGGAGGTAAGAGCGATATCTTCTGCCATCCCCTTTCCGGAACCGGCCGGGCGATCCATGCCTCGAAGGGCTGGTGGTGTTGCTGGCCGTACACGATCCACGGCGTCCCCTGAGAATCCACCGCGACGTTGCCGGAGCGAAAGTCCGTTGTGCCATCCGGCGCGGCGGCCCCGTCAACAATGTCAATCGTGTCCGGCGTGGCGGGTAGAGCGATCTGTTCGCCGTCGGAACGTCGCCATGATTCTGCCCGATCGGTCGATTTCATATATCCGACCGCATAGCCGACTTGCTGCATGGCTCTTTAATAGATTGTGAAGCATAGGTGAATCGTCTCTCCATCCCGTCCGAGAGCGAACGTTCCTTTCCAGCGGCAATAGCCGGATGGAGCCTGGCCGTGAAAGAGCGTGCGGGGGCCTTGCCATAAATTGTTGGGTGGCTTCTGATACAGATTCAATCGCCAGCGTTGATTTGAACTCTCCCGGCACGCTAAGAGCAATGTGTCATCCGACAGACAAACCAGCGACGAGTATGTACATTTCTGACCGAATTGGACTTCATCCGTCCATGCGGAGGCGTCGTTGGGCCGAACGGATCGGCGATACCGAAACGGGTGATGGTGGGGATAATAGACGATGTGAAGATAGCCCGAGCGATCCGAAGCCAGAGACGGGCCGCCGTGATTGTCATATCCCCGGCCGACAGTATAGGTTGGCGACCAGCTTCCCGTTGTTCGGTCCAGCGTTCGGATTCGCACGAGGAATTGGTCGTTCTGAGAATCCAGCCACGCGACGTGAGTTTTCGTGCCGAGGGTGACGATTTTATTAAATTCCGAATACCCCGTCGCCCGGCCGCAGCCGTGTTGGGAGAGAGTAAACAATGGACAATCCCCTGGAGATTCCGGCTTCGTTATCTCAGACGGATTCATCGACAGGTAGGCCGCGAGGATGTGCCCGAGGATTTGTTCGCCGCGCTCGTTGGCGTGAATGGGATCCCGCTTGAACCATTCGAGGTCCTTGCCGCACTCACGGATGTACGCGCCCCAGGCGGCCTCCATGTCCAGGAAGGCGGATGTCGTTTCGTGGGCGAGTTTCTCAAGGTCCGTGCGGTAGTCGCTGTAATGATTTGGTTCGCTTATCCTTTGCCATTGAGCGTCGTCGCGAGGATCGACGCGCCCGAAGGCGCCCGTCATCAGGAGAATATCCGTCTCGGATGCTTTTCGGATCTTGCGGATCACATCCCGGATCGAGCTGATATTGTCGCGCTGGCTGATGCCGCCGATCATGACGAGGTTTGGATCGTGATCGAGCACGAATTTCCGAAGGCGCTCCGGCTCTTTATACCACCAGCAACCGGTCGAGCCGCGAACGGATGTGATTTTGATGATTCGGCATTCCGGGTACTTCTGCTCAACCAGGAGATTCCAACAGGAGCGACTCGTATCGTTCACGATGCTGTCGCCTAACATAACCACCCTTAACCGTTCACCTTCGGTTAACAGCTTTTTCGTTTCCGGTAGATTCCGCCAGCGGTCGGATGGCGGTGTATAACGGACCGCCGGAATTTCCGAGTAGATGCGTTGAATTTGATCCAGCGTTCGCTGGTTCTTGAGAATGATATATCCGTCGCCGGCGATTAATGGCGTCGTTATGCAAAAGACGGTGAGCAGAATGACTCCTTGCTTTAGCATCATAGATTTTTCCTTTTAGGTCTATAGAGACCACGGGGCTCTCATTGCTCTGGCCAGCATCCGGTTGGCCGGCTCGTCATTGAGGAAACACTCCTTTACGGGATCCCACCGGAGCTTGCGTCCCAATCGAAGACAGATATTGCCGGCGTGACATGTCGTGACTGAACGATGCGAGACCTCGGCGTTGGAGATGGGCAGGCGGCGCGTCTTGACGCAGTCGAGGAAGTTGCGATGGTGGCCCATCATGTACTCATAGCCTCTCTGTGTCATCCGGACCTTCTGCATAATCGCGTCGTTCGAGGCCGTGATCTTGCCGGTGTCGTCCACGCTGACCCAGCCCTCGGTGCCGACGAATTTGTTGCCTCTCGGGCCTCTGCCAAGCTCGGTTTCATCGTGATAAATCATCTTCACACCGTCGGCGTACGTCGCAACGACCTCGAAGCGCACGGGCGTATTGAACAAACCATCTCTCGGAAATTCGGCCCGGCCCTCGTACTCAATCGGGTCGGAGTACTCGCTGTCGTTCGCCCATTGGGCCAAGTCGTTAAAGTGTGCTCCGAGATCGGTCAGTTGTCCGCCGGAGTAATCGTATATCCAACGAAAACTGCCGTGACATCTTCGGGGTGTATAAGCCTCGAACGGGGCGGGCCCGAGCCACATATCGTAATCGAAGCCTTCCGGAACGGGTTCGGTCTTCTGGGGAGGGCATGTCGGGCCGTTGTGGTAGTAGCAATGCAGTGTATGGAGCCGGCCGAGCATGCCGCTGCGCGCGATGTCCACGCCGAAACGAAAACAGGCGTTGCTGCGCCGCTGGGTGCCGGACTGATAGACCGTTCCGTAGCGTTTGATCGTATCCGCGACGGCCCGGCCTTCGGCGATGGTCAGCGAAATTGGCTTTTCGCAGTAGATGTGTTTGCCGGCCTTGGCGGCTTCTATCGAGAGAATCGCATGCCAGTGGTCCGGCGTGGCGATCAGCACCGTATCCACGTAGTCTCGTGCAAGGATCTTGCGAAAGTCGTTATAGGCGACACAATCTTTATTTCCATAGGCCGAATCCACGGTTTGCTTTGCTCTGATCCGGTGTTGTGTATCGACGTCGCAGACAGCCAAAATACGCAGATCGTCACACGTCAAAAAATTCCGGAGATTGTGCATGCCCTGGCCGCCCAGACCAATACCACCCATCGTAAGCCGCTCGCTTGGCGCGACTGTTCCGGATCGGCCCAATGCCGAGAAGGGGATAATGTTTGGGACGGCAACCGCCGATGCGATTAATCCCGTTGTGCCTTTGAGCAGCGTTCTTCGAGTGATTGTTTTCATACTGTTGATCTCCATTAGAATTACGGGCAATCATACCATAACCGGCGGAATATTGCCAAAATGATTACCTTTGGGATTTCATGCGGATTCATGATAGAATGATTCAACAAGATTGAACGTGCAACGAACAGAGATATGATTGAAAGCAAAGGAGGTCATTCGATGTCGGATCAGACAATGTATCGGCGGGACTTTCTGCAAGCTATCGGTAAGGTCTCATTCGGATCACTTGTAGCCGGCGGGCTCTCAATGCCAACAGCTAACGCCCGAAAGGGACAAACGCAAAAGACATGGAAGCCCGTTTCCGAGCGTAAGGTGCGCGTCGGAATCGTCGGCTATGGCGTTTGTCGTTTCGGGGCGGCCTTTGGTTTCCAGGATCACCCGAACGTTGAGATCGTGGCGGTCAGCGATCTGTTTCCCGACCGTCGCCGGGGACTCATGAAGGCGTGCCGGTGTGACAAATCCTACGAGTCGCTGGAAGTGCTGGTCAAGGATAAGACCATCGAGGCGGTCTTCGTTGCGACCGATGCGCCGAGCCACGCGCGACATTGCATGGAGGTGCTCAGGCACGGCAAGCATGTGATGACCGCTGTGCCAGCCGTGTATGGTTCGATTGAGGATGCCGAAAAACTGGTGGAGACGGTTCAAAAAACCGGTCTGAAGTATATGATGGCGGAGACGAGCTGCTTTCGAGCCGATTGCTACGGCATGCGCCAAATCTATCACGCCGGGGGGTTCGGTCGGATTATCTATTCCGAGGGCGAGTATTATCACTACCTCGCCAAGCCGATCGGCTCGTACAAGAACTGGCGCATCGGCTCGCCGCCCTTATGGTATCCCACGCACTCGACGGCCTATTACATCGGCGTGACCGGCAAGCGTTTCACCTCCGTCTCCTGCCTCGGCTCCAGCGCGGATTTCCCCCATTACAAGCCCGGAGCCAATCGGTACAACAACACCTTCACCGACGAAGTCGCGCTCTTTCGGACCAGCGAAGGCGGCTCCTCTCGGATGCTCATGTGCAAAGGCGCCCACGGGATGATAATTGAGACGGGCCGCGTCTTTGGTGAGCGCGGATGGATGGAAGGCACAGAATATCATGGCGTAGAGAAACAACTCCCCGATATCACACGTCCGGCGCTTCCTCCCGGCGTGCCCGCCGGCGGGCACGGCGGCTCGCACGGACAGTTATCCAACGAGTTCATCACGTCGATCCTTGAAGATCGCCAGCCGATGGTGAACGTGTATGAAGCCCTTGCGATGACGGTGCCGGGTATCGTCGCCCATCAATCGGCGATTAAGGATGGTGAAACCTTGAAAATCCCGCAGTTCGATCCACAGGTAGCTTAAACGACGCGTACCGAGGAGCTTCTCAGGAAATCTCGTGTTGAAAAGAGTGATATTTAAGTACGTTGCTTTCTTGCTGTGTTTTCAATTTGTGTTAACCAAGTCGACGACGAGCCGTATGCATTTTCCACCGCCGGCAGCACCCACGAGTCATAACTGGGAAATGTGCCGCCCGGAAGATGAAAACGTGGACTCTGTCATACTCCAACAGGCCATGCAATACTTGAATAACGCTCTGGATGATCCTAAAACAGCGGACGCTCAGGAAGATGGAATTCGATACGCCTGTGTTATTCGCAACGGCCGGATGATCTGGCCCAACAGTTCGACTCCAGCCGGACAAGGATCCGATCTTAACACGCTATGCCAAATCTATTCGGCGACGAAGACGTTTGGCACGGGCGTGCTGGGTTTGCTGATCGATCACGGCCTTGCCGATCTGGATATGCAGGCTAATGCGATCATCGACATCGACCTGACCCAGGAAGACGGCCAGAGGGAGAAGGAATATCCCTCGTATGACAAAATCACGCTTCGCCATTTGGCGACCTTCACGGACGGATTTATGGACGTCCGTCCGAAATGGCCGAAGCCGGGGATGTATGATCCGTTCGATCCGGAGCCGCCCCGGTTCACACCGCCCGGCTCGAAGTTCGCCTACAATAGCTCTCCACAGGTCTTGTCCTACTGCATGACGAAGCTGATCTATAATCATTACGGCCGGCCTCCCCATTCATGGTCTAAAGCCAAATGCAACCTGGATCACTACTTCGAGACGTTCGTCGCCGATAAGATTGGCATGGCCCGCAACAGTTGGCGGTGGTCCAATGAATTTCCCAATCCGGGCGAGCACACCATCGATCTATCCAATCCCGAGGGTCTGGACGTCCGGCCGATCTCCCAGTCGATGTTCATGAGCGCCGGTGCGATGGCTCGCTGGGGGCACTTATTTCTGAACCGGGGCCACTGGAACGGAAAACAAATCATCAGCCGGTCATTCGTTGACGAGGCCACAACAGTTCAGGTCCCCGAAGAACTCGAACCTGATAACCTCGATGCCGGCTACCGAGAAGCCCCGGGGCGGTACGGCTACATGTGGTGGATCAACGGTTACGGCGGATGGACGGCGAAGGGGCCGAAACGACCATCGGTGCTCAGGTGGCCGGACGCGCCGGAACGCATTGGGCCGACCACGGGCGTCTATGCCGCTCAGGGTTACCAGACGAATGTGTGTATCGTGATCCATACGCTCAACACGCCCGGCGGCGAAATGCCCGCCAATATGGTCGTCGTGCGGCTCGCACTCGGCGTCTCACCGGGGGGGCGGCACAGCACGCCGGGGAAGTTCACGTCTATCGAGTATAATCGCTTTCTTAAGATGCTCGGGGATGCGATTCTGTGAGAGTCAGTCATAGTTGAATTGACAGAGACTGACTATCACCGCCAGTGGCTTACCCAGATGTGTTCGGTCCACCGAGCGGGAATACATCACACACAATCCGTTGCGGATATCCCGATTGACGTTTGGATACCAGTTATGAATCGTCCCCGGACGGCTGAGAAGGACCGGCGATGTCTTCCAATGCTTCCCATTAAAACGTCGTGCATACAGCGCACCGGTGCGTTCGCGCTTGTCTCGGCCGACATGCTTTTGGTGACCATAGGCGATCATTAAGCCGTAAGGAATCTGAGAGGTATCTACGCTTAGGGCACAAGTGAACACGTCGGTTGCGATTTGGCGGCCGGGCTGAGAAAGTGAAGGCTGCCAATCCTCAGCGCGATACGGTGAGTCAAGCCGGTAATAGCGGAGCTTGTTGTTGCGGTCCACGTAGATCACGTGCAGTCGCTTGAGGGTGGGATCGAACTCAATGGCGAGCCGACGGTCGTCGCCGGCCACATCGGTGGTGGAATCGGAAATAAGAACGGGTTCGTGCGCCCACTTTCGGCCGTTATAGAGGTTGCCGTAAAGTTTACCGTCTGAAGTGAGCATCGAGACAATATAAAGCTTCCCGTTCTCCAGCGCTGCCGCGTCCATCGCGTGCCGTCCGCGCACAGGTATGCAGACGGTTTCCGGCAACCATTGCTCGATGTTATTCGGCTTACGACTTCGGTAAGCGACGCCACGTTGGGACTCGCGAGTGAAGATCCAAAAGTAACCGACGGTATCTTGCACGATATTGGAGTAGTCGGGCGTGAATCCGGGATTGATATCCATGAGCCAGCGGATCGTTCGTCCTTCGATGCGTCCCTTCTTGATTCGCCCTTCGTGTCGGTACTCGCTTCGTCTGGCCGGGTTCCTGGCGTAGGGAGCGGTGACGTCATAACGACCCAACGGGTAGAAGGCATGGCTGATGTAAACGGTCTGGCCGATCTTGAGCACGTCGTGGCTGCTGGAGCCGTTGGGCGCCTGGGCTACGGGCTTGTCCGCGCGCCGCCAGGTGCGTCCGTTGTCCTGAGACGTTTGATACCAAAAGTCTTTGCCGTCGCTGTAGAAGACGAACCAAACGCCTTTGTGATAAAACGTCATATGTTGAAACTGACGAGTCGTGCAATGGTTGTGATCGACCGAGGGCTCAATTTCGCAAATCGAGACGTTAGCTTTGTGTCCAACTTGTCCCTGCGAAGCGCTAAGCACTGCGGTCCATATCAGGTTCCAGCATAAGATCACGCGTATGAAGTTACGTGGCACCATACAGCCGTCCTTATGGTTCACATACAAACTTCTGCGCCCGGTGTCCCTGAATATCGGTAAGGTAAAGGTTGCCCCGCGAATCGAACGCTATGCCATGGACCCAGTTGAGCTCCCCCGGTTTTCCGGGAGGCGTTGTCGTCATCGACAGAGGCACGCGCCGTAAAATCCTGCCCTTTCGGTTCAGTTTCATGACAACTTGGTCCGGCGGCGGAAGAACGTTCCACTCATCCGTCCCCTCCTTCTTTTGGGCGGAAGATCCGCAGACCCATATCTCATCATCCTTCGATATCCAAAGGCCCCAGGGTGTGATGAGGTCGTCCCAGACGTCGAGCAGCTTGCCCTTCGTATCGAAGACCTGGATACGGGCGTTCTCCCGGTCGGCCACATAGAGCCGCTCGCGGGAGTCGGCGAAAATCGCATGCGGCAGGGCAAATTGTCCCGGTTCGTCGCCGGCCTGGCCCCATTGATTCAAATACTTCCCATTAGCATCGAAATGCATGACGCGTTGGTTGCCGTACCCGTCGCATACGAAGATATCGCCGCTCGGTAGGATCGTCATGTCGGTCGGTTTGTCGAAGTGGCTGCGATCGGCGCCGGCCCGGCCCGGCTCGCCGAGTGTTAATAACAGTTTGCCTTCGGGGCTGTACTTGCGAATGGTGTGGCTTCTGATGTTGGCCGTCCAAACGTTTCCGGCCGGACCGATGCGGATGAAGTGCGCGCCGTTGGGATCTGCCACGTTCCAGGCGCGCACGAGCGTTCCGTCGGACCGGTAAATTTGTACCGCCGGATTATGGCGGGTAAAAACGTAAATCTGATCCTGACTATCGACGGCAATACCGGGCATCTGAGCCCATGTGAAGTCATCCGGTTTCCGGGGCCATGTGGCATCAATAACGTACCGCGGCGATTCGTCGGCCTGCCGACTCATGGAAAGTCGTGAGCATCCTTGGCAGAGCGCCATCAACAGAAATACTGTCATAATGAGAATGTTGTTCATCGAACGCATCGGACATAACTCCTTTCTGTCTAACTGGCCGTTTTTTGTTGCTCGGTCAGACTTCAATGAGATTCCACAAACGGTTCAGTGAATCGATGGTCTTTTGAAGCTTCACGTTATCCGGCATCGCTCGGAGCTCCTGGTCGAACGGTTCGCACTCGACGGGACCGTCGTAGCCGATTTTCACCAGCGCGTTAATGAATCCTTTCAGGTCGATGACGCCCGTGGTCGTCGGCAGCCGGCGGCGATTATCACGCTGCTCATCGACCGGTATATCCGGCGGGGCGTCGTTCACGTGAACGTGGACGATGTCCTCGTTGGATAGTGTGAGCAGCTCGTCCACCGTTCCGTGCGAGGTGTACCAATGCCAGCTATCCATCAGAAGCCCGACGTTCCCCGTACCGATAGCCTCGACCAGCTCCATCACCTCGTGCTGGGTGCAGATAAACGCAAAGCGGCTACGCATCCGCGACGTTCGGGGTCCGACGAATTCCAGACCCAGCCGGATCCCGTTGTCTTTGAGCACCTTCGTGATTTCACGGAAGCGCCTCTCGTGCAGCTTGAAATTTTGCAGATACGTCAGTTCGCCGTGACCCGGCGTAATCCACGTCGCCATACGCGTCACGCCCAATTGGTGTAAAATCTTCGCTTGCCGGGGCAGCCGGGCGAGATCGGTCTTGAATCGCTCTTCATCTCTGCGATACTGAACGGGCAAACCGCTGGCTCCATATCGAATGCCCTTTGTTTTCATTGTCGCTTTCCACTTGTTTATCTCAGCGTCGGACTTGTTCTCAAATGCACCCAGATTGGGCGTAATGCTGTCGAAGCCGTATTTCACCGCATACTCCAACGCCTGTTGCTGATTGGCCCGTAAACCAATGTGGCCGCCGCCAAGGTTCTTGTAAAATTTGACTCGATTTTTCTGCGATGCCTGAGTGAAAGGCTGGGCCAAGTGCAGCGCTGCAATCCCAGCGACCGCAGTGCGGCAAAAGGTACGTCTTGAAATCAGTTCGGATTGATTGCGTTTCAACTCGGTCATAGTCGTGTCTCCAATATGTTTTATGAATTTCTCACTTTTGTTGTTAAAACATCCATCCTTTGCAATTGGGTGGCAGCCTCAAGCGTAGCTTGGGGATGGCTTCCATCGCATCGACCATCCCCATCCCTTAAGGATGAGGATGCACCCTTCTCCTATTTCAAATTCAATCGTCCTAATAAACTAAAGCGTCCATCCTTTCCTGTACGGCCGCTGGATGAAGGCATCCGCTTCGGGACTGCCGACGGCCTTGAGATTCTTCGCATCCCACGTGAGTTTCTCGCCCGTTCGCAGCGCCACGTTGCACAGCAGCGCCGCTTCGGTCAGGGCGCCCGAGTAGTCGAAATTGCACGTGGTCGGTCCACCGGTCTTACAGGCCTCGGCCCATTCGCGGTGATGCCCGATGGAATCCGGTATGAACGGCTCGGGTGGCTGGAAATCGGCGAACTTGTCTTCCGGCAACAGTTGATGTTTGCTGTAATCCGCGATGAGCATCCCCTTGGAGCCGATGAACAGCACGGCGTTTCGCCACTCAGGAATGCTCCGTTCTTTTATAAACGCTGGGTAGCCGCCGCCGTTATACCAGGTGAGCGTGACCGGGGGCAGGTCGCCGCGTGCGGGATAGTCCTGCCGGGCAATCGTCCAGCGGGCGGCGCTCTCGGGATGAACGGGGCCTTCCGCCTCGATGCTGATCGGATGTCGCAATTTCAGCGCCCAGAAGGCCAGATCGCAATAGTGGCAGAAGAAGTCGCCCAAGTAGCCGTTCGCGAAGTTCCACCAGTAGCGCCATCCCTTTGGAGCATAAACCGGGTGATAAGGCCGGTAGGCGGCGGGCCCAAGCCACAGGTCCCAATCGAGCGTCGCCGGCACGGGCGGACGGTCCGTGGGGGCATCCTTCTGTGACATATTGGTCGGTGTAGGCGGTCCGGCGAAATTCGCGCCCAGCCACACGTGGACATCACGCACGCTGCCGATGGCATCCGTCTGGACAAGCTCCACAGCCCGGCGGTAATTGTTCTCGGCATGAATCTGTGTGCCCATTTGTGTGACGAGCTTATTCCTGCGCGCGATCTGGGCCATCACCCGGGCCTCGTAAACGCTGTGGGTGAGCGGTTTCTCGCAATAGCAATGCTTGCCGAGTTTCATGGCCATTACGCCGGCCGGGGCGTGGGTATGGTCGGGCGTGCCGATTACCACGGCGTCAATTTGATTATGTATCTTGTCAAGCATCCGGCGAAAGTCTTTATATCGGGCGGCCTGTGGGTACCGCTCGAACGTTTGTGCCGCATGTTTGTGATCCACATCGCACAGCGCCACGATATTTTCGCTGGCCGCTACGCCGTTAACATCCGCAGCGCCGCGCCCGCCGACGCCAATCCCGGCCACGTCCAGTTTCGAGTTGGCCTGCGTGCCGCGCACCAGTTGGCTGTTGGTTAAAATGATGAGGCTTGCCCCGCTCCAGGCGGTGTTCCGTAGAAAATCTCGACGAGTTAATTGTCTAATCAACGTTTATGACTCCTTCTCAAAAAGTAGTGTCCCCCTGGGTACGATCTTCAAGACGAAAGCATAGTCACAAGGTGCTTCCGGCGGGAACTTCAATTCAAGACCTTGTTCTGTTTCCTTCCACTCGATGGTCTCGTTCGATCCAAGCATTGTAATGGACTTAATTCCACTTTTGCTGACGGGTATCCTGGAGCTCAGTGACTTAATTGTCAATTCG
>Ga0272441_10013413_pt1 | contig 11787 bp, 10 predicted proteins | sample SSMProp6N_FD_193582 | JGI IMG/M metagenome (GOLD analysis project Ga0272441, IMG submission 193582) | Marine sediment archaeal communities from Little Sippewissett salt marsh, Falmouth, MA, United States - SSM-Prop-6N | ecosystem: Environmental > Aquatic > Marine > Wetlands > Sediment ...
ACAACTCCAGATAAGGTGTCACCGGCAAATGAAGCTGGTGTGTGTAGAGCACCACCCATAGATCCAGCCGTCGTCCGGGCATGGCAAGCTGATCCCGAATGTTTCTGAGGTCGTCCAACCCTACCTGGCCCGTTCCCTCTCTTGTGAAAAAATCGTCCATCATCACGCCGGTGATGTTGGGGAAGCGGCTGGCAAGATCGAGTACAAGCTCTACTTCGTTCTCCTCGTTTTTTCCACCGCTGCCGACGATAGACCAGACTACCCGCTTCAGAGGACGGAACGATATGGCATACTGATCGAACGGATGAGCAGGAAGACCCTCCCAGCGTACCATGATCAGGTTGGGTACGTCCAGATAGAACGCACCTTCAGCCGGCGTCATTCGCGAACCACTGCGTATCCCGCCGGCCTCCAGCCAGTTATTATCTGAACCTGCTACGCATGTGAAAATCCAGAACCTGTCCCTTACGTTCATTTCTTCTCTCTCATGGCTTGCAGCGCTTCTGATCCCATCTTCCGGGCCGGGCTATCAGCCTTCAATTTCAGATCGCCTTCTTCTGCATTGCGGAATTGGGGATCTACGCCGTAAATGCCGTCAGATTCAGACGTGGGAAGATCAGGACTGCTCCTGGCCGGATCGTCCAGACAATACCAGAAGTTACGGGCAAATTTGAACGTCTCCGGCCCGGTGTCCGGGCCGATGTTGACCGTTGCTGCCACCTCGTCCGAACGGAAAGCGACGATATTGTCGATAAAATGCCCGTTGCGGCTGGGCACGAACTCCGGCTTGCGCGTCTCCTGCAAAATCCTGAGAACCCATCGCACTGGACGGTAGATGGTGTTAAAGCGAAATACTGCTCCATCCACCCCGACGAAGGCCACCGGAGCCTGTGATCCGATAAAAGTGCAGCCTTCCACCGTTATATCTTTCGCCTCATAGCCCTGCGGTTCCGGGCGGAAGAATCTCAGACCTGTGCTGCCGCCGACGTTGACTGCCCGTGAGCCGGCGTGCTCGAAACGGCAGCCGCGCATGGTGATTTCGCTGCTGCCACCTTTGGTCTGCACCGCGTTACTGCCTGTTCTGTCACCGTGCCGAAAAGTACAGCCTTCGATAACGCCTCGGTGACATCCTACCATGTCGATGCCCGACCCGCCGCTCCCCCAACGTTCGACGGTGCAATTCTCAACGCGAAGGTCGTCCAAACCTGATAATTTGATACCGTCGCGATTGCCTTCCGGCCCAACATCGCGCACCATAAGCCCGCGCAGGACAATGTGATGGCTGGGAGTTTCATAGGAGCCGCCATCGTCAATATTTATGCCGTTTGCTCTGGCGTCGGACAGGATAAGATTATGTAACTCTACGTGAGCGATGTTGGCCAGGTGAATACAATTGCTGCCTCCCTGTATAACCGGCGGATGCTCTGGATCAAGGGCAGCAATGACTATGGGTTTGCCGGGTTCGCCTTTCATATCACGAAAATAAAGGCCGCCTGGGTAGTTGCCGGGTGCCATCAGGATCTTTGTGCCCGGTTTCACTTGCGCAACAGCGTCCTGAAGCTCCTGTGAATCCTTCACCGTTACTATTGTTTCCTGTGCTGCAACTCTCATTGTCCAGATCACTATAATCATTAGGGCGCAATAAGATATTTTGCTGGCCATAAGCTTGACCTCAACTTCGGGGAGTGTCTGTAAGAGCAGGACTTCAGACCTGCTCTTACGACAATTTCATCTGTTATTCGCTAGGCGTCGCTGCCCATATGGCTCCGCGCTGGAGGAGCAGCTTGAAGTTCTCATCCTGGCAGGACTCCGCGTTGTGTCCGAGAGCCAGATAGAACACTCTGCCTTTTCCCCAGGGCTTCGTCCAGGCCACCGGCATGGCCTTTCCCTTCCACAGCGCTGAAGCGAGGACGTGGACTCTGGGATCATAATCCGTTATATATTGTTCGTCGGTAACCATAAACTCGTTCATGTCTTTGGTGATGGGATGTTCACCGTCTACCACGCACACCTGATACTCCCGATAGCGCGGGTGAGTTATGAAATGTCCGCCCACCATAGCTTGGTAAGCCGGATCGCCTCTGAACGAATCTGCCGCTGAGTGGATTCCTACGTAGCCTTTTCCTGACGCCACAAAGCTGGATAGCCCGTCTCTCTGCGCGTCGGTGATCTCTCCTATTGTATAGTAGAAAACTATGAGGTCATACGGATCCAGCTTGGGCGCGATGAGCGCGTCCAGATCGTCCTCTATGTAGGTAAGCTCAAACTCCTCCCGGGCCGAGAGAGCTTCCATAATAGCTTTACCGCATCCCTTGAAATCGTGAATCGTCCCGCCAGCGAATACCAGCGTCTTAATCTTTCCCATGGTATGTCTCCTCTGGGTACAAAGAAAAGGTTAGTGTATCTGGGAAGGCAAAAATAAGGCTCTTCTCAGACAGATTGGATGTTGGAAATCTGAGGGGCATTATAGCATATAAGGTGTCGTCCGTAAATCTTAATTTCGACCCAAAAATCTCTCTATCATATGTTGCATAACGTTAGCCGTATCAGGAAAATCGTTCGCAGCATTTATATTCTGAGCGGGATCGTTCTCCAAATCGTATAGACGACAGCCCCATGCTTCCGGCCCTTGCGCGTAGAGCCATTTATGCGTCCACACTGAGACGTACTGATCGTGAGCGCAGATGAGATGATCTCTAGGCTCTGTCTTTTCTCCCCTTACCAGAGGCCAGAGATCCATACCATCCAGATCACTCGGCGGTTTAGCATTCATAAGGTTGAAGATGGTTGGTATTAGATCGTAGTTATATCCCAATGCGGATATGTGTTTTCCGGAGCCTTCGCCTTTCGGATGCCTGATGAGAAATGGAACATTGTAGAGTTCGGTATATACATATTGAGCCGCCATCCCTATGAGGCCGTGTTCGCCGTGTAGCTTACCGTGATCAGACAGCAGCACCACCACCGTGTTTTCCATCAATCCCAATTCCCGAATTTTGTCCACAAATCGACCGAACCAGTGGTCTACCATAGTAACCTCGCCGGCGTAAAGCGACCTCATATGCTTCAGTTCTTCCGGCGTCAACTGGTCAACCCTGACTCCGACCGGATAAATTATATCAACTCCCCTGTAACCGGGATCATACATATCCACATATTGGGCTGGCGGATCCCAGGGTTCATGAGGATCAAAGGAGTCAACCCATAGAAAAAATTTCTCATGGCTGTAATTCTCTTCAAGCCAGTTCATGGCCGCCTGAAAGACCTTTGGGGCCTGATAGTCTTTCTCGTCCTTCCGTCCTGCCGCATTTTTGAGGTACTGTTCCAGTACCCGCGTATTCATGCCCGGCTTGGTGTATCTGCCAAGATCTACGCCCTCCAGTGGCTGGCTTTTATACATATCATATTCCTGCCCGCGTATCCACTGCCAGCAGTCAAATCCCCGATGAAAGTTCATGGTGGGTTTAAACATATGATAGGTATCCGCGATGACCCCGGTCACGTATCCCTGCTCTCTCAGGGCTTCGGCAACGGTAACGTCGCTTTCACGCAACGGCCTCCATCCACGTCTTTTGACGTATAGCCCCTTTGGCTGTGGGGAATCCTCAAAGGGGAAAACGCGCTTCCCTGTGCAGAGCGTTCGACGCACAGGGATGGTGGGCAACGCCTCTGATCTGATGTTCTCAAAGATAGCGCTTTCGGCTGCAAAGCTGTCGATGTTGGGAGTACTGATCCAGTTGTTGCCATAGCATCCCAGATGATCCTGCCTGAAGCTGTCTAACACTACAAGTATGAAATTCATGATCATCCCCCCTTCAGCCATGGATAAACATTAGACATTATTGGAAATAAGGAAGTTCTGTCAATTGCTCATATTCCTTGAATTTATGACATCTATAACGTATCATGACTTTGCTGCTCAGTCAACAAACATTTTCAGAAGATATTGACCATCCGGGAGTGTCGGTCCCATGAAATTACGCTATGAAAACCTGAAGAACAAGCCCACTGTCAGATCAACAAAAAACGGCTTTCTCATGACAGCTAACGCTTTGTCATGCTGTATCGCGGGACTTGCTAAGCATGAGAAATCTTGGGCGGTAGAATATCCTGATTTGCCACTACGAGATCAAGAAGCCTCGAAACAAGATCATACTTAATCGCCGGGTCGCAGTGATCCCAGAGGTTCACAAATTCGTTGGGGTCGTTCTCAAGGTCATATATCTCTCCGTAATCCTTTTCTGCATACCAGGTTAGTTTCCATCGATCTGTCACGAGAGTTCTCAGGCGCAGATCGAGGCTATCAACGTCATTTTCTATGTAAACTTCTTCATGTCTTCTGTGGGAATTACCTTTTAGCTGCTCGATCAGGGATTTGCCCTGTGCGCCTTCTGGAGCGGGGATATTTGCCAGATCGAGGATGGTTGGAAACAGATCGATTAGTCCCACAGGGCCGTCTACTGTGTGCTTTTCAGGGAAATTCCCGGGCCAATTCCACAAAAATGGAACCCGCAGGACGTTCTCATAGTGCATAGGCCCTTTGAGGACGAAGCCATGATCTCCCATAAACTCTCCATGATCCGAAACAAAAATTACGATAGTATTCTGCCTCAATCCCTTATCCTCAAGAACCTTCAGCATACGAGCAACGTTATCATCAATCATGGCAACCATACCATAATATGCCGCCTTTATGATCCGGATCCGTTCGTCAGTCAGATAATCTTTGTTGCCCAGAAGGAAACCATCGGTATCCATGTCCTTGTATTTGCCATCAAAAAAGTTGCGAAAATGTGGGGGCTTGTCGTCCATTTCTCCATCGCGCTTGATTGGAAGCGGCATATCTTCCGGCTTGAACATCTCCCAGTAATGTCCGGGTGGCTTAAATGGATGATGCGGATCATTGATTCCACACCATACAAAGAACGGTTCCTGAGTCTTTTCGATGAAATCTATTGTCTTATTAACAACCCAGGTTGTGGGATAATGCTCCTCAGGGATGCTGGTTTTGTATGTATTGATTTTCTGGGCGTGATGCAGCAGGGGATCAGGCACCAGGAGAGCGCTGTTGGCTCCTCTCTTGCTGTAAACATCTGGAAACTTCTCAGATAATTCCCGGGCCTGCAGGCCTCTTGAAACGTCCCCATGTCCACAGGCCAGGGCGACCGTCTGAAATCCCAGATATGGCTTTGTCAGGTCTTCCCCTGATGCAATCGTGTCAGGATGTTCTGGCCAATACTCGTCAGGCTTCAGAGAGCCTGTGCCCATACTTGGGTGATAATGGATCTTCCCAAACGCCCCTGTCTGATAGCCTGCTTTTGATAGAAGCTCTGGCAGAAGAGGCTGACCCGATCTTGCGATGACGCCGTTAGTGCGAACTCCCGTTACGCTTGGATAACGTCCAGCCAGTATACTCGCTCGCGATGGCATACAAAGGGGATTATTGCAGTATCCCCGGTTGAATGTAACTCCAGTAGAGCCAAGTAGGTCGATATTAGGAGTCGCGCCTATCTCAGAGCCATAAAGCCCTAAAGTATCGGCTCTCTGCTGGTCGGTGATGATGAGAAGAAAATTGGGCTTATCCATTTTGTCTTCTTTTTGGAGTGCTGAAGCTTGTTTCAGCATTGCGCAAGCAAGCTTGCGCACTCCATAAAAGTTATTCCCAATAATGTCTATTGATTAGAGTTGATATACAGCAATCAGTTTCCAGACAACGTCAACTTGCGCTCAGAGACCGATAGTAACTCAACGCTTCTTCCACGCCTGTCTGTATGCACTTCATCTCACCGAGGAATTCCCCGCTGATCTCTTCGCCGGGAAGGAAAATTGTCTCGGAATCCGGCATCCGGCTGTCAGGCACGTTCAGCAGGCCTTTCAAGGGCTTATAATCGAACGCCATTTCAGGTATTAGCTCGCTCAAGGGATAGTGCATACATGACCATCCACCGTTGGGCAAACCGTCCGTTTTGTGGGTGTGGATATCCACACCCACGTTAAAAATTATCCATTTGCGATCACTTAGAGTTTTATCTTTCCCCACGCGGTAGCCAGTTTGCCCGATGGTTCGACTGATGTCGGCGATGCCGCTGAGAAGATGATGTCTCCCTGATTTGCGTTATCATTAGCTGAGCCGGCTATCCAGCCAAGCTGACTTTCCCTGGCACCGTTTTCGCCGTCGTCATATATGGGACTCAAGCCAACAATACCACCCTCAGCAGCCTGGAAGCCTGCAATACCAGTAACTGCGATCTCATAGATATATTGGTTATTAGCTCCGCTTACAATAGCAAATTCTGTGTTATCAGTGGTGGCGGATGCGCCAAGCTCACCAGTAGCACCGATGGCCCATTTAGTATTGGTGCCATCGTTATTAAAGTCAAATATTATCTCCGCAGAATCATCTTCCCACCATGTATCATTGGGAGGGTTGATGTCCTGGATTATATCGTCTGTGACTATGTACACGAGATAGACGCGAGTTGGATCGCTACTACTCCAGCCAACCATGGCTACGCCACTGAAGTCCGCAGGATCTGGCAACACCGTTGTACCATCCTTCATTTCATCAAGAGCAATTTTGGGATATCCGGCTCCCCATTCGCTCAAGTCGCCGTCTACCACCAGGTTGCTGATCTGCATGGCATCATATTGCTTATCTCTTGCTTGCACTACCGATGTGAAAGCGACTGCAACTACTATAGCTGTGAAAAGAACCATCGCTCGGTGAATATACTTCATTCTCATTTTCCCCCTTATTTAGAACTATGTTTAAGTATTGCGAATTCCATCGAGTAAGTTCTTGCATCACCCCCTCGCTTATTGAAAATTTGTGATAACCTTTCATGAAGAATCTACCGCGATTTCAGGTCTCCCCATGTGGTAGCCAATTTGCCTGACGGTTCGATAGATGTTGGCCTTCTAATTTGCCTCACAAAGTTGATGTCGCCCATATTATTGGAGTCATTGGCCATCCCGGCTATCCAGCCTATCTGGTGTTCCCTGATGCCATTTTCGCAGTCGTTATATATGGGACTCAAGCCAATAGTGACGCCCTCATCAGCTTTGAAATTTCCAGTAGCAGTAATCGCAATCTCGTAGATATACTGATTGATGGCTTCGTTTACATTAATAACGAATTCAGTGTTATCGTCAGTAGCCAGCACAGAAAGCTGCTCAGTAGCGCCGATAGCCCATTTCTCCCTTGTTGCGTTGTTCTGTAAGTCAAAGATTATTTCTGCGCTATCATCGTCCCACCAGTTTCCACCAGGGTCGTTGATGTCCTGAATTTCGTCATCTATGACCACATACACAAGGTAGATGCGCTCCGCGTCCTGATCATTCCAGCCGACCATGACATACCCATCAAAGTCATCAGGATCCGGGAGTGCTAATCCCGCATCCTTGAGTTCATCGAGAATAATAACAGGGTCTTCGGTTCCCCACTCATCTATTTTACCGTCAACCACGAAGCTGCTGACCTGCATAGCATCGTATTGCTTAACTCTCGCCTCCACAACTGAAGTAAAAGCAAGAGCAATTGCCAATGCCGCGAAAATAATCATGGTTGAATAAACACGCCTCATTTTCAGCCCTCCTTATAAGCAACGGCAAAATTCACATTTCTCTTAACAGAGATCCCAGTTATTGTTTATCGTGTTTTTGGCTAATTTTCCCAGCAACGCTCCTCAGAATCCCTGTAATTACTGGGTTTCTATAATTTTTGCCGAAGCTCTATCAGTTCACGAACAATGTCAACCTGTGCTCAGAGACCGATAATAACTCAACGCTTCCTCCACGCCCATTTGTATGCACTTCATCTCACCGAGGAATTCCCCGCTGATCTCCTCGCCGGGAAGGAAAATTGTCTCAGAATTTGGTATCCGGCTGTCAGGCACGTTCAGCAGGCCTTTCAAGGGTTTGTAATCAAATGCCATTTCAGGTATTAGCTCGCTCAAGGGATAGTGCATACATGACCATCCACCGTTGGGCAACTGGTTATCAATGAAGGTGAATATGGCCACGTTCTTCGCCACCCGATAGGCCTTATCCATCTGCTCCTGGGTTCCTATCCGAAATTTTGCCATAGTCCTCAGCAGTTCACCTGCTCCCCAACCAACCTTGCATTTGGACGGCCAGGGATAGGTATACAGAGGCATCATGTCCTCGAAATCCAGCAGTATAAGCGCGTTGTCCAGATATTTTTGAGCATTATCCGCACTCATTCCCCAGGATTCCCGCAGCTTTTCATAGAGTACCACCAGATAGGCCATCGTTGTTCCCGACTGCCAGAATTCCTGTTTGGCGTCTTTGGTGTCTACCATACCGGATATTTTGCCACCGGGAGTTATGGCAGTTATTAGATCGCCATCCGGGGTCATGTTAGTATACATGAGTCCGCGCTCTGCCATATTCTCCTTATTGGCTTGAACGAACCTGCACATCCAATCCCCGACCATGACGGCTTTATCCTTTATATCCAGAGCGATCATGAGATGACCGAAAAAGCTGGTATTCAGAGTGCCAATGCTGGGCTGTTCCTCAATGTTTTTGGGGTCGTCACCTATGTAGTTGAAGGCTCCGCCGGATTTATGCTGATACTGGAATATCCTGTTAAGCACCAGATCATCCTCGATCAGGGGGTGGTTTATCCACGCAGCCACCTTCCCAAAGGTCAGAGGTCTATACACCCTCTGCATATCTTTATATTCGACCCTCTCGCCGGGGATGTAGAAATCCCCGTTAGGCTGCAAGGCTTTATCCTTTGCCCAGTCCAGCATTTGCGCTATTATCCCATGATCAACTCCTGCTGCATACATACCCCAACTGGCTTTGTGAATATAGCTTAGGTTCAGCTCACGCATGATAGGGCCTTGAGGGGCACGTCTGTTGACCAGAAAACTCCCGCCGTGCTGCATCGCGACCCGGATTGCGCCCAAAAGGTGTTCCATATCACTGATCTTGTTCGCGCGTTCGCGCTTTTCCATACTCCCACCCCCATTAAGATGCTGTCGCGCAGTTCGCGCCAGTATTTAGACAACGTTTTATGCCTTCAGTCGATATTTGAAAGCGTCCAGCAGTCCATTTGGCGGATCAAGCGGGAGATCGACAGCCACGTTATAAAGTGCGCTGACGTAAGCTCCCAGAATAATATTAAACTGAGTAAGCGAGTGTTCCAGCCGTGTTGGGTGCAGCTTTTCTTCGTCCGCCGCCCAATCGAACGCTGCGTCAGTCAGTCTGGCCTGACCCAATACATCCTGCTCGCCGTAGCTGTGAGCGCCGCTTTCGTAGCCATTTTCCGGTGTATTGCGCTCCCAACCGTGCATTGTCCATTGAATAAACCCGCGAGTGCCATACACGGAAATGCGCTTGTGCGCGTACCTGGAGTCATGATCTCCGACTTTGGGCGAAACCTCTCCACAAACCAGTTGAGCGCGGATTCCGTTCTCAAACTCGACGGCGGCCTCAGCTATATCCGGGGAAGGCTGGCGCGAACTTAATGTCTTACCGCCTGATACGTTTCCGAACACTCTGATAGGTGTGGCGTGATTGATGTATGAATGGGCTAACTCCAATACGTGCACACCCTGGTCAAGTATTGTGGAACGCGCGCTGACGTCCACAAACCTCACCTCGCCGATGCGCCCATCCGCAACGTCGCGCTTTAGCTCAAGGTTAGGGGCATGGAAATGGAGTTGAGTGTTAACTACATACTTTGTACCTGCTTTCTCCCGCAGTTCCGTGATCTGCTTCCAATCCTCTCCCTGAAGGGCGATAGGTTTTTCAATGATCACCACCGGCACGTCGTGATCGTCGGCGATCTTCATCAGATCATAGCGCAGAGTAGGCGGGGTAACAATGTGCAGGACATCGGGACTTTCTTTGTCTAACATCTCATGAATGTCGGTGTATCGTGTTTCGATGCCGAATTCTTCACCAAAAGACTTGAGACGCTCTTCGTTAAGGTCGCAGATGGCGACCATTTTACCGTTTTTGACGTACTTATAGGCGCGTGCGTGTCCCCGGGCACGTCCACCACAACCCAGAAATGCGGATTTCATCATTGTTCCAGCTCCTTATTGTTTATGTGTGATCCATCGAATGTCCACCGTTGTTGTAGGTGGCATCTCTATCATAGAGCACAATGGTTATCGCGGCTATAGCCGCAGTTTCGGTTCGCAGGATGTTGTTTCCCAGCGAGACGGGCACTGCCCCGGACGATAGCGCGCTGCGGATCTCTTCTTCTGCAAAGCCTCCTTCCGGGCCAATAAAAGCATCCACTTTTGTCGCCCGATTGTTTAGTTTCAGAACATCCTTCAGCCTCTTGGATGTGACAGAAGTCGATGCTGTGAAGATAAGTTTTAGGTCGGCGTAGGATTCCTTCAGCGCCTCGTCGAAGCGCATGATATTAGAAACCAGAGGAAAGAATGGCCTGTGTGACTGCTTTGAGGCTTCAACGGCGATCTGTCGCCATCGGACGACGCGTTTCTGCGCGCGTTTCGCTGACAGGTGTGGCAACGTATGCTGACACAGGACAGGCACTATTCTATATGCGCCTAATTCTGTGGTCTTTTGCACGATCAGATCCATTTTATCAGCCTTAGGCAGGCCTGCAAAGAGCGTCACTTCGACTATGGGCTTTCGAGCCTGCTGGTAGGTTCTGATCTCCCCGACGGCGTTATCCTCGCCGCAGGATATGAGAACAACGTCGTATATACCCCCTGATCCATCGAGAACAGTGATCTCGTCGCCAATGCCCAATCTTAGAACATCCGCCAGATGGTGCAATTCTCTGCCGGATATATTTACCTTGTTGTCGGAAATCCGGCATAAAGGGACATGAAAGTATCGCATATCAGGGAGCAGACGCAGGGACGTTTCTATTGGCTGACGAATTTGCTTGATTGCTCGACACATATCATTGTTTCGATAGGCCATTTCATATCATCAACATAGATTTTGGCTCTACCCTTTCCGCTTATCTGAAAAGGGTATATCAGCAAGTCGCCAGGGTCAAACATATCATCTACCTGCGTCCATATTTGCTCATCGTCCTCTATTAGTATCTTAACGTATCTTTTGCTTAAATCCTCCTGAACCGAATCTTCTGAGCTTCGCGGCCTCTTTGGTACTCTATAGGAAAGTCGGACCAGCCTCCTCTCAGTCGCTGATGTCTTGATTGAGGAACTGATCACCAGATCCACCAGAGTTCCTCTTTCGACCCGCTCCTCTGGCGGTGGAATTTGCTTCAGGACTGTGTTAGGCATCTCATGCGCCGAAGCTTCGTAAGTGATTCGTCCTTCCTTTAGTCCGCTGGATTCCAGCAATTTCCGGGCGTCCTGCAATTTCATACTGCTCAGGTCAGGTATGGTTACCTGCATGGAGTGCGGTCCTAAGCTTACCAACAGATTCACTTTGCTGCCCCGGTTAATTTCAGTATTCGCTGGAGGAGTGTGAGCTATAATGGCTCCTTCCCGAGGGAAGCTATCCGAGTGAACCTTGATTATTGACCCTATTTCCAACCCTTTTAATGCGAGGAGGGATTCAGCTTCAGAGATGGATTGTCCTATCACCCGCGGGACAACTTCAGATTCTGTCCCCAAACTTAGAAAGACCTTTACCTCTCTGTTGATCTTCACTTTTTCCCTGGGTATGGGCCTCTGCTCGACTACATGGTCTTTGTCTAAATTCGCGCTATATTTGCGACCCTCAATCCGGGGGGTACGAAGCCCACTCTCCTGAAGGATCTCAGATGCTTCTATAAAGCTCTTTCCGATCACATTGGGAACT
>Ga0272441_10013414_pt1 | contig 11786 bp, 16 predicted proteins | sample SSMProp6N_FD_193582 | JGI IMG/M metagenome (GOLD analysis project Ga0272441, IMG submission 193582) | Marine sediment archaeal communities from Little Sippewissett salt marsh, Falmouth, MA, United States - SSM-Prop-6N | ecosystem: Environmental > Aquatic > Marine > Wetlands > Sediment ...
ATAGCGTCCGTTTTGAAAAAAGAAGGTTACATTGAGGATTTTGACAGGATCGATGACGGCAAGCAGGGCATTCTGAGAATTACTTTAAAGTATGATCCGGAGGGGCGCTCCGTCATTAACGAGATTTCGAGGACGAGTAAACCCGGCTGTAGAATCTACTCGCCTGTTGATAAGTTACCGCGAGTTTTGGCAGGTTTGGGTATTGCAATTGTTTCGACAAGTAAAGGTGTAATGAGTGACGGAAGCTGTCGCGAGGTCAAAGTCGGCGGCGAAATACTTTGTACGGTTAACTAATGAGTCGTATTGGAAAAAAACCAGTTGATATTCCCAAAGGCGTCAAGGTCGAGTTAAAAGGCCGATCTGTAAAAGTTTCGGGCCCACTCGGTCAGCTCCAGATGGAACATCATCCGCGAATAAAGGTGACGGTTAACGGTGATACAGTTTTGGCCGAGAATGATCGGCCTCAGGACCGTCAGAACAAACAGCTTCATGGTACTATGCGTGCCTTGATTGCGAATATGGTTACCGGTGTCAGCAAGGGTTTCGAGAGGAAGATGGAAATATACGGTACCGGTTATAATATAAAGGAACAGGGCGGGAAGGTTATCTTGCAGGTTGGTTATTCACATCCGGTACAACTTGCTGTGCCGAAAAGCGTTAAGGTAAACATCGATGTAGCTGCGACCCGCGGTAACGATGTTCCTGCAAAGTTTACGCTTTCGAGTATTGATAAGGCTGTTCTGGGCCAGTTCGCCGCCGATATACGAAAAGTAAGGCCGCCGGAACCTTATAAAGGAAAGGGTATCCGCTACGCCGACGAACAGGTCCGACGAAAGGTTGGAAAGGCGTTTGCTTCTTCGGGAGCTGGATAATTGGAATTTTGCTTTTATGAGAATTGACAGAATAAGAAAAGCAACATTAAGACGCAAATATCATGTGCGTAAGAAAGTTTCCGGAACACCGGACAGACCGAGACTGTCGATATTTCGTTCGAACAGGCATATATATGCACAGATTATAGATGATATCGCTGGAGCTACGCTTGCTTCGGCGAGTACAAGGACGCAGGGGTTGCGGGACCAGTTGCATGGTTCGTGCAATATAAAAGCTGCTTCGATGGTAGGTGAGGCGATTGCAAAGCAGGCACTTGGCGTTGGTATCAAATGCGTATGTTTTGATAGAAATCGATATAAGTTTCATGGAAAGGTCAGGTCTCTTGCCGAAGCGGCAAGAAAAGCCGGCCTGGTTTTCTAAGAAAAAGAAAAGATAAAGTCTGGAGAAGAAATTGGCATTAGAACCTGTAAAACTATCGGAACAGGAAGAAAAGCCGTTGGAAGATACGGTAGTGAAAATATTTCGCTGTTCCAAAGTAGTCAAAGGTGGACGTCGGTTCAGCTTTGCGGCGTTAGTTGTGGTCGGTGATCGTGCCGGTACGGTTGGTGTTGGATATGGCAAAGCTAATGAAGTTCCGCCTGCTGTTGAGAAAGCTGTAAAGGATGCCAAAAAATCTTTGCACAAAATAGTGTTAGACGAGCGGACGATTCCGCACAAAGTGGACGGTAAATACAGGGCTACGAAGATAGCACTGGTACCGGCCAGTCCCGGTACGGGAGTTATTGCCGGATCCAGCGCTCGGGCGGTGCTCGAATATGCCGGCGTGCAGGATGTGCTGACAAAAATATATGGAAGCACTTCTGTGAAAAATGTTGTCAAAGCTACGCTGGATGGTTTGTTGAAATTACGTAGTAAGGAAATGGTTGAATCTCTTCGTGGAGTAGCAATTAACGTTTAGTGATTGCCGAATTTATAATTGGGTGATTTGAATGTTGAATCATGAAATAACTACAATTGCAGGTAAACACGTGCGTCGGCGACGTGTTGGCAGAGGTTCCGGCTCCGGCAAAGGCAAGACATGTGGTCGAGGTCACAAGGGTGCAGGCAGCAGGGCCGGTTCGGTCGTTGTCTCGCTTTGTGAAGGTGGACAGATGCCTTTGTTTCGCCGACTGCCCAAACGCGGCTTCAGTAATTATCAATTCGCAAAACGTTGCGAAATTGTCAATATATGTCAACTGGAAAGATTCGAGGATGGCGCTGCTGTTGGTGCCGAGCAATTGTCACGAGCAGGATTGATCGGCAGTATCAAGAGTAAAGTTAAAATTCTCGGCAAGGGAGACCTTACAAAGAAGCTGCAGGTAACAGCCAATAAATTCAGTAAGACCGCTGAACAAAAAATTGTCGCATCCGGGGGTACAGTGAAAGCGATTTAATTGTCATTTGTCTGCCGTTTTATTGGGCGGGCAATGTAAAATACGAGATGTGAAATGATGCTTGGAACAGTAGCCAACATATTCAGAATTCGAGACCTGCGTAATAAGATTATCTTTACCGTGGCGTTGCTTATAATTTACAGGATTGGTTTTCATATCCCTGTTCCGGGTTTTGACCCGGTTGCTATCGAGCAAGTCGCCGGGGCCAGGGATACTGAAAGTCCTCTGGGCAGAGCTGCTGATTATATGCAAATGTTTACCGGTGGAAGACTGGACAAAAGTAGCTTGTTTGGGCTTGGGATTATGCCATATATCACGTCTTCGATTATTCTGATGCTGCTGGGAGAGGTGATTCCCGCTTTAAAAAAGCTGCGCCAGGAGGGCCAGACAGGTCACAAGAAGATACAGGAGTATACGCGCTACCTGACTGTTTTAATATGTGTTGCTCAGTCGATAATGTTTATGAAGCTAATGGGAGTGGAAGCGGCGGGATTGACCTATCCGGGCATGTATCGTCAGGCTATGCTGATGGGCGTTGTTGGTATGACGGCAGGTACTGTCTTTTTGATGTGGCTTGGCGAGCAGATAGATGAGTACGGTATTGGTAATGGTATCAGTTTGATAATTATGGCCGGCATTGTTTCCAGAATGCCCTGGGCGGTCAGACAGCTTTGGCAGAATGTTGACCTGAGAGTTGATGCCGTCTCCGACAAAGTGGGACCGGCGAAAATATTATTTTTAATAGCAGCTTTTGTGTTTGTTGTCGCCGGTGCAATATTGATAACGCAGGGCCAGCGACGAATTCCAATTCAACAGGGGAAAATGATGCGGGGCCGCCGAATGTATGGTGGGCAGAGGCATTATTTGCCGCTTCGTGTCAATCATGGCGGAGTGATGCCTATAATTTTCGCATCGAGCTTCATGATGTTCCCGCCTATTATAATCAGTCAGTTGGCAAGAATACCGAGCTTGGCTAATTCGGTGGTACTTCAGACGTTACAGGATGCTCTGAGTTATCGTGCTTACACTTACAATGTCATGTATATGTTGCTGATATTTTTATTCGCTTATTTTTGGGTAACGGTCCAGTTTCAGCCTAAGGAAATGGCAAAGAACCTGCGTGATTCAGGCAGCTTTATCCCGGGACTTCGCCCGGGGCGCAGGACTGCTGATTACCTGGAGATGGTAATGGTTCGAATCACCTATTTCGGCGCTGCGTTTTTATCTATAATCGCCGTTGTGCCGTCGTTACTTATAATTTTACTTGGAATTAATCCCAGTATAGCCAATTTTTTGGGCGGTACAGGATTATTGATTGTTGTCAGCGTTTCGCTGGATCTGGTTCAGAAGATAGAGGCCAATCTGTTGATGCGCAGCTATGAAGGTTTCAGTGATTCAGGCAGGATAAAAGGAGCGTATGGATGAGAATAGTTCTTTTAGGTGCTCCCGGAGCGGGCAAAGGAACACAGTGTAAAAGTTTAGTCGAGCGATATGGTCTGATTCATTTATCGAGCGGCGATATTTTGCGGCAGGAAAGAGCTGCGAATACTGATTTAGGTCAAAAGGCGAAAGCATACATGGATTCCGGTGAGCTTGTGCCGGATGAGATAATCATTGAAATGATGGTTAAAGCGATAGGAAATGCCCCGGATGCCGGGTTTATTCTGGATGGTTTTCCGAGAACCGTCAATCAGGCTGAAGAGCTTGATAAATCGCTGGCCGAAAAAGGACGGGAAATAGATGTTGTCCTGAATTTGGAGATTGACGACTCGGTGATAGAACGGCGAATGTCAGGAAGAAGAAGCTGCCCGAAATGTGGTGCGGTTTACCACATCGAGAACTTGAAACCGAAAGTCGAAGGCCGATGTGACAGTGATAATACCGAGTTGATTCAGCGTCCCGATGACAGGCCTGAAGTTGTGGAGAATCGTTTGAAAATTTACCATCAGCAGACAGAACCGCTGGTGGATTATTATAAAAGCAACAGTACTGTTTACGACATCGATGCTAAAGGAAGCGCCGACGAGGTGAGAGATATTGTTTTTGAAAAGCTTGATGCTCTCGTCAAAACTTGAGATGCCAATTTTATGTCGAGTCATGAGATAGAGATAGAATGGCTATAACGCTTCGCAGCAAAAGAGAAATTGAGTTGATGCGTAAGGCAGGTGCTGTTGTAGCAGATGTTCTTTTAAAACTAAAAGAGATTGCAGAGCCGGGAATAACTACCGCAAAACTGGACAGTGTGGCTTTACAAATGGCTGCAGATGCCGGTGCAGAGGTTTTATTTAAGGGCGTTCGTACTCCGCTGTCGGGGATTCCTTTTCCGGGTGCTATTTGTGCCTCGATAAATGAGCAGGTGGTTCATGGGATTCCTTCGGAGAATGCGAAGCTCAATGACGGTGATATTCTCAGCATCGATTTCGGTGTCAGACTCAGTGGATATTGTGGGGATGCCGCGGTTACTGTTGCCATTGGTGAAATAGCTGAAGATAAACAAAAACTAATGGATGTAACCAGGCATGTTCTGGATATAGCAATAGAAAAATCCGCACCGAATGTCAGGTGGAGCCAGGTAGCCGGCGAAATGCAGAGATATGCTGAAGCTGCAGGTTTTTCTGTTGTGAAAGATTTTGTTGGCCACGGCATAGGCAGAAAAATGCACGAAGAGCCTAAAGTGCCCAATTTTGTCAGCAGGGAATTGCTCGACGATGATATTATTTTAGCAGAAGGAATGGTTCTGGCTGTAGAGCCTATGGTTAATGCCGGTTCCAGTGCCGTTAAAACATTAAGGAATGGCTGGACAGTAGTAACGAAAGATAAAAAATGCTCGGCTCACTTTGAGCACACAATTGCAATCACGGACAACGGTTGTGATATATTGACAGTGAAGGAGTAGTGAATAACGACTCGAACGAATTAAGGGTCACAAAACAGGAAAATATGGCAAAAAAGGAAGCAATAAAATTGCAGGCCGTGGTGACCGAAGCGTTGCCGAATGCTATGTTTCGAGTGGAACTGGAAAACGGACACAAGGTTCTGGCGCATGTGTCGGGCAAAATGCGCATGAACTTTATTAGGATTTTGCCCGGTGATACGGTTGTAGTTGAAATGTCACAGTATGACTTAAATAGAGGCCGAATAGTTTTACGGCATTAGTTGAGGTTTTACTATTTAGAATCTGCTCGGTAATGAGCCTTGAAGTGCGACCGATAGTGTAGGTATTGAAAATGAAAGTCAGAAGTTCAGTAAAACGTATTTGTGAGAATTGTAAGATTGTTCGACGCAAGGGCGTTGTGCGTGTGATCTGTTCGAATCCACGACATAAACAAAAACAGGGCTGATTTTTCTTGAAGGGCCGATTGTGAAAAAGAGTATGAAATACGACAAGGAGCTGATATGCCGCGTATAGTTGGTGTTGATATTCCCAATGAAAAATCGATATGGATTTCGCTTACTTATATAGTCGGTATAGGTAAGCATACGTCAGAACAGATTTTGAAAGAAGCCGGTATCGAGAAAAGTACACAGGCGGGCAAACTCAGTGAAGATGAGCTCAGCCGTATTACACAGATTATTGACCGGACTTATGTAGTGGAAGGCCAGCTTCGCAGGCAGGTTGCACAAAATATAGCTCGCCTGCGAGATATTAATTGTTATAGAGGGATTCGTCACCGAAGAGGCCTGCCCGTTCGGGGGCAATGCACGCAAAGTAATGCACGTACACGGAAAGGCCCGAGGAAGACGGTAGCCGGCAAGAAAGGTGTTAAAGAAAAACGTTAAAGGCAGAACTTATATATTTGCTGCTGAATTAGAGGAATATTCCACGTAATGGCAAAAAAATCGAAGCGAAAAGTAAGAAAGAATGTTGTCCGTGCCATAGTGCATATTAAAGCGACATTTAACAATACATTAATTACAGTAACGGATTTGGATGGTAACGCGGTCTGTTCGAGCTCGGCCGGTAATGTGGGCTTCAAGGGTTCTCGGAAGAGTACGCCTTTTGCCGCTCAAAGAGCCGCACAGCTTTGTGCCAATGCGGCTATGCGTAACGGCGTGCGTGAGGTTGAGATTAGGGTCAAGGGCCCCGGCTCGGGCCGCGAATCCGCTATATCAGCTTTGCAACAGGCTGGATTGCGTATTGCTTCAATAGAAGATGTCACTCCGCTGCCGCATAACGGTTGTAGATTGCCGAAACGCAGGAGAGTGTAAAATCGTATACAAGGACTTTTTTGGAGATGAATAAAGCAGATGGGACGTTATCTGGGTTCATCCTGTAAACTTTGTCGTCGTGAAGGAATGAAACTGATGCTTAAAGGCATCAGGTGTGAAACTGCCAAGTGTCCGGTCGAGAAGAAACAGCGCAACCTCGGCCCAGGTATGCATGGTTGGCGCAGAGGCAGGGCAAGTGAATATGCTGTTCGCCTTCGTGAAAAGCAAAAAGTAAAGAGATACTATGGTATTCTGGAACGGCAGTTTATGAGGTATTTTCACAAGGCTGAGCGTATCAAAGGCAATACCGGCGAGACGCTGCTGCAGTTGTTGGAAAGACGCCTTGACAATGTAGTATATAAGCTGAATTTTGCGCCGTCACGTAAAGCCGCGAGGCAGTTGATTTCTCACGGCCATATCTATGTGAATGGGCATAAGGTTGATATTAATGATTATACTACGAGAATTGGTGATAAAATAACAATCAAGGGTTCCGAAAAAAGCGTTAAGAAAGTGAAAGAGCAATTGGAAAGTAATCCGAATTTTACAACGCAGAACTGGCTGCAGTTATCACGGGAAAAACCCGAGGCTACTGTTGTCGCGTTGCCCTCACGGGATGATATTCAGATTCCCGTTGAGGAGCAATTGGTTGTGGAAGTTTGCTCGAGGTAGAAGTAAGAGTAATCTTAAGATTATAGTGTTGAGTTTTTAACAGGGTGTGGTTAACTCAAAACTTAAAACTCAAGGCTTATATAGGAGACTTGTATGCGAGTTACATGGCGTGGTTTGGAGTTGCCAACTCGTGTTGAACGAGACACGATGGTATCGAGCGATAGGTATGGCCGATTCTATATCGAGCCTTTCGAGCGTGGTTTCGGAACGACTATTGGTAACAGCCTGAGACGTATATTACTTTCCTCCCTGGAAGGCAGCGCCGTCACATCCATTAAGATAGGAGGTGTTAGCCACGAATTCAGCTCGATAAGCGGAGTGATGGAAGATGTAACCGATATTGTTTTGAACATCAAGAGTCTTGTCATTCGCATGCATGATGAGGGACCTAAAACAATGACTGTTTCAGCGAATAAAGCAGGTGCGATAACGGCGGCTGATATAGTTGCTGATCCGGCTATTGAAGTGGTGAACAAGGACCTCGTGCTGGTTACATTAACGGAAAAAGTTAATTTTGAAATGGAAATGGTCGTTGAGAACGGTCGTGGTTATATGCCGGCTTCCGAAAGAAGTGCCGTCGCAGACAGATTCGACCAGGAAATCGGGAGAGTAATGATTGATGCTGTGTATTCGCCGGTTAAAAGAGTGCGCTATACGACAGAAGACACCCGTGTGGGTCAAAAAACCAACTATGACAAACTAATTTTGGAAATTTGGACGAATGGAACAGTCACGCCCGAAATGGCCGTTGTAGAGGCTGCCAAAATTTTGCGTAAGCATGTTAATCCGTTTGTTCAGTTTTTCGAACTTGGGGACCAAACCGTTGCCGCTTCTCAAATTGCCGAGCCGGATACGGAGGAAACGGCGGTAGACGAGGAACTCGCTCAGAAACTAAATATGCCGATTCAGGAGCTGGAGCTTTCGGTAAGGGCAAGTAACTGTCTCGAATCGGCGAAGACCGAAACAGTAGGGCAGTTGGTTAAAATGACGGAAGCCGACCTGCTGAAGATTCGCAGCTTCGGAAAAACTTCCCTGCGTGAGATTAGGCGAAAACTTGCCGACATCGGTTTGTCCCTGGGAATGACAGACGTTAATGACAGTTAAATTTAACATTTAAGATTGATAATATTGACAGGCAGTATTGCCGGATGAGAGGTATATAAGTATATGCGTCATAAAGTAGCAGGACGTCGATTAAGTAGAACAAAGGAACATCGTCTGGCGATGCGGCGGAATATGGTCGCTTCACTTATCCAGCATGAAACAATTTCTACGACGATAGAAAAGGCCAAAGAAGTAAAACCTTTTGCCGAGAAGTTGATAACGCTGGCCAAAAAGGGTACGTTGCAGAGCAGACGTCGCGCCATAGCTCTGCTTGGAAATCGCAACATGGTTGATATCGAAGAGGGTGAAGAGGTCGGCAAAGGCACTGTAATAGGAAAATTGTTCAGCGAGCTTGGTCCCAGATACCTTGACAGGCCGGGCGGTTATACAAGGATTGTCCGGCTGTCTCTAAGAAGGCTGGGTGACAACGGCCAGCTTGTATTGCTGCAGCTTGTCGGTCCCGACGAGAAACCATCTAAGAAGAAGACGAAACGTTCTGCTAAAAAAGGTTCACGTAAGAAAGTAGAAGAAACAGCGGAAGTCCAGGAGGAAACCGAGGTCGAAGAACCTGTAGAAACCGAAGAATCTGTAGAAGCCGATGTGGCAGAAGAGTCAGAGGAGTCTGCTGAGACACAGGATTCCGAAGATCAGGATAGCTCTAAGCAGTAACATATATTTCGCGGAAATAATTTATAATGAATGCGGATGATTGTCTATTTTGCAAGATTGTGTCAGGAAAAATTCCCGCTGAAAAAATTTACGAAGATGAAGACATCCTTGCTTTTATGGATATTGGTCCCATCAGTGACGGGCATAGTTTGGTTATTCCAAAGCATCATTGTGAATGGTTGCATGAATGTCCGCCTGAGGTCTTGAGTAAGGTTGCTTCGCAGCTCGGTAAAATTGCAGGGGCAGTAGCATCGGCGATGAATTCCGACGGCTACAATATTTTGTGTAATAACGGCAGAGCTGCAGGTCAGCTTGTTAAGCATTTACATTTTCATATTATTCCTCGAAATGTCAGCGACGGCGTTTTTAACCGCTGGCCTTCTTATAAATATGAAGATGGGAAGATTGAGGCGATTTCTGTCGAAATTCGTGAAAAATTATAATTTCGTTTTCGACTCTCTTGATAATAAGAGCTTCTTGTGTTAATCTTTTGATGTTTTAGTTACTATACACGAACCGAAAAACGATATAAGAAAATGATCGCGGGGTAGAGCAGTCTGGTAGCTCGTCGGGCCCATAACCCGGAGGTCGCAGGTTCGAATCCTGCCCCCGCTATTTAGACCCGGAAATAGTTCCGGGTCTTTTTCATGCGCAAACAGTCTTCCAGGTTCATATCATCCTCATGCGGTGACTTATACCAAATCTGATTAATAAATGCGCTGGGCATATTTAGTAAAGCAAACTGATTTGACTATTTGTTTATCAAGAACAGCTTTTTGCCAAGCATCAACCGCAGCAAGGCGAAGAGCATCATAATCGGCGTAAATTCTGTTAGCCCAATAATGGCTTCGCAAGTAATGCCAAAGGTTCTCAACAGGATTAAGTTCAGGTGAATAAGGAGGCAAAGGCACAATGGTCACATTCTCTGGAATCTTCAATTTCTTCGACGTATGAAAACCAGCCCTGTCCCAGAGCAACAAAACATGAACATCTTGGGAAACTTCCTCAGTGAATTGTTTTAAGAACACGTTGACCACTTCGCTGTTAATCGTCGGTGACAACAATCCTGAACTTTTTCCGGTTTCAGGACAAATTGCACCAACAACATAAAGCCACTCATATCTCGTCTGCCTGACCGCTCTGGGGCGGGATCCTGTTTTTGACCATACACGGGTTATCGTACCCTGTTGGCCAAAGCGTGCTTCATCCTGAAACCATACTTCTATTTTCTGGCAGGGATGGGCTGATTTGATTTTATCCAGCGTTTGGATGAAGTTTTTTTAAATTGTTCCTGCAACTGAGGATCGGCCTTTTCATGTTGTGGACGAGGGCAAAGGCAGGAATACCCCAAGCGATGCAGCAGGTCATACAACCCTTGCATTGAATACAGAACACCAAACTCACGTTCCAAAATACGTCTTATTGCAGGCCCGTTCAGCACCGAAACACCATCTTTTTTAGTCGGGGCAGCTTCAATTCGTTCACAAAATCTCAGTTCGGCCTTGCGAGGTAATTTAGTTGGTTGTCCGGGACGCGGCTTGTCTTTTAATCCGTTGATACCTTGTTTGTTGTACTTACGCACCCACTGCTGAATCGTACGGCGGGCAGCCCCTGTAATAGTCATAATTTGAGGGCAACTCAATCCTTTGGCGGCCAGATATACTGCGTGTATTCTCCGGGCAAGCCTTGCATTCTTTTCTGTGCGATACAGTGTTTGAAGCTCTTGCTTTGTGTAACGATCGTTGAGATTCATAATAGCCTCCGTGCTTAAAGATATTTTCAATTGACTACTATGAACTATATCGGTGTTTACATGCTCAGCGCATTAATTATTCGTGATACGTATAAGCCGTTGCCAATAGAAGCGTCGATATTAAAACGGTGCGCATAAAGTGATCGATCTTCAACCTGAAGCGTTCAACGGCTCGCTGGTGTGCACAGTGCATCTTGATTTCGTGAATTCCTGTGAGTAACTCTTGTAGCGTCATAGATATATTGGCCTGTTTCTCGCGTTCGGACCAGGCGATTCTTCGTATTCGGCCTGAGAAAAAATGCGTCAGCCCCATAAACACTAAAAAGCAACACACTAAAAGAACTACTAAGCTCGGCTGAAATATTGTGATCATCACGCAACTGGCCGCCAGGAATATCGTGTTGAACAACAACTGTGGGATCAAATTCGAAAAGAAAAATTTCACCATTTGCACATCGTCCTGAACCCGGCTCATCAGATAGCCGACTTGCTGCTTCTTAAAAAAGGCAATCGGTACATAGAGTAATCGTTCGAATAGGGTCACCTGTAAGTCTCGGGTGATTCTCTGCTCGAATCGCAGGACCAGTATTTTCCGCATCAGGTTGAACATACAGGCTATTATGATTAATACCAATCCCGCGCCTATCACATAGAGATCAATCTCATCATAGGCTTGCCTGATGGACAGCACGTAATCCGTGCCGAACTTCATCCCCATTGGAATCATTGCCATCGAAATGGAACTGATTATTGTCAGACAGAAAACAAGCAGCCCCATATTCCAGTAAGGTCGTGCGAATCGAAGAAAGAAAATGAATGTCTCAAAAGGGATTTTGCTTGATGAGTGCTTCGGTTCGTTGAAGCTGTCTTTAAATAGACCGCATCCTTTCTTCAGGTACTGTTTCATCGATATGACGAATGATCGTAAACCCATCGGTCAACCCCAAGCCACTCATGTGATATCGTTACAATGGCCCTATTTCAAAAGTATACCTCAATGTGCTTTATTTGCCCAGTAATTTTCTTATGTGCACCTGCGGGAATTTTTAAGTGTTGATATATCGTTCAGATTGGGTATTTTAGAGTGTATACGGTTCGATAAATGTCTATTT
>Ga0272441_10013415_pt1 | contig 11786 bp, 6 predicted proteins | sample SSMProp6N_FD_193582 | JGI IMG/M metagenome (GOLD analysis project Ga0272441, IMG submission 193582) | Marine sediment archaeal communities from Little Sippewissett salt marsh, Falmouth, MA, United States - SSM-Prop-6N | ecosystem: Environmental > Aquatic > Marine > Wetlands > Sediment ...
AGCCGTGGTCTCCATATTGGACGGTATATTGGGATTGTTCCCGCCAATGGAAGGATCTGGATCTGTCTGAATCAGCATATCCCGGCCACTCATCCGCATCTTGGTACCGTAATTGGAAATGTTCATACCAATCGTCAAACCATTGAACTGTGTTTCAAACAAAGTCCCCACATCCAGGGCCACACCATTGGCTGAAGAATGGTAAATTCTCTCACTGACATATTTTATATTCCCGCCGATAGCGAATCGGTCGGTCAGTTTTCTTGAGTATGAAAGTGCAAACGAGTAACTGCCCGCACCGAACATTTCACCGGTTCCCATGGGGGCCTCAATGGTCGTTTTTTCCATGTCATCCATGGTTAAAAAAACAGCCGAGGCACCCACTGTACCCATTCCCGGGAGGGGAACTGCCACTGCAGCATAGTTAAATGTAATGTCTGCAAGCCAGTTTGTATGACTGAACATGGCCTGGGTGGACGTCAGATTCGCAAGCCCCGCGGGATTCCAGTAAACCGCTGTCGGATCATCGCTCACAGTAACAAAAGCCGACCCCATGGCCACGGCCCTTGCTCCCACATCAATATTCAAAAAACCGGCCGCTGTGGTCCCGATCTTCGAGATATTCTGGGCATACATCGGGAACACGGCCAGTATCAGAATGAGCGCGATTGTAATCGTCTTTTTCATTCCTTGTCTCCTTTTATCTTGAAGTGATAACCCGGCAGCCATGATGATCCATCATGGCTGCCACGCTCACTATTTGATCACCGCAAATTTGCTTATTTTGTTACCGACCTCGCCAGCATCCACATGATAGATATAGATCCCGTAGGCAATGTCGAGACCTTCCTCGGATTTCATGTCCCAGATGACGGTACCGCTGGCACTGCCTGCATCATGCTCGAGGGTTCGGATCAACTGGCCGCGGATATTGAATATTCGAATGGTGCACTGATTCGGCAGATTGATAAAGTGCAATTCCCGCGGTCCCCGTCCGTTCGCATATGTATTCGGTGGTTCCCAGCTGTTGCTGACAATATAGGGATTGGGAACAACACGGATATCATCGAGATCGACTTTGGCATCTTCTGGGTCGATAGACGGGCTGTGCATCGTGAATTCAAATACATCATTGGAAAGAAACGGTTTGTTCATCCCGATGAATGCCGTATCTCCGGCGATCGGCTGCAGCGTATCCACCTGATGCGTGACCATTTTCACCTCATAATGAATCAGGGAATCTTCATCCAAAATCAGGATCTCATCGGTGTAATTTCTGCGTTTCGGATTCGTCCTGAAGGTAAAAAATCCTTCCGATGAATCGGGCACAAAATCCCGTTCACGAAACGCGAACTTCATGTAGTGTTCCTCGGTTTTGTTCCATATCCTGAAATTCACCTTGAATACTTCATCAAAATGCCTCTCGTCCGGGAGAGCCACAGAGCTGTCGACCCCTAATGTATCGAAGAAAATAATTTCAAAATCGGCCAACATGGCGGAATCTGCCTCCATACCCACATCAAGAGGCCAGGGACCCACGTGGTTCCAGCCCGTATTGTTATCATTTAAAGCCACCCGATCGTACACATTATAAAAATGGAGCCTGAATCCTTCGGTGATGTCAAGATCCACACCCTCATGGAAATCCGGAGAGTTATTAAAAAGTGTATCACCCGTGGTGATATTCTCAAGCGTAAAGCCGGCTGTGGTTCGACGGAGAGTCGCTCCCGAATCCTCAAGCGTTTCCTGGAAGGTTATCCGGTACCGGTCTCCGTCCCGAATCGAATCCGGGTACATAATTTCAGTGGAAATGGTACCCTCGGTTGTGGATCCTTCCAACATCTCGATATCGCCCGGATTGGCATACTGATACCCGGCCACAGGCGCTTCCGGCCGTGCCCATTGTACATTGGGGCCGTGGTCGATTGTTCCGTCCTGATTCACGGAAACAAAGCGGGCGCATGTGGTGGGGGCGATCAGCAGAGAATCAGAACCATGATCATAGGACACGACTGCGTAATAATAGGTAAATCCGTTTGTCACGGTTGTATCTAAGTAGGAGTGTTTCAGTCCCAGATTTTCACCCAGCCAGAAATGAACGCCTTTCAGCGGCACTTTGGCGTATCCCTCATACTCGTTTTGAACATCGAACTGAGCCAGCGGCCACTGAAAATAGGGAGAGGTGGATGTGATGCCTTTGCCGTCGGTAATGGACCGCATGTCGCTGAATGAAGGATCCGTGGAACGGTAAATCCGGTATCCTTCAAAATCCCATCCGGTAACCGGATCTTTGTTGGATTTATCTGTCGTGTCTTCGGCTACCTCATCCCACATCAGTCTGACATACCCGTCACCGGCAACGATATCGACGTTCGGTGTCTTGGGCGCCTGGGAAAACTTGTAGTTTTCACTGTATGCCGTAATAACCCAGTCCGTATTTTCATTGAAATCATCCAGGTTCTCACCACAGATAAACGCCATGGAAAAACGCTGGATCTGCCCCGTTTTCATGGGAAAATAACCGGAGCCGTAAAGCAGCTCTACGTTTGTGTGCTGCAGAAGATCATCAAAAAATCCGGGTATGATGTTATTCCAGACGATATCATCATCATATTGGGGAATCGTTATCCAGTTATATAAGGTAAAACTCGTCAGGCCTAACATATCGGTTTCGTCAATATCCGTATGATCAAAATGGGGCTCACCCGGTGTCGGCATCCCATCGCCTTCACCGGTGTCCATCTTGTCCGGTGTGGGGGCTTTGGACCCGTCCTGGCCCACATCATCATCGGTAATCAGATTCCAGTCGCCGTCATTATCGATCCCGTCGTCCCGGCGTTCATCGATGAGGTCATTGTTTTTTCCGATATCCTTCAGGTAATCGATGCTCAGGAGCCCGGTATAGAGATAGGTCATTGTCTGATCGTCTCCTGTTCCGATTAATTCTCCGTTGCTTTCGTCGATCAGGCCGTTGAGATTGTCGTCGATCAGGTTGTGAGGTATCTCGCGGACCGTGTCGCCGGCCGTAAATGTCAATGTCCGGTCTTGATATTGAATAAACAACGTATCCTCAATGGTTTCAATCGTTCGATCAAATGTTGTATAATCGATTTTGATCACGGGATCGCCTGCACCAAGAATGGTTTCCGCAAACATGTCCTCCGTGATCACGACTCCCGGACCATCCTGACCGTCGCCATCGTTGTCGATACCGTCATAATGATTGCCGGGGCTTTCCATAAATGCCGCGCCGAAATACCCGACCGGTTCCCATCCACCGTTTCCGATACCGTTGTCATCATACATATACGCGACATCTTTTTCTTTGATATAAGCGCCGCTGTCGTCCCCCGTATCTGAACCGGTAAACGTATTGCCCAGATCATTGCCGATCTTGTATCCGAAGACCACTTTATCGTAATCGTGCGTGCCGATGTTCTCCAAATCGAACAGGCAGAATAGCGCATCCTCCACCAGGGCGTTCGACCATTGGAATCCCCGGACTTTCATGCGGATGGCCAGCCCCCCCCGCAGGGTGTCTGTGGAATCCGGGTAAAACTTGAATTCCTGATTGGCGTAATCATCCGCGTAGAAAAAACTCTCTTCATCCGCGTTGAACTGATTCCGGCCGAAATAGCCGTTCCAGCCCGCCTGATTGGGATTTTTATCCGCCAGATTCTGCTCGTCGTCGATGCGCCAGCCCGGATCGTCCGGTTCATCCGACTTGTCCGGCCAGGATGCCGGCCAGGACCAGGGCCATTTTGACATGGCTACTTTGTCATAGGCAGGGCTCGAAAATCCTCTCAGGGGCAGAAATGTCCACCATTCACCATGCGGACCCGTGTCTCCGGTGGAATACTGGATATTGGCGCTCTGCACCGTGCTGACGATACGCACCTTGTTGGTGTCCAAATCGATCACTTCACTGCCCACGAACACATTGCCGTCCACCAGATACAAATGACCGCTGTTGATGGGCCATTCTCCCCCGATATCCGGGGGATAATCAATTTGACCGAAGGTGCCGTCATTATAAAAGGTGGTCCGGAACTGATTGCCCGCATGCAGACCGCTCTTGTGCTCCGAGGCGTCTCCGTGTAAGATTTTCATCTCGGATTGCGCCAGAAGCACGCCGGCGCCGAGCAGTCCTGTAACCGTTAATATAATTAAAAGTCGCTTCATATTCATCTCCTTCACTTGACCTTAAAATCCCAGGGAAAATCCGACCTGAATCTGGCGCGGGGCCGTATACCACTCCGGCCGCATCACATAGCTGTCGAGAGATCCGACCCGGCCTGATTCATAGGGAATTTCTTCGATCCGGACAGTAGTCGTATATTCGGCTGTACCGGTATCCGTATAAACAAAAGTTTCATCCCGGCTATCAAATAAATTATAGATATTCAGGAAAATATTCATATGAACACCGGAAAGTTTGATGCGCCTGTTCAGATATAAATCCACACTCTTTTGATTCGGCAGTCGGGCGCTGTTTTCTTTCAAGCCGATATTGGAAGCGGGCCCTGTTTTTTCACCCTGCGCAAACTGGGGTGTATACGGCCGGCCGGTCCAGTATCGGCCGATGAGTGAAGCGGTCCAGGACCCGACGCGTGTGACAATACGGCCGTTCAATGTATGATTCTGATCCCATTCGAGAGGAACGATGTTTTTAATGGGCTCCTGATTGGCCTGAATGGCGTTGAAGGCATCGTCCGGATTGGAATAGGTGCCTTCTGCAATCTGGAATGAATAATCCAGACCTGCCGAGAAATGATAGGAATATCGTTTTTCGATTTTTACTGTGACACCCCGGACATTGGCGTATTCTTTGTTTTCATACTGGGAATATTTCACAGAAGGACCATAATCCGTGATAATCAGCGGGCTTGTGCCCACCCAGTCCCTTATATCCTTGTAAAACAGGGTGACATCCACGCCGATATCCGTGGAAAGCTGCTGCTGCAGGCCGATTTCATACTGCACGGTCCGTTCCGGCTTCAAAGCCGGATTGCCGAAAATGACATCTGCCCCCGATTCGGAGAGCTTGAAATAGGGATTGGAATAGAGCCTCTGAAAATCGGGAATCTGAAAGAAGTGTCCGTATGAAAAATGAATCACGCCCCGGTCCGTAATGGGGTAGGCAATGCCCAGACGCGGACTGATTGCATAACTCACTTCGGCGTCTTTCAGCATAAATGCTTTCCGCTCTTCCGGCGTGTATTCCTTGCCTTCGTAGCTTTTATAATGGGCCTGCCTCTGTGCTTCGGTCGCATCTGCGGGCGGATCCTTCCAGCCCTTGTAAATATTTTCCTCATTAAAGGGCATATAAATATTCGGATCCTGCGGATCCACCGGCACCTGCGTGTTGGCATCGAAATAATCGAACCGGACGCCGATGTTGAGATTGATCTCCTGAAGCTCGATTTTATCCTGAATATAGGCGGAGAACTCAATCGGTTTTCTGTTGTACTTATGGTGGAATACCGTGCTGACATCCGGAATCATCGGCTCGTAAGGATCAATCGGCTTACCGGCATCATTGAGCTTCTCCTGAAGATTAAACTGATCAAGGGTCAGCTCATGAAGACGGGCTTCTATACCGGTCTTCACCTGATGGACCCGATGTATCTGGCTGGTCAAATCCAGTTTGGCAATCCAGTAGGCGGATGTCCGTTTGAAATGTTCGGCTCCATTGATCGAGCTCATGCCTGAATCCAGATAACTGGGAGAAGCGGGCGCTCCGAGGGAATCCTGATGCACATATCCCATCGGACCGTCCGGATCGACAATATAATTATAACTCAGCCCGTTATCTCTAATTTTATCCCATTGCGCCTGCGCATCATCATCATCCGGATCAAAGATAAAGGCATCAATTTCTTTCTCTTCATCCCCGGACACATTCACCAGATAGTCGCAGGTGGCCAGAGGATCATCCAGAACATGATGTTCATATTCATTATAAAAACGGGTGATCCGGGCTTCATAAAATGTATTTTGTGACAGCACATGGTTCCACGCCAGGATATGGGTCATGCCGCTTCCCAGTTGCTGGGGCAGGCCGTCCGGATTATACCGAAAAGCGCGCAGTTGAAGCCCAGGATTGGCCCGGTCGTTTTTCCACTTATTGTAAAATACATTGTAACTCAGTTTCATGTTGGAATTAAGCCGCCAGGTCAATTTTCCCTGGCCGGACATCCGCCAGTAAGGATTCATGGGAACAATCGTGGAATCGGAAGCATATCCCTGAGGAATGGACCACCGGCTGCCGTAAACCCAGTTTTCCGTCGATTGATAGCGGCCGTTGGCGAAAAACGTCAGCCTGTCGCCCAGCAGGGGCACCGGACCGCTGAGATTGAACTCGGTATTATAAATCGGATTGAAATCATCGAGTGGATTTGTTTTGATTCCCACGGCTCTCAATCCGCTGGCTTTATCCGGATCTTCAACCACTTCCACGCCGGTCAATACATGCCACTCATCCCCGCTGCTGATATAATCGCCGACATAGGCCATGAAATCACCGGTATACTTTTTACCGCCTTCTTTGGTGATCACGTTGACAATGCCCGACATGGCCTGGCCGTACTCGGCGTTAAATGTCCCGCTGACCACCTGCAGCTCCTGGATGGCCGCATTTTCTACAGTAACGCCCATTCCCCCTGAATACTTATCCGTGGTGGCTACGCCGTCCACCCAGTAGGCGACTTCGCCGGATCGTCCGCCGCGGATATACATTTGCCCGTATTGACCTCGAACCACACCGGCCTGAATGGCCAGCACATCATCCATATTGTTCACCGGCAGCGCTTCGATTTCTTCGGCGGAGACTGAAGCCAGCGAGCTGGTCATGTCCGGTTTCACCAGAGGACGTTCAGCCACAATGGTTACAGTTTCATCGGTTTCAACAACCGTGGAAATCAATGAAAAATCCACCCGGCTGGTTTGATCAATGGAAACGCGAATCTGCTCAATGGCCATGGGCTTGTAGCCGATCATCGTTGCCTTCAACGTGTAGGTTCCCGGCGGTATATTCAAAATATTGAAATATCCGTCCGGACCGGTTGCGGCTCCGAGAGAAGTGCCCTCAAGAATAATGTTGGTCCCGATAAGCGGTTCCTGTGTCTCCTGATCGATCACTTCACCGGAAATTTTACCGGTAATGCCGGCATGCAGTACAGCTCCGCAAATCAGCAGGCTGAACAATACTGCATGAACAATCAGAAATCGTTTTTTCATACCAATTCCCCTCTCTTTTTTTATCTGTTTTATGCAATTCATTATTTTAATTTTATAAAATTCCGGATCAAAATAGGGATAAAATCCAATTTCTATGTTCATAGAGATACCATTGGCACTCAATCAATACCCTTTTACAAATGAGATATGGAGAAAAATTTGATTTCACAGGATATTTATATATACATAGCATAATGAAAAAATATAAAATAAATACATATAAAACAAGAGTGAATAACTGTGAATTAACGGTTAACAACAAAAATAGGGCCTTGAATATTATTGAACAAATTCATGTAAAAATTGCTTCATCACCTGAATCACTTCTGGACTGTGCGTTCTTGTGTTGGTTTCCAGATCTATGTAACTCACTCTCGACAACATTTCTGTCATGCGTTTTAAATTCTCAGGCTCATGGAGCCTGTCGTGGGAACCGCCGATTAAAAGAACAGGAACATCGATCACATGCAGCACTTCCCATATCTGATATTTCGAAAAAGCTCTGGCAGCGAGTTTTAATTTTCCTGGATCCGCGCCATCCAATGTCCGGCAGTATTTTTCATATTGAGCCTGATCTTTTTTAACGTTTAATCGAAAAATTTTTAAATGCCATTTTATCCACGGCTTGAGCAGAAAATATAAGGGCGGATAAAAAAGTGTAATAATCACTTTCCAAATCAGAGGGATGTGAAATTCTGCATTGGGTGCCACCAAAACCAGACTGAGTGGTTTTACCGGCAGACGGGAAAAACAATCCATGATGACGGTGGCCCCGAGAGAGCTGCCAAACAATAAATATTGGTTTTCCTTCAATTGAAGCTGATCAATAACCTGTACGATATCTTCACCGATGGAATAGACATCGAATTTTGCTCCTCTGGGCACACTCGATGAATGCTTCTCACGGGTTTCAATATAATAGACAGGAAAGTCTCGAGTCATATCCCGCAGCACATCCTGCCACCCTTCAATACGCGATACCCAACCGGCAACAAAAACCACAGCAGGCAACTCCGACTTGCGGGAGGGCATAAATGTAATCAGAGTGAGCGTGACTCCATTCGAAAGCAGGATCCGCTCTTCACGGATTGTGCAACCAGGTGTGCAACAATCTTTCAAGAATTCATCCATGATGAATGGCCGTTAACAATTCTGTATTATTATTGAATCAATGCTCAACTTGATGATTTTATGATTGAGCTTTTGGAAATTGAAGCGTAAAATAAGCTCCATTTTTACAATCCACTTGTAAATGCCCCTCCAGTTGTTCTGCTAAAATACCGACAAGCTGCAGGCCCAAACCACGCTGATTTAAAATAGCATCCTTGTTGAATCCCACGCCATCATCAGAAAACCTCAATGTATACTGCTGATCTGAAAGCGATGTTAGGCAAATGGTGACATGTCCGGGTTGATCATCCGGGAATGCATATTTCACTGCATTGGTCATCAACTCATTCACGATCAATCCCAGTGGAATGGCAGCATCGATGCTTAAAAATATATTGTGGATATCAATATCCACCTTGACCTTTTCAGAAACAGGATTGGTGCGCATCAATTCATGAACAATAGAACGCACATAACCATTGAAATCAATTTCAGATAAATTTTTTGATTTATATAATTTTTCATGAACCAACGCAATCGAATGAATACGCTGCCGGCTTTCACGAAAAACCTTTAACACCTGTTCGTCCTGAATGCTGGCGGATTGCAGATTCAATAGACTCATAATAATTTGCAGATTGTTTTTAACACGGTGGTGAATTTCTTTCAGCAGTGTTTCTTTTTCTATGAGTGAAGCTCGAATCTGCTGCTCGGCTGCTTTTCTTTGATCTTCAATATCTTTTCGCTCGATGGCATTCTGAATAATTCTGTGAATCATGGGCGTATAATCAATCCCTTTCATCAGATAATCCTGTGCGCCGAACTGAATGGCCTGAATGCCAAATGCTTCGTCCTGATAAGCGGTTAATACAATCACCGGCGTATACGGACTGATTTCAATCAGCATTTTAATAGAATCCAATCCTTCACTGTCGGGAAGCTTCACATCTAAAAGAATGGCATCGAATTCACGTTGACGTATCTTTTTTAATCCGGCTTTCAGTGTATTCACCACATGAAGCGTCATAGATACCGGACAATCGGCAACCATTTTTTCAAAAAGCCGGACATCCCCGGGATTGTCTTCTATATATAGAATATTCTTAATATCAGCCATGCACATCTCCGTAAAATATTTTTAAGCGTCCGAAGTCTTAAAACAACATACCGGATATAATACAATTTCAGAATCATTGCCAATCATTCACAAACCTGTCACTGCCTCCCGAATAATCGGAATCAGTTTATTCACAATATCTTTCTTAACCAGATAGCCGAAAGCCCCGCTGGCTAAAGCTGCCTCTTTATATTCTTCAATATCATATACAGAAACCATAATAATTTTTAATCCGGAAATTTTATCCGTCAACGCCCGGGCAGCCTCCAATCCATTCATCCCGGGCATGCTCACATCCAACAGTACAATATCAGCTTTTGAATCCTTGACCTCCTTGATAATATGATTGGCATCCGACACATCTCCCACGATACAAAAATCTTTTTCCTTTTCGATAATCGCTCTGACCCTGTCACGAAAATCCGTATTATCATCTGCAATAAATATGTTGATTTTTTGCACGACTCCATCCTCTAAGCATACTTACCTGTAAGAAAATGTGGTGCTTCTTTATTCCATGCAAGTTCGTCTTGTACAATTCCCCTCAATTGATGATTTCATATCCGTCCAGATAAAATCCGGGGATAACGGAGAGACACGGGGCATTCTTTTATGGTAATGGAAGCGTAATTTTAACTGTCGTCCCTTTTCCCGGTTGGGACCGCACATTCACAATCCCGTTTACGGCTGCCACACGCTCATGCATGCCCACCAGACCGATCCCTCGCTGATCAGGCCCTCTGGCTTCGAATTCTTTCATATCAAATCCACGACCGTTATCCCGAATGCTTGCATGCACAGCTTTATCGGAATGCTGAAGACGAATCGTCACACGCTTTGCATTTGCATATTTGGCAATATTGGTCAGTGCCTCTTGAATAATTCGATACAAAATGGTCTCGTGTTGTACCGGAAACCGCTTTTCCATCGACTGTATTTGAAAATTCACTTTAATGTCGTATCGTTTCGCAAACTGCTTGACATACCATCTCAATGCCGGTACAAGCCCCAGATCGTCCAGAATATTTGGCCTCAATTCAAGGGCCAGATGGTGCATCTCCTCCAGGAGATTTTCAGTCAGCCGATCTGTCTCTTTTAAAAGTTGTGTAAATTGTTCAGTTTTTGGATTCGCCAGATTGTTCTGAAGTGTGGCAATATTTAATTTAATTGCGGTCAATGCCTGTCCCATCTCATCATGAAGCTCTCTTGAAAGACGCTTCCGTTCTTCTTCCTGGGTTTGGATGAGTCGACTCGATAAATACTGTAATGCTTGACGGTGCTCTTGTATTTCTTTCTCAGATTTTTTCTGTTCAGTGATATCCCTGCAAACGGCCATGATGACCTTCTGGCCATGGAGTGATAACTTGCTTAACATGATTTCAATCGGGCAAATCGATCCGTCCTTTCTTCGAATGTCCGATTCAAACCGGATATTTGCTTTTTGATTCAGTTGCGCCCAAAGTATTTTGGGATCATCTCGCTCAATAAAATGAGGATCCATCTCTGATACTACCATTTTAAGAAACTCATCCTTGGTATACCCCCACGCATCAAGTGCCCGCTGATTGACATCCAAAAAATGCCCGTTCATATCATGCAAAATAATCATTGAAGGGGTATTTTCAAAAAGCATTCGGAATTTATTTTCACTTTCGCGGAGAGCCCGATCCGCCTCCACCCGTTCGGTAATATCTTCAATCACAGCTACTATGCCGTTAAAGTTGTTCTGCTCATCCATCAGCGGTTCGGCATTGATTGAGAGCAACCGCTTGATCCCTTTTGGCCCGATGATGGCATGACGAATATCCGAAACCGGTTTCCGGGTGTTTTTTACAATATGAAAGGGCAGCTTCTCATCGGGAAAAGGACCTCCATCCAAATCCCGGATCTGCCATGCCTTATCATTGAACTTTCTTGAAGTCAGCTCTTTTTTATTTAATTTGAAAATTCTCTCAGCATGCCGATTGCCAAAATTAATCCTTCCTTTTACATCGACCAATATAATCCCCACAGGACTTGTATCCATGATTTTCCGGAGTAAATTCTGTTCTGTAAGCAGCTCCTGTTCTGTTCGCTTTCGTTCAGAGATATTACGACAGATGGACAGAGCCGTGGGTTGTCCCTGGTATATAAAAAGTCTTGTGTGGCATTCAAATGGAATGGCTTTGCCCTTTTTTGTGATGAATGTTCGTTCAAAAAGAGATTCGTGTTTCTTGAAAATGATTTGCGATTCGTGTTTGACTCTTTTTTTATCGTCCTCCGAAATAATATTCATGGGAGTATATGTTAATAATTCTCTGCGTGAATATCCAAAAGTCCA
>Ga0272441_10013416_pt1 | contig 11786 bp, 10 predicted proteins | sample SSMProp6N_FD_193582 | JGI IMG/M metagenome (GOLD analysis project Ga0272441, IMG submission 193582) | Marine sediment archaeal communities from Little Sippewissett salt marsh, Falmouth, MA, United States - SSM-Prop-6N | ecosystem: Environmental > Aquatic > Marine > Wetlands > Sediment ...
GCACGCTGAATCCCTGACTGTTCCGGAGATTGCGGCCTCGGCCGGGGTGCCGTGGGGAGGCTGCAAATACCGTTTGAATCAGCTATGCTCCGCCATCGGCAGAATTCAACTGAAGCTGTACCCGGAGCAAATGGCGGAGATCGACCGGGCGATGAATTACTTCTGGGATCTGCTCGAACAGGTGCCGGGGATTCGCCCCAGGCGCCCGGCGAAATCCTCGGGGACAACGATGGGCGGATGGTACAATCCCCTGGGATACTACAAGCCGGAGGAGCTCGGAGGGCTTTCCATTAGCAGATTCTGTCAAGCCGTCAAAGCGGAAGGATTTGCAGAATGTGCTCCCGGCTGCAACCGCGCTCTGCATACGCATCCGATATTCCAGAGCCTGGATGTCTATGGCTGCGGGAAGCCCACCATTGTTGCAAATGCCCGCTCCGGAATCGACGTGCGACCGGATCCGGGTTCTCTTCCGGTTTCAGACGGCGTGCAGCGGCATGTGTTTAAAATACCCTGGTTTAAACGGTACATCCCCGGGGAAATCGAACGGTTTGCCTTTGCTTTCCGGAAAGTGGCTGAAAACTGCGAAACACTCGTTGCCGACGATCCCGGCAATCCGCCGGATATGGGGAATTGGGGGACCAGTTCACTCCTACGCCCGTAGCGCCTACCGGAATCGAACCGGCAGGTACTCCGGAAGCCGCTTGTCGATGAAGCGGATCTGCAGGCGGGCGAAACGCTGCAGGCCGCCTGAAAGCGGAATCTCCGGCCAGTCTTCCCCGATCAGGGGCCGCGCGTAACGAATGAAGGCGTCGGTCACATCCATCCCGTCGCTGGTAATCCAATCCGGGGGAAGCTGGCGGGCCGAGGCGGCCACCTTGTCCAGGGGTACTTTGTCGTAGCGTACGCGGTACGGTGAATCCGAGCTGCGCAGGATGGTTGCCATCCAGCCGCTTCCCTCGGTCACGCCCACCTCCACCGCCTTGCGACCCACCTGGTAGGCTTCCTCGATATCCACGGTCGATGAGAAAATGGAGGTGGAACGCTGCAACACACCGGGAACCTGTCCGCTGGCATAGCCGCGGCTTTTCAGGCCAACCTTGTTCAGGTAGTTGATCACCGCCTGGGCCACGGTGCTGCGGCTGGCTCCGTATTCGATATGCCCGAAGCCGTCGTGCATCTCTCCCAGCCCGCCCACGTCGAAGCCCTCGCTGACCACCACGATACAGCGGCCGCTGCGGCCCAGCTCCCGGTTTACGTTTTCGCCGAGGCTTTCCAGGTTGTGACCACCTTCGGCGAAATACATTTGCAGCGGCATCTCCCGCTCGGGATCGGCCAGCCGGGCGGCCGCGGGAATCCATCCGGATTTTCTACCCATGGCCTGCAGCACGGATACGGACTCGGAGACGCTCATACCGCGATTCTCCTCGTTCACATTCTGCACGACGTAGGACCAATAGCGGGCGGCGCTGCCGTAGCCCGGAGTGTGGTCAATGAGCTTGAACTCCGGATCGCCCACATCGTTGTCGATCGTCTTGGGAACACCGGTTGCCTTGAGCTCCACGCCCCGCTCGACGGCCAACCTGGAAACTTTGTGAGCCGTGTCCATGGAGTCGTTGCCGCCGATGTAAAAGAAATACCCGGCGTCGTGCGCCTTCATCACCTCGATGATGCGCTCGAAGTCTTCGGCCTGTGTATCGGTCAGCTTGTAGCGACAGGTTCCCACGGCTCCGGCGGAGGTGGTCGTGCGCAACAGCCGGAGCTCCTCCGGATCCTGCGTGCCCATGTCGATCAGCTGCTCCTGGAGGAGACCCTCCACGCCGTGCCACGCGGCGTAGACCTTGCCGATGCGATCGGGAAAATCATGACAGCCGTCAAGTACTCCAAGCAGGGAGGAATTGATGACCGGAGAAGGTCCCCCGGATTGTGCAACGATGGCATTTCTCTTCATGGCCATCCCTCCTTATGCACCGCTTTGGCTGAGGGTTTCCAGGGCCAGGGCGCTCATGGCCGTAATCCCGGCCTCGATCGCCTCGTCGTTGAAATCGAAGCCGGCGCTGTGCAGGCCGGGCCACTGCTTTCCCAAACCGAGGCGCAGGAATGCGCCCGGTACCTTGTCCAGGTAGAAGGCGAAATCCTCCGCCCCCATCACCTGGGGAAGATCCGCGATCCACGTGCTGCGGCCCAGGTATGCCTCCACCACTTCCTCGGCAAAGCGCACCTTCTCCGGGGTGTTGACCAGGGGGATGTAGCCCTCCCTGTACTCGAGTTCGCCGACGGCGCCGGCGGACTGACAGATGCCCCGGATCACCTCCTCCATGCGGGAGCGAATCAGGCTCTGGATCTGCTTGTCGAAATAACGAGTGGTACCCTCCATCACCACCTTGTCCGGGATGACGTTGCCGGTGGTTCCGCCGTGGATCGTGCACACCGAGATCACACCGGCGGCCACGGGCTCCAAGGAGCGGGCTACGATGGTCTGCAAACCCGTGACCACCTGAGCGGCGGTCACGATTGGATCGATCGCTTTATGCGGCACGGCTCCGTGTCCTCCCCGGCCGGTGATCGTGATGCGGAAGCGGTCCTGGGCGGCCATGGCCGCTCCGGGGCGGGCGGCGATCGTACCCACCGGAATGCCGGGCCAGCCGTGCAGGGCGAATACAGCTTCGGGCTTGGGATCGCTGTCGAGCAGTCCCTTCGCCACCATCATCCTGCCGCCGCCGGCTTCCTCCTCGGCGGGCTGGAACACGAAACGCACGCTTCCCGCAAAGCGTTCCTTGAGCGAGTCCAGTACTTTCAATGTGCCGATCAGAACGGCCGTATGCCCGTCATGCCCGCAGGAATGAGCACGACCGGCGTGCTCGGATTTCCAGCTCTTGCCGCTTGTCTCTTCAATGGGAAGGGCATCGATATCGGCGCGCAGCGTTACATTGCCTCCGGCACCGCGCTCCCCGCCCATACCCCACAACAGCCCGACCACGTCGGTGCCGATGTATGGATCCATCAACTCGATGGAGGTATTGCCGACCAGCTCCCGGATACGCTCGGAGGTTTTATGCTCTTCGAGCTTGGTTTCGGGAATCCTGTGGAAGCCGTGCCGGATTTCCGTGATCTCCGCCACGAGCCGGCGGATTCTCTGTTTCAGTTCATTTGGATCAACGCATGGTTTCACTATAAATCGATGCCTCCCGCCGTGTCTGTTTGCTCGATGCCTGTAGCCGGGGTTTTGACAATTCTCGATTAATCGCTCAAGATGCCATCGATGGTACCATGAAAGGTAGAACAGATGAAATCCGATACGAATAAAATCTTTGCCGGATTCGGCTTCGGTCCGATCCAGAGCGCCCTGTTTCTGTACGAAGCCTATCAGACGGGCAACTTCACCCGTTTTGCGGTGGTGGATATCGATGCGCAGCTGATCGAGGCGGTCCGCGGGAACGGGGGACGCTACACCGTAAATATCGCACGTCCGAATCGGATCGATCGGGCCACGGTGGAAGGGGTCGAATTGTTTGACCCCAACAAGCCCGAGGAGGCGGAGCGGTTCGTCGCGGCGGTGGCAGATTCGGATGAGATGTGCACCGCTCTGCCGAATGTGAATATCTACGGCGCGGGTGCAGAGGCGAGCGTGATCAGCCTGATGGCGCGGGGATTGAAGGCACGGGCAGGCACGGCCAAGGAGTCCATGCCTACGATCGTATACACGGCGGAAAACAACAACCGGGCGGCGGAGATTCTCGAACAGCAGGTATCGCCCCTGCTTCCGGTTTCGCTGCGCAATAATGTTCAGTTTTTGAACACAGTGATTGCGAAAATGAGCGGCGTGATCGGGGATGCGGACACCATCGAACGGCTCGGTCTGGCAAGGATCGCTCCGGGCTCCCCGCGGGCGATCCTGGTGGAGGAGTTCAACCGCATTCTGATCTCCAGCATCAATTTCTCCGCTTTCCGGAGGGGTATCGAGGTTTTTGTCGAAAAGGAGGACCTGCTGCCCTTTGAGGAAGTCAAGCTCTACGGGCACAACGCCATCCATGCCTTTATCGCCTATCTGGCCGACCTGAAAGGCTACGAGGTGATGTCCGAGGCGGGCAAAGACAAATGGATCATGAAAACAGCCCGGCGCACGCTTGTCGAGGAGTCGGGGATGGCCCTGATTCGAGCCAACGCGGGTATAAACGATCCGCTTTTCACCGAGAAGGGGTATACCGAGTTCACCGATGATCTGCTGGGGCGCATCGTGAATCCGAATCTGAACGATCTGGTCATGAGAGTCGGACGGGATCATCCCAGAAAGCTGGGGATCGAGGATCGACTGTACGGCACCATGGTTATCGCCCTGGAGAACGGGGTCACTCCCCGCAATCTCGGATTGGGAGCGGCTGCCGGAGTCCTGTGTATGATCAAGCGGCGCGGCGAACAGACCAGGGGAGTCGATCTGCTGCCCGACTCAGCCGCTCAGCTTTCCCGCGACGGACTGGAGAGCCTTCTCCGGGCGTTGTGGGGGGACCATCCCGCGGCAGCCAAGCACGGCCGAGCGCTCGTAACCCTGACCTGGGAGGGGGTGGAGGAGCTGCGCCGGCTCGGGCTGGCCGGCTGAGCGCAGAGTGGCGGAGACGAATTCGTCCGAGCGTCACCTTCGACCACCTATCGACCCGTAACGAAAAAAGAAATAGACAAACTACTTTTGATATGTTATACGGAAAGTGGTTAGTTTGTTTGAAATCGTGGGTTTGGAGGCGCAGCACTCGATCCATATCTTTATGATTCGCTACAATCCCGAGCAGTTCAGAGGGTTGAGTCGAAGCAAGCTGCACGAAGCTCTAAACGCCGAGGGGATCCCCGCGTTTTCCGGCTATACCCATGCGATCTACAACAATCCGATGTTCCTCGAAAAGAAGTTCTACGGAAAGAACTGTCCGATTTCCTGCAGCCACTATGGGACAGAGTTGGACTACGCCGCGTACGCGGAGAGATGTCCGGTCTCCGAGCGCGCCTGTGCCGGCGAGGCGATCTGGCCTGAGCATCGGTTGTTCCTCGGCCAGCACAAGGACATGGATGATATAGCCGATGCGTTTGCCAAGGTCAAGGAGAACGCAGCGGAACTGCTGTAGGAGAAAGGAGGATTGTTATGCAGTGAACTCAGGTTTCGTGCGCCGCAGTGAAAAAATCCAATTTTATCCAAGGAGGAGTATTATGAAAAGAAATCGGCTACTGATCGTTACGTTGTTGCTGCTTCTGGCCGCAGGTTTCTGCGTCGAAGCAGCAGGCCAGGAGGAGAGCTCTGCATCCGGGGTCACCATCAAATACATGTGGTGGACGCCGGTGTATGAGCCGTATATCCAGGGAGCAATCGAAAAATTCCATTCCGAGAATCCCGGAATAAGCGTGGAGTACGAGACTCTGGCATTCGATCCCTACTGGCAGAAGGTGCAGAATCTCTTTGCCGCCGGCAATCCACCGGATGCCTTCGATATGAGCGTGGTCTTTGTTTGGGATTTCGCCGACAAAGGCTCCGTGCTGGATATCGAGGATTTCGTGTCCCGGGATATTGACAAATACTACCGCAAACCGATCGATATGGAACGATACCCCGATGCAGGCGGCAAACCCTACGCTATGCCGTATCAATGGGTCGCATCAATGCTTTATTACAACGAGGATGCCTTCGATGCGGCGGGTGTCGGGTATCCGACTCGTGACTGGGACTATGAAACCCTGATTCAAACCTCGAAAAAACTCACCGCCGATACCGATGGAGACGGCAAGGCGGACCGCTACGGATTTTTCTCCAATGCAGCTCATACCTTTCTGGACTCCATGATCAAGGCCTACGGCGGTGAAGTGTTGAGCTCCGACTACAGTACATGTAAAATCACCGAGCCGGCCGCTTTGCAGGTGATCCAGAAATGCGTGGATATGATCCAGAAGGACAAATCCGCCCCGGTGGCGGCCAGCTACGACGCCCTCCTGGTGAGCGGTGGAGAGATGTTTCGCTCCGGAAAGATCGCCATGACCATTGACGGAAGCTACATGATCGACAGCTTCAAGGATGTACCATTCGAGTGGGACGCCACCATGGTTCCCAAGGGGCCGGTGAAGAGATCGATCTACGGCGGACCGGACGGCATCAGCATCGCCAAGACCACGGCCCATCCCGATGAGACCTGGGCGTTCGTGAAGTTCATGACCGGGGCCGACCGGCCCAAGGAGACATGGATTCCCGGCGGTGTGTCCATCACCAAGAGTGTGGCTTCCTCTTCCGACTGGACGGATATGCACAAGCAGTGGATCAGCGAGCCCAAGGATTTGCTGGACGCCGCCCAGTATATGGAAGGTGCGGATTTCTGCACCAAGTGGTTGGAATGGCGCATCAATACGATTAACGCGGAGCTCGCCCCCGCCTTTGTCGGACAGAAGTCCGTCGCCGATGCGGCCAGGGCGGCCAAGGCAGCCGTGGAGAAAGTTCTTCAGAGCAAATAACGTATGCACAGCTCCGGGGCACTCGTTGCCCCGGACGCTCATCTCTGAACTCTTTTGGGGGTAATGGTGAGAAAGAAATACGAAGCCTGGCTGTTCCTGGGGCCCTCGCTGTTGGGGTTGGTTTTCATGATATACGGGCCGGTGGCGGCGGTATTCGGGCTTGGATTCACCCACTACGATGTTCTGCGCCCGGCCGAGTGGGCCGGCCTGAGCAACTATATTTCGATTTTTTCCAATCCCCTTTTCTGGAAGGTGCTCTGGAACACGGTTTATTTCGCCCTTGGAACCGGTGTTGTCGGAATTTTCTTCTCTCTGATACTGGCGATGCTCATCAATGTCGACATACCCCTGCAGGGTATTTTCCGTACGATCTTTTTTCTCCCGGTAGTGGTTTCGATGGTAGCGGCCTCATTCATCTGGCGCTGGATGTTGAACTCTCACTTCGGCGTATTCAATTACCTGCTGCAGACGGTGGGCATTTCAGGCCCTCTGTGGCTGGATGACCCCAGATGGACGATGTTCGGAATCATCATCATGACCTTGTGGAAGATGGTAGGGTACAACATGATCATTTTTCTTGCCGGGTTGAAGAATATTCCACGGGAGTTCTACCAGGCGGCGCAGATCGACGGTGCCGGATGGTCAACGAGGCTGTTTCGTATTACCCTTCCGCTCCTGTCGCCGACCACCTTCTTCGTGATCATCGTTTCACTGATAAACGCATTTCTCGTTTTCGAACAGACCTACGTAATCACCAACGGCGGACCGGCCAACGCGACTCTGACCTTCGCTCTGCACATTTTCAACAACGCCTTTCTGTACTTCAAAATGGGCTACGCTTCGGCCCTGGCCTTTCTGTTCTTCATCATCATCCTGCTTGTAACGATGATCCAGATCGGTTTGCAAAAACGATGGGTATACTACGATTAGGAGGCAAGGGTGGCACGAGCTAAGAGTATCGGCAAATCTGTTTCATTTCTTGTTCTGCTTGTTTTGGCATTCGTTTTCCTGTTTCCGTTTTTCTGGATGTTTCTCACCACCGTGAAAAGCGACGGAGAGCTGTTCCTCTTCCCACCGAGCTGGGTTCCGCAACAGTGGATGTGGAGCAACTATCTGAAAACGCTGCAAGCCGTGCCTTTTCTGAGGTTCACGATCAACAGCCTGATCATTTCCGTAACGAATGTCCTGGCCATCTTTTTCTCCTGTTCTCTCGCCGCCTATGCGCTGGCGCGCTACTCGTTCAGAGGAAAGACCCTGGTCTTCAACGCGATCGTGGCTTCCATGATCATCCCGATTCATATCATCATTCTGCCCCAGTACCTGTTGTTCAACTCGATAAAATGGCTGGACACCTTCCTGCCGCTGATCGTGCCGTCTCTGCTGGGCTACTCACTCGGCACCTTTCTGCTGCGGCAGTTTTTCCTTACCATACCCAGGGATCTGGATGATGCAGCCATGATGGACGGCGCCGGTTCTCTGAAAATCCTGCTCAAGGTATACATACCCCTTTCAGCCGGCGCTTTTATCACCATCGGGTTGTTCATGTTCGTGTTCCAGTGGAATGATCTGCTTCGTCCGGTGATCTTTCTTTCCTCCCGCAACAAGATGCCTCTGCCCGTGGGGTTGATCAACATGATGGGGCAGTACACGGTGCAGTTCAACCTGTTGATGTGCGGCGCGCTTCTCAGTATCGTACCGGTGATGATTCTCTTCCTTATCGCCCAGCGTTACTATATAGAAGGAATCGCCATGACGGCGATCAAGGGATAGGATGTTGAAAAAGATAGACGCGGCTTGTCATCTGGGATACGATCCGTTGCACGAGGTAGGGGTCGATCGCCCTCGGCTCACCGAGACGCTGGACCGAAACGAAGTTGAGAAGGCGGTGCTGCTTCCCATGGGTGAGGGGTATATCCACCGTTTTCGGGAGCAGAATCGCGAGCTCGACAGGATTGTTTCGAAATCGCAACGCTTTCTATATTTCTGCACGGTGAATCCCTGGTTCGGTGAATCCGCCCGCAAAGAGCTGGAAGAGAGTTTCACCCTCCGGTCGGCCGCGGGTGTAGCCTTCGATACCGCCCGGCAGGGTCTGTATATCGATTCACCGATGATCGATCCTTTTATCGAGATCGCCGCCCGTCATGAAAAACCGGTGTATTTTTTCACCGGGATTCCCGTGTTTGCCCTGCCGCTGAATCTGGCCAATCTGGCACGCCGTTTCCCCGAGGTCACCTTCATCATGGGAGCGATGGGCGTGTCCGACTATTGGGGGGATATCATTCCTTCCTTCCGTTTGTGCGGCAATCTGTACCTGGAAACATCGGTGAATACGAACGTTCCCGCGGTACTCGAGAGCTTTGTAGACGAGTTCGGCGACGAGAAGATCCTGTTCGGAACCAATTTCCCCTTCACCGATTATGTGATGGAATGTGAGAAAATCGAGAAAGCCGGTATATCGGAAAACTCGATGGAGAGGATCTTCTTCCGTAATTCCTGTGAACTGTTGAGGCTCGACCCGTGATTATCGACTCCCATGCGCACATCTGGCAAAGTTTCATGAATTTCCGCTGCCCGCCCGTCCGGGAAATCATAGGCGGAATGGAGCGGGCGGGCATCGGCCTGACCGTGTTCAGCTCTTTGAGTGCACTGCTGAATACCGATCCGCATGAAGACAACCTGTACCTGAAACGGCTGGTGGACGGCCATCGCGACCGCTTCCGGGCGATGGCGGTGGTTACTCCGTATGCGGGTGAGGCAGCCGTAACCGAGCTGGAAACGTGTCTGCGCGACTATGAATTCATAGGGCTCAAGCTGCATCCCTGGCTTCAGGGCTACTACGGGGGAGCCGATTTTCTCTCTCCGATCCTCGAGGTGTGCCGAGACTACTCCGTACCCGTGCTTTTTCATACGGGAACGCCGCCCTATGCCCAGACGTTTCATATCTGGGTACAGGCCAAGCGCTTTCCCAAGCTCACCTTCATCCTCGGCCACATGGGATTGAATTACCAGTGGCGCGATGCCCTGGAAGTGGGAAAAATCTGTCCCAACACCATTTTCGACACCAGCGGCATAAGCTACACGTTCGCCGTCAGACGGTTGATCGACGAGCTGGGACCCGAGAGGGTGATTTTCGGCAGCGACAATCCGTTCCTGATTCCCGATGTCGAGTTGAACAAGGTGCTGCGCCTGGGCCTGCCCAAGCGCGATCTCCAGTTGATCCTGGGTGAGAACGCCACGAGGATTTTGCGCCTGTCGTAGCGGGCCAGCTACCGTATCACGGCGGTTTCCCAGCCCATCATGCGTCCGAAAGCCTCGGCGGTTTCCACCTCCATGCCGTAGCTGACGGCCAGATGGTGAGTGCCGCCGAGACGGCTGTACTGGGCCAGGAAATCCGGCATGGGCAGCGTGGGTTTGAACCACCCGTGGATGCTTCTACCGAAGTTGTCCTTGCCGGGCACCTCCAGCATCTTGGCCGGAGCGATAATCAGGCGGTAGGCCCCCTCCTTGAGCGGCTCGAGCGGGAGCAGATCGATCAGGAGGAAGTCTCCGGCCTTGAAGCGCCCGGCCACGTATACCGGATTGGCCGCCGCGCTCCACTGGAAATCCATTTCGAGCAGACGGGGTTTGCCGGAGGCGAGCTTCCAGTTCATCTCCCCCATGTGGCTCAAGAATATCGAGCCGTTTTTCCAATCCGGGCAGAACATCTCGCTGAAGCTGGTGTCCGGATTGCCGGCTGCCAGGGAGGCGACCAGGGAGGCGGTGAGCAGGTCCCCTTCGCCCCCGAAACCGATCCCACGAGCCATGAGCTTCGATGCCTGGAGAAACGGTGCGGTTTCCAGGCCGGTCGCTTTGCCGATCTGGAGGAAATTGAAGGAGAACGCTCCGATTCCCTCCCTGTCGATCCATTTCTGCAGGGCCAGCCCCGTGTGAACGGAGCGCCGATGCGCCTCCTCGTTGATCCCCTCGGTCACAAAACGCTTCTTGTCCAACTCCTGTTCCTCCCGGATTTCCGGGTCGGTTACCTCGGACAGGAGGGTTTTAAACTGTCTGGGATTCAAGTGTCGGGTCTCCACGCCGATGGTGGATTTCAGATCGGAGGCGGATACGTAGAAATCTCCCATGCCTTCAAACGGCTCTCCGGCCAGGCCCGCCCGCATGGTTCGCATGCGATGGGCCATGCGGGCCGATACCAGACGCCGAACCACGCGATCCAGCACGTCGGATTTATCCCAGTGCCCGACCTCGATTTGAAAGCTCTTGCCGCGACGGACCAGAAGATTGCACATATCCTGAACTCCATGGATGCCGTGGTTGTACATGATCTCCGCCGGGTCCTGATCGGGGGCGAACGAATAGGTGGGGGTGGTATCACAGATGATGATGGGCAGAGCGGTGCGCGCCAGGGCATCGATCGATTCGAGGGAGGGGGAGTAGGCCAGATGCAGGGTGACGATCGCCTCAGCGCCGCCATCCTCGAAACCGCTGATCGCCGCCTCGAATTCGGAGCGGGTACGGCAGATCGGTGTGGTCAACACCTCAACATTGCGCTTTTCCAACTCTGCGGCGATTTGTTTGTAGAACGACTCGATGCGGGTGCGCTTGTCCTGCTCCCGGTCGTCGTAGAGTTTCAGATACAGAGGCAGCAGCCCGATTTTGGTTTTGGTACTGTTCATGTTTCTCTCTCCTGTTCTGTCGTTCGCTTCACATTTTACGGGTGGATCCCTTCAACGCTGCGGTTCTTGTGCGAGGCAAGTGCCGCGGTGTGCAGGGCGTGAGAAAGGCGTGTCTCTTCGGGCCGGAAACAGCTGAAAGCGACCTCCCGGCCGTCCAACTCGTCTAGATACGAGCCCCACATCTGCAGGATTCCGTCGGAAAACCCGAACTCGAAAATGCCTCCGGTGATCGAGGGGATCATGGTTTTTTGCCCCACCACCATGCGGGCCCACGCCTGTTCCTTGCCCTTGGTTTCCAGGTAGGTGAAGGCGTTGGGATCGTCGGTGGTGAACTTGGCGGATGCATCCAGCCCGTACACTTCGAGGAACCAGCGGTTGGTCGAGCCCGGGTCGAGACGCTTGGTTTCCAGGGTCATGGGAAAGGTATAGCCTTCGGCGTGTTCCACCTGGCAGAACAGGGAGGCGTTGTCCCAGGTGAGGCAGGCTGCGGTGCCGCCTTTGCCGTCCGGGCGTTCGGGCACGATATTGGACAGCATCGCGTACACGCTCTGGGGAATCCAGCCCATGCGAAAAGGGATGTGCTGGGTGTGGATGCCGAGATCTCCCATGCATCCGTACTCTCCGTTGAACTCGATC
>Ga0272441_10013417_pt1 | contig 11786 bp, 10 predicted proteins | sample SSMProp6N_FD_193582 | JGI IMG/M metagenome (GOLD analysis project Ga0272441, IMG submission 193582) | Marine sediment archaeal communities from Little Sippewissett salt marsh, Falmouth, MA, United States - SSM-Prop-6N | ecosystem: Environmental > Aquatic > Marine > Wetlands > Sediment ...
AGCTGTATAGGGTAAAGCGTCCGCACATGGCTGTTATGACACCTCGGGCAGCTGGTTCCAGTCGGTCGTGTATGAGGGCGAACGCCACTGAAACGAGGTCTTCCATTTCTGGTCAGCAGTGCTGCCGGTGGCAGCGTATCTGACCGAATTGCGGCCGAATTGTCTGTTTATTCGGTCGAAAGCTTCCATAATTTCACTTGATTGTTCTCTGCGGTTGCGGGCAAAGAGTGTCATCTGGCGGCTTCGCTCCGAAAATAGATCTCTTGCGATCACCCCGGCCTTTTTGTAGCGGTAGCCTTGCCGGTAGATTTCATCGAGGCCGCGGTGGGCGTGGGCGATCAGCTCGGCGGTATTGCTGGTCGCCAAAGCAAGGCGGATGGTTTTTATGTTGAAATATCTCGACTCCCGGCCATAAGGGTTTGTCATCAAAAAAATCACCAGGATGGTAGCTTCAAGCTGTGCCGCTCGTAATTTTTCCGCCACCCGGGACGCGTATTCGGCGACTGCTTCATTCAAATCAGCACGGTTGGTGAGGGGGTGTTTGAACGACCGGGATACGGTAATCTCCTTTTTTTGAGGGGGAGACTGCTCCAGCGGGTAGCAGCAGACGCCCTTGAGCTCCTGAATTATCCGAACCCCGGTTATCCCCATCTTCTTTTTTATGAAGCTTTCCGGTGCGTTGCTGAGCTGGAGCGCATTTTCGATGCCGATGCTCCGGAGAAAGCGGGAATAGCTTCTTCCCACACCCCAGATATCGTTCACCGCAATACTGGCGAGCTCGGTTTTTCGATGAGTTGGATTGGTCAGATTCAGCACGCCCCCGCTTTCTCTGGACCTTTTGGCGATCCGGTTGGCAATTTTGGCAAGGGTTTTTGTGGGCGCAATGCCGATCGAAACCGGAATCCCGGTCCATCTCCGGACGGTTGATCGTATCGACCGGCCGTAATCAGTCAGGCTGCACTGGTTGAAGCCGGAGAGATCCAGGAAGGCTTCATCAATAGAATAGATTTCGATGTCGGGGGTAAAGTGCGCGAGCACCTCTATGACCCTGGAGGACATATCACCGTAGAGGGCATAATTGGAGGAATAGACCGCGACGCCGTGCGCTTTTATCACATCCGCTGTCTTGAACAAAGGAACGCCCATCCTGATGCCGATCGTCTTGGCTTCATTCGACCGGGCGATAACGCAGCCGTCGTTATTGGAAAGTACCACCACGGGCCTGCCGATAATCCGGGGATCAAATACCCTTTCACAGGAAACATAGAAATTATTGCAGTCTACGAGGGCAAACATGGAGGGCAGCATTCATTCTATCGGATTAAAGTGGGTGAATTACACTGGTTACCACCCCCCAGACGTCAAAATCCATTTCCTTTTCGACCGGAAGGGGGTTGTAATCTCTGTTTTCAGAAACCAGAACGACTCTGTCTCTTGTTACCCGGATTCTTCGTACGCTCAATTCGCCGTTCACAACCGTGATGACGACTTTTCTGTCAACGGGTTCAAGAGAACGGTCCACGATCAGGATGTCGCCGTCGTGGATGCCCGCGTCGATCATCGAGCTTCCGCTGACCCTCACAAAAAAGGTGGCGGCCGGATGTTTGACAAGGTGTTTGTTCAGGTCGAGGTCGCCTTCGATATAGTCTTCCGCCGGGGAAGGAAACCCCGCTGAAACCGGTACCATAAATAGAGGGCGGTTGCATTGTGTCGATTGATCTGGGTGATAGATGGCGGTAACTTTCATCTTTGCCTGCCTAGACAATATATGGTAATTTTGAATCGTTCCCCTGAGACAGGGACATAAGCTCATTAATGGAGATTAGGGAAAATCTCCATTTACTGAACTTTATAACTCAATCTGCCAAAATATACAAGCCGCAACACGCTTGAAAAGCGAATCCGTATCGGGTGTGATGCCATGACTGCGGTTTGAGCGAAATTGAAGGCCGGGATAATCCAGATTGACAGAGGAGCAGAAGCGAATCGGCAGCATATACTTTCCAGCCAATTGCAGATGTTTTATAATTATATAAAGAATAAAGGCCTGCCTGTTTTCTCTTTGCAATTTCGAGGATATCTAAAACCAAATAGGGCGTTGCCGGATGCCAACAATGCCAAACACCGCAAGAAGAAGGGCAAGCGCTGTCAGCCCTGTGTTCCCCAGGGTAGGAATTGCCTGGGTTACTGCCGATACACATTCGCTTGTGCAATAGAGGCCTTCGTCACAGGTCATCCCCGCAATGATCTCAACCGAGGCCATATTGGTATCGATTCTAAGAGTAAAGTGAACCTCCCCGGAATCACCGGGGTTGAGATCCCCAAGTGACCATGTGATAACGCCACCCGCGCTGGTGCCGTCGTTATCAGCGTTCACAAAGCTTGTCCCGGCAGGTATGTCAACAGTTATTGCCACATTGCTGATCCCCTGATGAGCGCCTGCGGGCACACTGTACTGTACCCCAAAGGTTGCTGAGTCGCCGATCGTAACAGACCCGGGCGGACATTGTGTCTGAATATCCTGCCCAATGACCAGCGCAGGGGAGATACTATCATCGGAAATCTGATCTGAGTTGTCACCCATTTGTGCAGAAACCCAGAGCTGGCTGTACTGGGAACCAGATGGGAATATCTGCAAGGGATCTAATTTCCATTCGATGACACCAGGGACAGATGTTCCATAGGCAGCATCCCCGGTAATATCGCCGGTGGCAGGAGAAATAACACCGGGCACAATAGAAGAATCTCCGCCAAGCAAAGAGGTAGAAATCAATCCACCGCTCTCATACTGGAAACTTAGACGGTAGTGTTCTGAAGATCCAATTCCGGTCGAATCTTGGAAGGGCGGTGTGCATAACGGGCCGATATCAAAACCGTGCGTTCCAAAGCCGAGATTTCCAGCCGTTCCTACCTGACTGTCAGAGTCACCAGCTCTTCCATCAACGTCAATACGGAAGTACCAGCGGTCATCGGATCCCTGGTAGTGACCCCACAGGGCAATTCCGTCATAGCCGGTGCGGGCATAGTTGGGAGCTTCGTGAGGGTGAATCCCTGTGCTCGTTACAAAAACATCCAGAGGATCAGTACTTACCTGCCAGGCAGAATCCCATTCTCCGGTGCCGGCAACACCATCCAGGGTTATGGCGCTGATTAATGAGGCATGGGCCCATAACGTTGAAAGAATGATGAACAATAGTAATCCCATCCTGATTCCTTTTTCTGATGTCATAGCTTCCCTTTCTCTCTTCAATAATGGTAAGAAATAAAAATAAGATATAATATAATTATTTTGATTATGCAATAGCAGTCTATCATAATCTCGGAATGATAAATGCTGCCCCATATTATTCAATAATAAAGATATAAAAGAAACAGAAGGTACGGAGATACCGGCTTTCGAGCTCGCGCAAGCAAGAAATACCTGACTTTGGGCTCGGCATGCCGGCAAAAGAAAAAAAGGTACCCGGTTTACCCCCGCCGTGCCCGAGAAAATCAAGGGATTCTTATTTATTTTGACATAGAGACGAAATTCTTCTATATTTTAATTTTACAAAGTAAAATCGTCAGATGGAATGTCTTTGACTGGATTTAGCCTGCCGCAGTAAAAATAAAGTTGTACCATTTTGAATTAATGAGACGAAAAGGAGTTTTCAAAATGACGACTTTCATACCACATCAATTACCAAGTGAGCGACTCTGCAGCCGTCGAGAATTTCTAAAGGTGTCTGCCCTGACATCCGCGTGTTTTCTGGCGGGATGCGCCATTAACCCGGTAACCGGGCAGAAACAATTGATGCTGGTGTCCGAGGGCTGGGAAATACAGGTCGACCAGGAAAATTCACCTCATCAATTCTCCAGCGATTACGGGGACCTGCAGGATAAATTATTAGCTCAATATATTCAGCAGGTTGGCGCCTCGATGGTGCCTCAAACCCACCGTCCCCAAATGCCCTATTCCTTTCGAGGGGTCAATGCGATCTATATAAATGCCTATGCCTTTCCGGGCGGAAGCATTGCCGCAACCCGCGGTATTCTGCTTTCGCTTGAAAGTGAAGCGGCATTTTCCGCCCTGCTGGGTCATGAACTGGGTCATGTCAATGCCAGGCATACCGCTGAGCAAATGTCAAAAGGGATGCTGATTCAAGCTATGGCGGGCGGAGTGAGCGTTTACGCTCGGACCAAAGGAAAAACCTATGGCAAACTGGCCTCTCAGCTTGGCATGCTGGGGGTTGGGGCTCTCTTGGCGTCTTACAGCCGTGACAACGAACGCGAAGCTGACTATTTGGGTATGAATTACATGGTAAAAAGCGGATATGGAACAGAAGGTTTCGTGCAGCTCATGACGATGCTTAACGGTCTTCACAAAGGAAGCTCCAACGCTGTTTCCCTTCTTTTTGCCACCCACCCCATGAGTCAGGAGCGCTATGATACCGCGGTATCTCTCAGCGACTCGGAATTTAAACATGCCAAAGGGAAATCCCTTCATCGCGAACGTTACATGGATAATACCGCCGGGCTTCGGAGACTGAAACCGGCAATTGAGCATTTCCAGAAGGCTGAGGCATCAATGGCCAAAGAATCCTATGGCGAGGCTGAAGCTTCTTTTCAGCGGGGATTCAAGGCGGCCCCGTCCGATTATGCCGGACTGGTCATGATGGCCAAATGTCAATACGCGCAGAAGAAGTACCGCCAGGCGCTCAGCTTTTCGGAAAAAGCCAAGCGGGCGTATCCGCAGGAGGCGCAGGCGAACCACCTGAGCGGGCTTGCCAAAATCGCGCTGAAACGTTTCGATGAGGCGGTTGATGATTTCAATCGGTATGATAACAAGCTGCCGGGCAATCCAAACACCACTTTTTATCGAGGGTATGCCTTTGAAGGCATGGGAAAAAGACAGGGGGCGGCTGAAGATTACCAGCATTATCTCCAGCGGGTCACGGAAGGTGATCATGCCGAGTATGCCTACCAGCGCCTGGTGGACTGGGGATTCATCAAGCCGCCTGAACAGGGAAACGTGAAGTAGTAGCTGATAAAAAATCTTTTTCTGTTGCTTCGATAATCAAAATCTGGAAATAAGGCATCCATAACTCCAAAATGTCATCCTTGATTCATAAAGAATAACATTTTTATTTTGGGGAAAGTTTGAATATTCGGACCAAGGGTGTTAATAAGTTTCGTTATGACGGTACGTTGTCCGAAATGTTTAAACACGAAATACTGGGTGCTTAAAGATGGTCTATTCAAGAGTTCATCATTCAGGAAAACGTTCAGCGATTCAAGGAAACGAATTCACATTTCACAAAGAACGCTAAACGCAGTTGCTGAGGAATTCCTTCTTGAGCACTCGACTAATATTCTGCTTCCACGGATTGCCATCTCACGATATATGATCTTCCAAGTACTAACTTTTATGAAGACGGTAATAACCTCTGATGTGCCGGAGGTTTTTGAAGAAACTGTGGAAGTTGATGAAACCTATCTCAGCGGTTACCGGAAAAATAAACGGTTATTGTTTAAGCATAGCAGCGAGAAGGCGAAACGTGGAAAAGGGACAACAAAACAGACTGTTTTTGGCATTCTCTGCAGAAATGGTAGCGTCTGAGCTGAGCTGATTGATAGTGTCCAAGCGAGGAATCTTTAGTCACGGATACTCAAAAGCAAGTGAAGCGCGGATTTATTGTCTGTTCAGATACATGGCGAGGATACACAGGGGTTGTCGCACAAGGATATGTTCATCGTTTGGTGAATCTGATTCACAAAGCAACCACAGTAACGGTCTCGAAGGCTTCTGGGCCCATTTAAAGCGTAAGCTTGCAGCAAAAGGCGGTATTAGGAAAGAACGGCTATTAAAACTTTTATATCATTATGTCAGGTCCGAATAACCGGACTTTACCTAAAATTATTGAGGATAGACTACTCGTGGCGAAGGGCTTCAATGGGATCGAGGCTTGCCGCCTGCCGTGCCGGAAAAAAGCCAAAGATAACTCCCACTGCGGCGGAGAATATGAAGGCGATGATAATGATTTTTACGTTTAGAATAAAGGGAAGACCAAGGATATAGGCACCAATTGACGATGCCGAAAGTCCCACAATTATGCCGAACAGCCCGCCGAATGAAGAAAGAACCACCGCCTCAATAAGAAACTGCATCAGCACCTCCCGCTCCAGGGCACCGATGGCCAGGCGGATCCCGATCTCCCGTGTTCGCTCGGTGACCGAGACGAGCATGATGTTCATGATTCCGATACCGCCTACCAGAAGACTCACCGCCGCTACCGCCGCCAGCAGTGCCGTTAGTATGCAGGTGGTTCCGGTGAGGGTGCTGACAATCTCCTGCATGTCCCTGACATGAAAATCGTCATCCTTCCCCGCCGTGATGCGGCGCCGTTCACGCATCAACCGCTCGACGCTCTCTTTTACTTCCGTTGTCGATATGCCGTCCTGAGCGGATATATAGATGTCGTTCACGTCGTTGTTGCCGGCAATTCGGCGCTGAAAAGTCCGCAGAGGAATGAGCACAAAATCGTCTTGATCATTGCCGAAACTCGACTGACCCTTTGATTCGAGAATCCCCACAACTTGGCAGGACAGTTTCTGTAGGCGTATGGTAGCTCCGAGGGGGTCCGTGTTTCCGAAAAGCTCATTTCGTACGGTTGTACCGATGATGCAGACGGCCTTGCCGGAAAACATTTCCGCGTCCGAAAACAAACGTCCCGACTCGAGCGCCCAGTCGCGCACCTGTAGGAAGGAATTGGTACTTCCCCTAACGGAGGTTGACCAGTTTTTATTGCCGGCGATAGCCTGTATACTCGCGGATACCGATGGCGCCACGGCCTCCAATCCTGAAATTTCACGGGTAATGGCCTCGGCATCCTTTGTTTCAAACATGTCCGCCCGCGAACGCGTTCCACCAGGCCCTCGTATGCCTTGGCCCGACCGCATCTGGAGCATGTTGGTGCCGAGACTGGAAATCTCGGCCTTCACTTGGGCCGTAGCTCCGCCGCCGAGAGTGACCATGGTGATAACCGCCGCAACGCCTATAACGATACCGAGGACCGTCAGCGATGAACGCATGACATTGCGTCGGATTTCTCTCAGGGCAAGGATAATTGTTTCCCATATCATAACTGACCGGCTCCGTTGTGTTCCTCGGCGTCGATGACGCCATCAAGAAATCGAATGGTTCTTTTCGCGTAAAGCGCCATATCGGCCTCGTGGGTTACCATGACAACGGTGACACCCTGTTCCCTGTTGAATGAACAAAGCAGCTCCATGATCTCACGGCTTCGGGTCGAATCGAGATTGCCTGTCGGCTCGTCCGCCATGAGTACTTCCGGCGCAATAACCATGGCACGGGCAATGGCCACCCGCTGCTGTTGACCGCCGGAAAGTTCTCCGGGGGTATGTGTCTCCCATCCCGTAAGGCCCACATCATCAAGGGCTCCGTGAGCTCTTTGCCTCCGTTCACGGGCAGGAATTCCCCGGTATACGAGCGGCAGCTCAACATTTTCAAGGGCCGATGTGCGATTCAGGAGATTGAATCCCTGGAACACAAATCCGAGGTAATTCCGGCGGAGCAATGCCCGCTGATCCCTGGACAGTGAACCCACATCAACGCCTTTAAATCGATACGTACCTGCTGTAGGAACGTCGAGGCAACCGAGTATATTCATACAGGTGGATTTTCCCGAGCCACTCGGTCCCATCACAGCTACAAACTCGCCCTGGTTGATACGCAGATCGACGCCCCCTAGGGCATGGACGGCTGCACTGCCCATACCGTATACTTTGGTGATACCCTTCAGTTCAACGAGGGAGTTATTCCCGACGGGGGATGATGCTTGTACCTTCACTTTTTTGCACTCATTGTGGCAACGATAAGAGCCGTTCCCGGTTGTACGTCACCGTGGGTTATTTCGGTCCTGACACCGTCGCTTGCCCCGGTGGTAACCGGGATGGCAACAGCCATGCCGTTGCTTGCCGTCCATACGCGCTGTTGGGAATCGGTCACCGTGCCGGAAGTCTGATTCGAGGAATTCTTTTGATGCCGCGGAGGATGGGGCAGAATCTTACTCACGACACCACCGTTGCCGGACTTCTTCTCCGTCACGCCCGTATTTTCCGCAGGCGGTGAAAATCGAAGGGCTGCATTCGACACGAGGATGGCATTGTCGATCTTCTTAACCATTATATCAGCCGTCGCGGTCATCCCGGGCCTCAGGAGCATGTCGGAGTTGTCCACGGTGAGCACCGCCTTATAGGTAACCACGCCATCCGTCGTCTCCGAACCGTATCTGACCTGGGCAATGCGCGCCGGAAATGTCTGGTTGGGATATGCGTCAACGGCAAAAACGGCCTCCTGTCCGTCCTTTACCTCCCCAACATCCGCCTCATCGATGCCCACGTGGAGTTTCATCTTGGTCAGATCTTCAGCCAGTGTAAATAGTACCGGCGCCTGGAGAGACGCGGCCACCGTCTGCCCCGGTTCCACATCCCTGACGAGTACGATACCGTTTATCGGTGAGCGGATAGAAGCCTTGGTAAAATTTGTTTCATCCCATTCCAGGGTGGCTTCCGCTTGTGAAACCTGCGCTTTTGCACTTGATTCATCGGCCCGGGCGCGTTCAAGTGCTGCCTCCGCCGCATCCATATCTTGCTGGGCCGGCAGTCTGCCATCGCTCAAGGCACGGACTTTTTGCATTCGCTCAAATTCGATTCGTTTTTCTTTCAATGTTGCCTGGGCCTGCAATACCCTAGCCTTTGCTGATTCAAGGGAAGCCTTTGAATTTCTGACCTCTGCTTCAAGTTTCGTTGTATCAAGAAGCGCAAGGATTTGTCCAACCTTGACATGGTCGTTGTAATCCACCTTGACTTGATCGATAATCCCAGAGAGTTCGCTGCCCACATCCACCTGATTGGTAGGTTCCAGATTACCGGTGGCGCTTACCATGATCGCGAGACTCCCCTGTCCTGCGGTTTGCGTTGTAAATTGAACAGGTTTAGCTCGGTCATTGGTGGCCAGAAAAGCCAGAACAATTCCGATAAGCAGAAGGAAAATGATCCAGCCAAGACTACGTCTCTGGTATTTCTTTTTTACATGGGACCGGCCAATCCCCAAGGTGTTTTTTATCCTTGAGCTGGCTTCAGGCTTTTTCTTCATCTTTGTTTTCTCCATTCACTCCCTTGTTCATCTGCTGAGGTATTCCAACCGCCTCCCAGAACCTTATAGAGACGCACCAGATTGGAAGCCACACTTCCGTCACTCTGAATTAACTGGTTTTGATATGATAGCCGGGATCGTTCTGCATCAAGCAAGTCTCCGAAATCGATCAAGCCGGCCTGGTATTTATCCCGTGATAGTTCAACCGCACATTCTGCGGCCTGTACAGCTTCGTACAGCGAACCTCGTCGGTTCTGTTCCTCTGCATAGGCTACGAGTTCATTTTCAACTTCTTCCAAAGCATTCAGGACTGAAGCTTCATAGGACCTCAGGGACTGTTCCTGAAGTGCCGACTGAATTTCAATATTGCGGCGGACAGCACCGGCATTGAAGATGTTCCAAGAAATGCCGGGACCTATGCTCCAGAATTGGCTGGCGGATTTGATCACGTCGGAAAATTCCTCGGATTTCAGTCCAATGGACCCCGCCAGCCGAAGCTGAGGATAAAGATCAGCCGTGGCCACACCGATTCTTGCCGTTTGCGCAGCCAGCTCCCGTTCAGCTTTTCGCACGTCCGGGCGGCGGCGGAGCATATCGGCTGGGATTCCCACAGCAATCTTCGGAGAAACAACCGGTATTGTGGCTGAAGATTTAAGTTCATCGTGAAGCATACCAGGCTGTTTACCCAGCAAAACCGCTATTCTGTTCTTCGATTCCTCCACTGAAGTCCGGAGCGCTGGAATCTGCGCGCGGGTACTTTCCATATTATAACGGGCTTGTTGAACAGGCAACTCGTCATCAAGACCAGCTTCGCAACGCCATTGCGTTAGCTTATATGTTTCCTGCTGAAGCTCAAAATTTTCCTTGGTTGTGGATAACTGGGCCTGATAGGTCCGAAATTCAACATAGTTGAGTGCCACTTCAGCGGTAAGGGAAACCAGCACGTTGCGCAGGTCTTCCCCGCTAGCCTGGAGGTCCGCGTCGGCTGCCTCTACCGAGCGTCTTACTTTGCCAAAAATATCGAGTTCCCACACTGCATCAAAAGCCATTGAGTAAAGATCACTCTCCTGCTCGTTGCTACGGCTTTTCGTCAGAGACCCCGAAGCATCCAGCGTGGGGAACATATCGGTTTTGCTTAACCCACGGCGGGCCCGCGCTTCACGGACGCGTGCCTGCGCTATCTTGACATCAAGATTACCCGTCACCGCACGATTGATCAGACTCAACAAAACCGGATCCTTGAGCCCTCCCCACCATCGAGTCAGCATACGGTAATCGGTCTCATTATTAACCAGACCATTCTTCAACCGATTGTGCCATACATCAGGCGAAGATATTGCAGGCTGGACATAATCGGGGCCGACCGCGACACATCCGAGCAACATGATATTCGTATAAAATATCAATACCAACATCGGAAACAGCATTATGTATTTCTTGATAGAACAGTGCGTCTTTCTTTTTCCTGCAACCATATTTTGAGAAATGTTATACTCGGTCAATATTCGGTGACATTAATTAATGAAGATAAGGCTTATGACGTTTTCAAACAAAAGGTTACTATTATAACAGATTGGATGGTATGCATAACAGCTATCTTTTAATAGCAAATAAATATATGCTCTCATGTTCATATTTCAACTAAGGGGTTGTCTCATTTGGGCATCTTCTATGCTGATCAAAAAGAAACCTTTGATAGTTTCACTTTTGCCCAAAATTCGAATGGTTCGGGCATGTCACCTTCCGGGCCGCCCATCTCTCTGGGCCCTCTGCCCATTCCTCCGCGACCACCCATGCCGCTAGGCCTACCGATCCCGCCGGGACCGCCCATGCCTCCCCGGCCTCTACCCATCATCTTCCCCATCCGTTTCCTCTCGGCTTGAGCGATTTCTACGCCGATGCCGATTCTTTTTTTCTGATTCAAGGAAGGGAACGCGATTGCGGATGCCTGACCATCATCATTACTTACGGGCACCCTAAGTTCGTAAAAAAGAACTCCTTCGACAATTTCCATCCTGGCATTGACACCCATTTCCCCGGCATCGGCAAGCAGAAGGATCTGCCTCGCTTCTTTTTCGGGACCGATGATTTCTATCTCATTCTGCCCTGCTTCGAGCATTTCTTGGAGTCTCTCGACGTCAGGAAATCCTTTTCGTCTTTCCTTTTTGCTTCTTCTCCCGCTTGCTTCCGAGCTTTTTTCCCGCTTGCTTTCTCTTCTGCCAGCATGCATCCCGACAGGAAAGTGAAAACCGAAATACTTTTCCTTCCCGCCGTCTGGATCGAACCATACGGTAAGACCATGGCCTATGAGTTGAGCTTGGCTTTTTTGATCCCGTACGGAAAGGCATAAGGAGATACATTTGGCATCATTAAATATCCCCAGAGCGACATCTGCCTCTTCGTCATAATAGGCCAAAGAATCCTCCCATTCGGTATAGATACTCTCGTTCGGTGTGTCAATGTGACGCCATTGGCTATTAATTTTTTGCTCTCGGCATCCAAGCATCAGGGTAACAAAAGAACATAATAGAAGAAAGAATGATAATAATATTGCTCTGTTTTGTATATTCATCAATTGTATTTTCCTTTCATTGTATTAGTTAGATAGAAAAATCATTTTCTTCCTCTG
>Ga0272441_10013418_pt1 | contig 11786 bp, 9 predicted proteins | sample SSMProp6N_FD_193582 | JGI IMG/M metagenome (GOLD analysis project Ga0272441, IMG submission 193582) | Marine sediment archaeal communities from Little Sippewissett salt marsh, Falmouth, MA, United States - SSM-Prop-6N | ecosystem: Environmental > Aquatic > Marine > Wetlands > Sediment ...
CCGGGGGCTTTCCGCCGCCCTTCCCGCCGATCATGGGCAGGAGCTCCCTCCTGATACGCTCGAAGGGGAGCGAAAGCGACTCACCGCTTCCCAGGCACCAGAACAGCCTCCGATCCACGCGGCTGGCCAGACAGAAGGCCGCGTCCGGCCTCTCGGCGAGCCGCGCGGCCACGTCCTTGAGGAAGGCGGCGTCGCGGCCCTCGAAGAGATGGGTCACGCTCACGGCCGCGGGGCCCGTCTTCCCGCGCCGGTCCCCAGCCCGTTATCTCTCCGCCTCGGCCAGCAGGCTCTCGGCCGTGAGTGACGCGAGGCGCTCCTCGGCGTCCTTGCGGGCTGCGGCCGCATCCCTGATCTCCTCTTGCAGCTTCCGGACCCGTTCGGGAATCTCCCGCGGCTGAGCAGAGAGCTCCGTGACGAGCTCCCGGAGCAGCTCTGTCTTCAGCCGGTAGTCCGCCATCGCCTTGCTTCCGATCATCCAGTGGAGCCGGGCATGGCCCCGGATCTTCTCCTGCTCCACGTGCTTGATGAGCCGGACCTCTCCGGTGGAGGACACGTGGACGCCGCCGCAGGCCGCCCGGTCGAAGCCGGGGATCTCGACGACGCGGATGCGGCCCTTGCGCTCGGTGGGCCGCCGGAGCGAGAGGCCGGGCACCTCCGATTCGTCGACCCACCGCGTGCGGACCGGAAGGTTGCGGCAGACCGTGACGTTGACTTTTTCCTCGATCCGTTCGAGCTTCTCCGCGGAGACCTCCGCCGCGGCCACCTCCACCGTGGTGGTCTCCTCTCCCAGGTGGACGGAGACGGTGTCGATGTCGGACACGCGCTTCAGGGCGGCGGAGACGATGTGCTGTCCCGTGTGCTGCTGCATGAAGTGGAGACGGCGGGCCCAGTCTATCCTGCCGGCCACCTCATCGCCCTCCGGGGCGCCCGCCAGGTAGTGGAGGATCCGGCCTCCGATCTTGCGGACGTCCACGACCGGGATGCCGCTCAAGGTGCCCCGGTCCGCCGGCTGACCGCCGCCCTCCGGGTAGAAGCAGGTTTGGTCCAGCTCCACGGCGCATCCCTTCCCGGGCAGTCGCGCCCCGGCGGCGCCTTCGGCGCCGGGCTCGACGCTCAGAACACGGGCCGTGAATTCCGTCTTTCTGTTGTCCCGGTAGTAGAGCTGTTCGGTCATGGGACCGGGACCTCTGCGGCCGCCCTGCGACGCTTCACGGATTGCCTCCGGCCCGCAGGTAGGCGGCGAGCAGCTCGGCGCAGTTGGCCAGCCCCTCGGGGAGGCAGACCTCGAAGCCGTGGGTGTTGTCCGTGGGAAAGCCCATCAGGCCGACCTGAGCGGCGCTTCCGGCCTTGAAGCAGAGACCGGCGTCCGAGCCGATGCGGTCCAGGGCCGCGAAGCGGTAGCCGGTGCCGGCCTGCTCCGCCGCCGCCTTGAGGCACAGGTACACCGAGCGCGTGTAGAGCACGAGACTGTCCCGGATCACGATGACCGGCACGTCGTCCAGAGGGATGTCGTACTCCCGGGCGGCCGGTATCACCTCCACTGCCAGGCTGATGAGGCCCGGCAGGGCGGCCAGGGTGTGCGCGGCCGCGCCGCCGTTCTCCTCCATGGTCGTGCAGATCAGATGGATGTCGCAGACCGGCGGTCCGCTCCTCTTGATCTCCTCACCGGCGGCCAGCATGACCGCAATGGCGGCCCGGTCGTCCATGAAATAGCCGGCAACGCAGTCCTCGAAGGCCACCAGGCTGCGTCTTCCCTGGGCGATCACCACGCGGCTTCCGGGATGGATGCCCCTCCCGAGCAGCTGCTCCTTGGACATGCGCGTCTCCACGCAGGCCATCTCCCAGTCGGGGGCCGTCCCGTTGTTGGCCATCTTCACGGGCGAGTGCTCCACGGTGTGCCGGGGGCCCAGTCCGAGTATCCCGGGGATGACCCGCCCCCTGTCATCCATGACGTCCACCGGGCCGTCTCCCACGCGCCAGTACCGGATCCCACCTATCGGCCTCACCTGAAGGCGGCCGTTCGCGTCGATTCGCTTGACGTAGAGGCAGTTCTCGTCCATGTGCGTGAGAACCCTGATGCCGGGCTCTGCGGTCTTTCCCCGCACGACGCCGATCAGGTTCCCCACGTCGTCCACGGAAACGTGGTCGCAGAGCTCGTGCAGACGCGCGCGGCAGTGGTCTCTGACCTCGTCTTCCTGGCCGCAGGGGCCCCGGGCCCGGACCAGGCTCTCCAGGTCCTGCAGGATCTTCTTCCGATCGATTCCGCTCATTTGCGCATCTCCCCGGAGCGCGGGCGCTTCACATTCTCTCTTGCAGGCTCACCTTCTCTCTTGTAAGCGACCCCCATTTGTGAGAGGATCGCCGATGGGATCTCTTCAAGGAGGATCGGTCCAGGACTCTCAGGTTAGCATTTTCCAGTCGATCCGACAAATGCACGGACCCATGAAAGCGACGATCAAGATCGACACCGCGAGAAGGGGCGCCTCCGTGAGCGTGCTTCAGTTCGTTCCATGAAGGCGGATAGGTCTTCGGAGGAGAGAAAGCAGAGAGAGCTCTCGGGTGTCGCCCTGACGCGGGCGGTGCGCCTCAACATCGCGGCCGGCTCCCTGGGGAGCGTATACGGTCTCATCGTCATCGGCGCCTTCCAGACCGGTTTCGCCCAGAGCCTCGGGCTCACGGACGTGCAGTTCGGCTTCATGGCGGCCATCCCCCTGCTGGCTTTTCCCGCCCGGCTGCTGGCCTCCTTTCTCGTGGAGCGGGTGGGGCAGCGGAAGCTCCTCTTCACCGTGAACGCGATCCTCTCCCGGGTCGTCTGGGTCCTGATTCTGCTGCTGCCGTTCCTGCTGACCGAGCCCTCGGCTCTTCGCTCCAGCCTCTTTCTGGTGCTCCTGCTGCTCTCCAGCGCCGTGGGCGCCATGGCCGAGCCTCTCTGGTATTCCTGGCTCGGCGATCTGATACCCGAGAAGATGCGGGCGCGCTTTTGGACCAAGCGCTCCACCTACGTGAATCTCTTCTCCATTCTGCCGAGCATCGCCGTGGCCGTGGTCAAAGACACGCTGAGCGAAGAGGCGGTGTTGGGGTCCACCTTCGAGGTCTACGCCGTGGTCTTCGGCTTTGCGGTGTTCTGCGGCGTCCTGGACATCGTGGTCCATGTCGGTATACCCGAGCCCAAGATGGAGGGGCCGGCGGAGAGGCAGAGGCTGCTCAGGATGCTGTGGGAGCCCTTCAGGGACCGCCGCTATCGGCCGTACCTGGTTTTCCGTCCGATCTGGGAGATATCGCTCACCCTGCTGGGGCCTTTTCCGACCATCTACCTGCTGGCGGTCCTGCAGGACGTGTCGCTGGAGCTGCCGGTGGGTGCCTTCACGATCCACGTCGGCCAGTTCTCGATAATCTCGCTTTTCACGGCCCTCCAGATCCTGATCGCGGTGTTCACCTATCCGATCTGGGGCGTGCTCATGGAGCGGTACGGAAGCAAGCCCGTGCTGCAGCTCTCCACCCTGCTGATCGCTTTCACCCCTCTCCTGTGGCTCTTCGTCTCGGAGAAGCACCTGATCGTCCCCACCTTGATCCTCTTCGTTGTCGTGGGAGCGAGCTTCTCCGGGCTGAATCTTTCGATTGTGAGCCTCCTGATCGGAATCGCTCCGAAACGGAACCGCTCGATGTACGTGGCGGTGGACCTTACGGTGACCAGCCTGGTGGGCGCGGCAGGTCCCATCCTGGCCGGCTACTTCATGGATCTCATGGGAGATACCTCTTTCGGAGTTCTGGGCATGTCTTTCGGGGGTTTTCAGCTGCTCTGCGTCGCAACCTGTGCGGTCCGGATGTACGCCCGCACATTCCTGTTCCGCATCCAGGAGGGAGCGAAGATCTCCACGGCCGGAGTGGTCCGGCGGCTGGCCGAGGCGAATCCTCTCAGGGTGTTCACCAACATCTACGCTCTGGCGGCGCCCTCCACGGAGGCAAGGCGGCTTTCGGTGGTCAGCCGTCTGGGGTCCACGGGTACCAGACTGGCGACCCAGGATCTCGTGAAGTATCTCAACGACCCCAGCCCCCGGGTCAGGGAGGAGGCGGTGGACGCCCTGGCCAAGAGCCGGGACCCGGAAGCGGTGGACGCCCTGGTGGCGGTTCTGCAGTCCTCCGAGTACGGCCTGGAGCAGCAGGCAGCCCGGGCGCTGGGACGGATCGGCGACCAGAGAGCCGTACAGCCGCTGATCGCGGCGCTCTCGCAGCCGGAGGCGCGCATCAGAGCCGGAGCCGCCCTGGCTCTGGGAGAGATCGGCGACCCGCGGGCCGCCGGAGACCTCCTGGCCAAGCTGCAGACGGAGGAGGCGTCCGTGGCCTTCAACGCCTTGGCTACCGCGCTCTCTCAGCTCGGGGAGCTGCTGGCCATTTGGGAGATCCTGCCGGCGCTCCAGCGTTCCCGCTCACCGGTTCGACGCCGCGAGCTGGCCATTGCCATGGCCAATCTTCTCGGGAAGCCGGGAGCGTTCTACCACTATCTCGACGAGGAGTCGAAGGTCTTCGGCCAGCGGGCGGAGAAGCTGCTCCACCGCTGCCGGCGGCAGCTGGCCAGGCCGGGAGCCCGGATACTCGCCCCGTACCGCAGGCGTCTGCCGGGGCTGCTCGCGGCGATCGAGAGGAGCTACCTGGAGGAGGACTGGGAGGAGACCGTGCGTGCCGCGGCCGAGGCCGGAGAGATCCTCACGGATGCGGTGCTGGGGTCCATTCTTCACGAGGAGGTCTCCGCGGAGCGCGGCGCCGGCGGCCTCACGAACCCGTTCGCCAAAATCAGCCTGATCGTCTCGCATGACGACAGGAAGGGCATGCAGCTCTGGTACCTGGTGGCGCTCGGCCGGAGATCCAGAGCCGGGGAGGAGAGGGGCGCCCGGGATGCGGCGCCCGAGGCCGTGGTGGGGTTCGAGGAGTGTCTGCTGGACCTCTACGTGCTGGAGCTGGTGTGCGAGGAGCTTGCGGCCGGTTTGGCCGGGTGATCGGGCCGCGTTTCCTGACTACGCGTATGTCTCCCTGGAGGAAAGCGACATGCGTGGTCTGGCAATGGATGACCCCCGGGGATTCCTGGGACGATACCGCGGGAATGTGATCATCGATGAAGCGCAGAGAGCTCCCCACCTGTTTTCCTACATCCAGACAGCCGTGGCCCGCGATGACCGACCGGGGCGCTTCATCCTGACCGGCTCGCAGAACTTCCTGCTCATGCAGCAGGTATCCGACTCGCTTGCCGGACGGTGTGCGATCCTCCACATCCTGCCGTTTTCGCGCGCCGAGCTGGAACGTGAAGCGCAGGCGAGACCTTCGGGGCCCAGAGAGCTGCTGGCCAATACTCATTCGCCGCGCCAGTGTTGGCCGACCGTCTGGACCGGCTTCTACCCGAGAATCCATGACCGGAAGATTCCTGCCGATGTCTGGCTCGGTGACTACGTCAGAACATATCTCGAACGCGATGTTCGCCGGCTCGTCAACATCGGTGATCTGGACACGTTCGAGTGGTTTCTTGCGCTTTGCGCCGGACGGACGGGGCAGCTGTTGAACTACTCCTCCCTGGCTGCGGACACGGGCGTTTCCGTGGACACGGCGAGGCGCTGGATCTCCGTGCTGAAGACCAGTTTCATCATCTACACCTTGCGTCCGCACCATCGGAATTTCAACAAGCGGGTGATCAAGAGCCCCAAGCTCTACTTCTACGACACCGGCCTGGCCTGCCGGCTGCTCAGGATCAGGAGCCCCGATGAGCTCTTTCTGCATTCCACCCGCGGAGCTCTCTTCGAAAACACCATCATATCCGAAGTCATGAAGGCTTTCGTGCACAACAGGATGGATCCACCGCTGCACTACTGGCGCGATCAGACGGGTCATGAGGTAGATCTGCTGATCGAGGATGCGCAGAGGCTCCACCCGATCGAGATCAAATCAGGCGAAACGGTCAGCCGTTCCATGTTCGAGGCTCTGAGCTGGTGGAGGCGCCTGGCCGGCGCGGAAGCGGCTACGTCTTCTCTGATCCATGCGGGGACCGAGTCGTTCTCGCGAATGGGCGTCTCGGTCCATCCCTGGTTTGCCGTCTGACGCCGATCCATCGGAGTCAGTCGTAGGTCCCCTCCTTGCGCCATATGTCCAGCATGAGATCGTAGCGCTCCAGAGGCATGCCCGTGTAGATGCAGTTGGAGGTGCAGAAGATGTAGCCGCCTCCGGGCATGCCGTGACGCAGGGCGTAGCGCACCGATTCGGACGCCTCCTGGTCGGTTCCCGTCTGGAGGAGCCCACAGTTCACGTTCCCCGCCAGGCAGACCCGGTCTCCCACCCGTTTCTTGACTTTCGCGATATCCACTCCGCCTTGGGGATCCAGGGAGTGCAGCGCGTGGGGGTTGGTCTCGACGAGCTGGTCCAGTATGGGCATGATGTTGCCGTCGGTGTGCTTGATCACGTAGAAGCCCATGTCCCGATAGGCCTGGATCTCCCGGGCCAGGTACGGGGTGATGAACTCCGAGAAGAGAGCCGGGCTGAGGAAGGGTCCGACGTTGAAGCAGTAGTCCGCGCACAGGGCGAAGCCGTCCAGGCAGCCCTGCTCGGCCAGCTTCTCGGCGCCGCGGATGAACTCCTCCACCCTCTGATCGGCTTCCTCCTTGAGCTTCTCCGGTTCATCCGCGATGCGGTAGGAAAAGGCCGCCAGCTCAGCTCCGTCCGGAATCGCGAACGTGGCGTCCCCGTGGATCATGAGAAAGTACTGGTCTCCGGTCGTCTCCCGGATGAGCTCCAGCATCCGCATGGTCTCCTCCAGGGTTCCGGGGTTGGGGTGGACGAAAATGGCGTCGTGATCGTAGGTCTCGGCGGTGCGTATGTAGACGTCCGCCATGTCCTATCTGTGCAGCCGCTTCTCCCGCTCGGACATCTGGTCCCACTGGCTGTAGTGCCGATGGGTGGGGTGCACCTTGCCGAAGGCCTCCATGGTCAGGAAGAAAACCAGCTCGAAATGCGGCACCCTCCCTTTGATGGGACGGCGCTCCAGGGCTGCGATGAATCTTTCTCTCTGGGTCATTTTGCCCTCTCGAGGCGATATCGGAATCCGTATCACTTCGGGGCGCTTTGTGCAATGCAGCCGGCAACCACGACCGGGCGGTGGGATCTGGTTTCAGGGGGTTTTCAGCCTCAGGGACGGGAAGCACGGCTTGATCCTGCCTTCGTCTGCGGTTGCGAGAGTCCAGCCCGTGATTTGAGCGCGCGCTCCGCTGAAGAAGTGCGGCCTCATTCAAGGCGTCGAGGACGATTCTATTCCTCTATTCCACAATGGCGGCGGGAGGGAAACCGCACGGAATGTATGTCGCCTCGATCCCGGGAAAAGCCCTTCTGATATAGTCAGCCAAGGCCATCGTTCCCGGCAGCTCCGCCGTAGCGTGGTTCACCACGAGCACGGGTACGTCGAGATCCAATGACCAGAGACCGCAGTACGTCGAGTGGATCCCGTCATCCGTTGCCAGGATCAGCTCTGCGCCGACCTCGAACATGTCCGGCAGCCGGGTGTTGGCGCCTGTTCCCACGACCATTCGCTCTATTCTTTTGTCTCGCCGGCCGATGAGGCCCACCGCGTTCTGCCCGAGGGACTGAACCTTTGTCAGCAAGGCTTTGCCGACTTGCTCCACCGTAAGGCCAGGGATTCGACACATTCTGTAGGGGGATTCCACGGATCTCGGCTCTGTGGGATAGCCCAGGTACTCTGCCCACCTGTCGCAGACACCCCAGTCCGGCATTCTGTCCCACGTGTCGTGACACCGTACGAGCGTAACACCCAATTCATCGATCAGGCGATGCTTTTCCGCAAGATGCCGATCCTCGCTCGGGGTTCCCTGAAATGCCGGATAGAAGGCACCTTCGTGAGAAACCACCAGGTTGCAGCCTAGCTCAGAGGCTCTTTTCAGCACGGCGTCCGTAGCAAGCCAAGTCACAGCGACTCGACTCGTTTGGATATCCGGATCACCGTGAAGCACTACATCCGTGGTATCGGTCCAATCCACCCAAGTTGCTGCACCGCGACAGTGGTCCAAGAACTCCCTTGGCGTCATGATCCCTCCTCCTCTTGTCAGCAGACCCTCAGAATGGTCTGCTGATTGTCCAATCAGTCCGACGCCCCAGGGCTCGACGTTCCCCTATGGATCGACGACCTTGCCCATGAAGAGGATGCTCCCGGTCCTGTCGTCGGCAATGAGGAAGAGAAACGGCCGATTCACGATGAACTCGATCCTCTCCGGAGGAGCCGATTCCTCCATGGAGACCGCCGTGGCCGCGGCGGCTTCGCTCCCCTTTTCATTGACCTCGATGACCGCCTTGTGCAGCACCTCGGAAATGAAAATGCCCGGGTTGATCCCGGAGAAGTCGGCCCCGGGGCCGAAGGCCATGCCCATACCCATTCTGCTCAGAGCACCGTTGAGGCTTTTTGCGCCGTATTCGAACCGGTATCTGGGCATCGCCAGGACCGCCGTCTTGTCCTCCATCTGGGACTTCAGACTCTTCCAGGATTCGGAGTCCAGCCCTCCTATGACTGCGTCGACCCCGGTTCCCTCGTCAGGAAGCAGGACGTACATGACAAGCTTCTCCCGGCCGTAAGGGAGCCGCAGCATCCCGTAGGCGGCCGCCCGAGCGTACCGGAATTCCTCCTCCATGTGCATCATGGGCACCTTCTTCTCGCCCCCGGTTTCCAGGATGAAGTCTTCATCCCGGCTCTCGTCTTCAGAGAACCGGTGGGTCCACTCCCCCTTGAAGTAGATGGCATTGATCAGGTACATCACCACGTCGGGGGGGATCCGGCCGATCATGTTCGTGATCTTCCCCGCGGTGGCGTCTTCTATCCAGGCGTTTATCGTGTCCACGGCAGCTGCATCCCGGAAATCGAGCTCCCCGACTTCCGAGCCATAGTATGACCGGTTGGTTTCGACGAATTCCGCTGCCACGTCGTAGCCCTGTGTGTACCAGATGGAGTTGGCGATGCTGACGGTCGTTGTGTTGTCCGCGCCGGTGATGCTTGCCATCAGATCACGGAACCCCCGGTTGAGCGCTTCCACGGTGAATCCGGAGAAGCGAAGCGCCTCGGCCATGGCGGCGTCCGTGTCGCCGCCGGCGCCGTTGTACGTCATGGCCAGGGCAAGCAGTATGGAAAGGGGGGATATGAAAATATTCTGCCCGGGGTCTTCGGCAATCAGCTCCTGGAAGATGGCGAACGCGAAGCCGGTGTTGGCGTCGATCAGGCTCGGATCGATGCTCGCCGAGAGCTCGTCGGACTTCTTTTCGGCTTCCGTAGGCGGTCTCGCGGGCCCGGGGTTTCCCGAAGGAAAGACCACGCCCGCGGACAGCACGGCCAACAGGATCATCGCAATCAACGGCGCCTTGCTCTTTCTCATTGCTTTCCTCTGAAAATACCTGATTGGAATTGTGTCAGCAGTATAGCGCGATTCTCAGGTGTTGGGAACGAAGCGCCTGGCGTGGCTCGATCCCTCGATCACCAATACCGATCCAGAACCGGACAGAGAACAGAACCAGCCGAGCGGACCGCGCCAACGGTTGTGTCGCGGGGCAAGGATTGGTATGCTTCCAGCGATTTGCGACCGAGGAGACGCCATGAGCTCGACACCGAACATCGTCATCATCATGACCGACCAGCAGAGGGGCGACTTTCTGCGGTCCAACGGCTTCGGCCTGGACACCATGCCTTTCGTAGACGAGATGGCCGGAAGAGGAGCGGCGTTCTCCCGCTGCTATACCCCGACACCGCTCTGCCTTCCCACCCGCTGCTCCCTTTTCACGGGCCGGTTCCCCTCGGCCCTTCGCGTGCGGGAGAATGGCGGCGGCGCCAACATCTTCTACACGGAGGACATGCGGGACGTGCTGCGCCGGGCGGGCTACTCGATCGACCTATGCGGCAAGAACCACAGCCACCTGAAGCTGGAGGATTTCGACTTCGTGAGACCCTACGGGCATTCGGGCGGCGGCAAGACGCTCGAGAAGTCGGAGCAGGAGCGGAAGATGGACGATTGGCTGCGAGGCCTTCCGGCCAAATTCCACCCGGAGCCCACGCCTTTCCCCGTGGAGTGCCAGCTTCCTCACCGCATCGTTCGGGATGGCGTGGAATGCCTGGAGAGCCGGGACGACCGGCCCTTTTTCCTTTGGCTGTCCTTTCCTGAGCCCCACAATCCCTACCAGGTGCCGGAGCCGTACTTCAGTCTGTTCCCGCCGGATGCGATCCCCGATCGCTTCGCCGGTCCGGAGGTTGTGGACAGCAAGGGATTCCAGTGGCGATGGTATCGCGACCTGTATGAGAGCAAGGTTCCGGGCTACGACGAGCAGTGGCGGCTCTGCCGCGCCGTGTACTGCGGCATGATCCGGCTCATCGACGACCAGATCGGGCGGTTCGTCGGCTACCTGGAGAGCGAAGAGCTTCTGGATGACACGATCCTGATCTTCACCTCGGACCACGGGGACTTCGCCGGGGACTACGGTCTGCGGCGCAAGGGCATCGGCGTACCGGAGTGTCTGGTCCGCGTTCCCTTCGTCATCACCGGGCCGGGCATCGCGGCTCACAGCGCGCAGCGGCGGGAGTTCATCTCCCTGGTGGACGTCTTCCCCACCCTGTGTGAGGCGCTGGGACTGGAGACGCCGGACGGGGTCCAGGGAAGAAGCCTGTGGCCGCTGCTCACCGGCGCCGACTTCCCGGCGGACGAGTTCCGGAGCATCTACGGCGAGGTGGGGATAGGAGGCGTGTACTACCGCCCCGAGGACGATTTGCCGCTGCACTTCCCCCTGGAGGGTCCGGCCATCGACTCTCTCAACTGCTTCTCCCAGAGCGGGAGCAGGAAGTTCGTCCGTACGGATCGCTGGAAGCTGGAGTACGACATGATGGGAAACGGCGAGCTCTACGACGTGGAGGATGACCCCGGCGAGCTCCGCAACCTCTACGACGATCCGGCCGCGGCGGAGGTGAAGACCCGGATGCTGGAGGAGCTCCTGAAGTGGACCATCCGGGCGGAGGACGATCTGCCCCACGGAAGCTATGTCCAGAAGAAGGCGCCGCGGAACTGGTATGCCGCCGAGAAGGGAAGCCCATGAGCGCTGGCTACACCTATCCGCCGGTGAGTCCGGTCCAAGACGTCATCAGGCACCCCGGTCCCGCGGCGGCGACGAAGAGCTCGTCGACAGGGCTCGCGCGGTCTGCGACCAGCTGGCGGAGCTGCAGGATCCCGACGGCTACCTGGGAACCTACGATCAGGCCTCCCGCTTCACGGCGCCCTCCGGGCCGCACACCGCGGTCTCGTGGGACGTGTGGACCCACCGCTATCATCTCTACGGGCTTCTCACGGCATACGAGCGGCTTTCGGAGCAGCGGTTCCTGGATTTCGCCCGCCACCTTCTCTACGTGAGCTCGGAGACCAGGACCCAGGTCCTCTCCCGGATGCTCAGCGGGGAGCCCCTATCCAACGTGGGCTACGGGAAAGCCTGCCAGCTCGTGGCGGTCTTCCTGGGCATGATAGACCTCTACCGGGCCACGGGAGACAAGAAGCTGCTGCAGGCGGTGCTCAACGGCTGGGGCCAGATCATGGACGACCGCGTGCACGGCGGACGCGTGGGAGGGCACGTACTTCAGCGCCCCGAACGAACGGGAGCGGAGCCACACGGCCAAGCTCCACTGCTGCAACTCGAGCGGCCCCCGGGGCTTCGCCGCGCTGACGGATCACCTCTACGGCTTCCGGGAGGGGGGATTGGCGCTGAGCTTCTACGCTCCGGGA
>Ga0272441_10013419_pt1 | contig 11785 bp, 14 predicted proteins | sample SSMProp6N_FD_193582 | JGI IMG/M metagenome (GOLD analysis project Ga0272441, IMG submission 193582) | Marine sediment archaeal communities from Little Sippewissett salt marsh, Falmouth, MA, United States - SSM-Prop-6N | ecosystem: Environmental > Aquatic > Marine > Wetlands > Sediment ...
AAATGGGATAATCACCAAAAAGCTTATAGGTCTTAGAATTGGTATTTCGTTTGACGGTAGCTGGCGAGTCACCGAATACGCCTTTCACGTTTCTCGGAGCAACGAAAGCGATCTCAGGCACTTGCTTCTTAATGGCGTCTACGTCCTGGATCTTCAGGCTGTGCCATCTTCCTCTTTGAAAACCCTTGTGTGGCATGCTGGTCCGCTGTGACCACAAGAAGATGCTGTTTGTCGCCAGGTTCTTGAACTCCCGATCAAATCCGTTTTCCATGCCCCGGGCAGCCCCCAGCAGGGTGATGAAAAGAAAAATACCCCAGAGAACCCCGATAATGGTAATCGCAGTTCTGAGCTTGCTCTTTTTGATCGAGCCGAAAATTTCCTGCCAGGTATCTCTGTCAAAAATGAATTTCATGGGTACTTAAGTATTAATCATCAGCCAGCGCTACGATCGGTTTTATTTTTGCTGCTCTTCTTGCAGGGACATATCCCGCCAGGGCACCCACAAGGACCAGGATCACAGTAGCGCTAACAACTGTGCTCGTGTTCACCTGGGGGTCCGTTATAAAATAGTCTTCCAAACTGTTGCCTATGCTGCTCAAGGTGAAAACCGCGATCATCAAACCCAGATAGCCGGCAAGAGCCGTTATGAAGATCGACTCCTGCAGTATCAACCCAACAATCGAACCCGGTGTTGCGCCAAGGGCTTTGCGGATTCCCAGTTCCTTGGTTCGCTCCTTGACTACGAAAACCATGATATTTCCGATACCGATGGCTCCTGCGAAAAGGGTTCCTATCCCGATCCACAGCACAATGATCTGAAGGACATTGGCAAATTGCATATTCTGCTCAAAATTCTCAAATACGGAGCGGATGAAAATTCCGCTTCGATCCTCCGGAGAGATAAAATGTTTTTCTTTCAGATATTTGGACAGATCACCCGCCAATTTTCTCGCTCCATTGACGCCGATATCCCTGTTGTACGACAGGGAGATGTGGTCAATGTGATCGGTGTTCATATGCACGAGCTGGGTGGTTGACACAGGGGTGTAGATCATTCGTTCTTCATTGTCTCCTCCTGCATCTTTGAAAATACCGACGACTTTGTAGGTGATTCCGTTGAGCTCCAGGAATTTACCCAAAGCCTTCTCTGTTTTGAACAGATCTTCCTCTACAAGTCTTCCTATGACGGTAACACGGGTCTTATTGAGTACATCCTTTTCATTGATGTATCGACCCTCGATCATAATATTGTTCTCCAAAAACTGGTGCTGAGGATGTACCCCCCTGATACTGTAGTTTCCGGTCTCATTATTGTACAGGGCTTGCGCGCTTTTGTAAACCCGGGCGGAGTAGTACTCGATCTTATCGCCAAAAACGTTCAGGATATCTTCTATGTCATCGTTTTTCAACTGGATCCTGCGTCCCTCCTTGAACCCTTTGTAGGCCTCCGAGGTGTTGCCCGGATAAATGAAGATCACGTTAGTCGCATCGTCGACAAAGAACGACTTGAAGGTGGTTTTCAAACCGTTGCCCATTCCATAAAGCACAGTGAAAATAAAGATCCCAAGAGCCACGGTGAAAGCCCCGAGAAAGGTTCTCATCTTGTTCTTTCCAATGGATTGGAAAATTTCACGCCAGCGGTCAATGTCAAACATCGTTTAGGGGAAAAAACGTTACTAGGCCATTTGAACTTGCTCGTCGCTCATGATAAGACCGTCTTTGAGCCGGACTACACGTTCGGTTCGAGCTGCTATGTCCTCCTCATGGGTAATTACCACTATGGTCATGCCTTCCCTGTGAATCTCGCTCAACAGCTCCATGACCTGTTTGGAGGTGACAGAATCCAGGGCGCCCGTGGGTTCATCCGCGAGGACCACTTTCGGTTTTGTGACCAGAGCACGGGCAATCGCGACTCTTTGCTTTTGTCCTCCAGACAATTCACTGGGCAGGTGGTTGGCCCAGTCCGCAAGACCTACTTTCTCAAGGTATTCATAGGCGATCTTGTTTCGCTCTTTACGCCCGACGCCCTTGTAATACAATGGTAGGGCAATATTTTCCAGTGCCGTTTTGTAGTTGATGAGATTGAAGGATTGAAACACAAATCCCAAAAACTTGTTTCTCAAAACAGCTGCTTTCTTTTCATCGAGTTTCTCGATCAACTGACCGTTCAGGTAGTATTCGCCTTCATCATGTGAATCCAGCAGACCTATGATGTTCAACATGGTTGATTTACCCGAGCCCGAAGATCCCATAATGGAGACGAACTCACCTTCTTGAATATCGAGATCCAGTCCTTTCAGCACATGAAGAGATTCCTTGCCCATCGGATAGGACTTGTGCACATTTTTAAATACGATCATATGTTGACTTTAAGTTATTCCTAAGATATCTTTTATAAATTCGTGCCATGCAAATACCAAAAGACAGGCCGGTGATTCTTTACGACGGAATCTGCAATCTTTGCAACTCATCTGTTCGCTTCATATTGAAACACGACACTCGGGAGAAGTTCCTGTTCTCCTCCCTTCAATCAGACGCTTCTAAAAAACTTTTGTTACACCTGAATTACAAAATTATAGAAATGAATTCCATCTTGCTAGTTGAAAACGGACAAATACACGAAAAATCGGACGCGGTGCTTAAAATTGCGTCGGGTCTGAGCTTCCCCTGGAACCTGACGGCTGCGTTTCGAATCCTGCCGAGAAAAGTGCGAGATTCGGTCTACGACTTTGTGGCCAGAAACAGGTATAGGTGGTTTGGAAAGAAAGACAGTTGCGTCTACACCGTAAATACATATGAAAATAGGTTCATCTGAAACTCAGACAAACCCATTTTCAAATCAATTCCCCTTTTTTTTGAATTCCCCGGATCCAAAGGCAGAATGGCATCAAAACCATGAATCCGAAGAGGCGTCAATCAATAATTATATTTTGGATATTAAACTCTCTTCTGTGTACAAAGGAATTTTCACCCTTGTTCTGGCAAAACCCAGTGTCATTTGCGTACCGTAATCCTTCATGTTGAAGCCTATCGAAAAAACCTCCAATTTGCTTCCCTTTTGAACGGGCACTTCGATCTTGGCAACATTGTACTCAGGATCATAAAAATGAACCCCATAGGTGTCTGTTTTCTCATTCAGAATAATCGTCCAGTAGTATTTGTTGGGTATGGTGTACAAAACATACTTCCCCGCCCGCACAAATTTGTTTCCGAACATGACGTCGCAAAAGAACTGGACTTCTGTTGATTCATTGCTGCCTGTTTCCCAAACCTCGCCAAAGGGAACCTGAGTTCCGAATACGATGTCATCCTGAGCCTGGGGTCTGCCATAAACCACCTTTACCTGGGGCTTGCTCTTGGATCCCGGACGATAATAGGCGATGTCCTGAGGACTCTTATCTATGCTGTCAAAGGCCTGGCCCTGCATTTGGACTCCTGAGATCAGCATGCTGATGGCAAATAAGATCAAACTTTTGATTTTTGTCTTGGTTTTCATGGCTTCTTTATTAGTTCGGTTTGGCTGTTGATTTCACGATTGGATTTGCATTAGGCTTCACTGCCCTCGTCCTGCTCTTCCGGTTCGATTTCCTCCTCGCGGTAAACACTGTATTGCGAGTAGTATTGCGTCAGGCTGTCGAGCCCCGGGTCCATGCCCGGGAGCTCTCTTTGATGGACTGCCTCATGATTTGAAAGTTCAAGACCCTCGAATCGATCGGTTTGGTTTTGTGAGGTCAGTTTCAACAAATTGGCCTGTTTACCGGTAGTGATCACAATGGATTCATCTCCATTGGGAAAGGTAACCGTTCTAGCTTTTTCATTCTGTTTGACGCTTTGAGAAAATCCCATAAATCCGAAAAGCAAGAGTGTGAACTTGATTCTATTTTTCATGATTATGGATTTTAGGATCTTATGCGCCAGTTGCTTCTCCTTCTTTGTCAATGGTGATATCAGAAGTAATTACAAAGTCATCGGTGTACACCTTGAGCGTATAAGTTCCCTCATCCAGCTTTGTTTTGTCAATGTCGCATACTTTTCCGCGGTTGTCCGATCCGTGAACCAATTCATGATTGGCGGTCTCCAGGATCTCGTACTTGTAGAAATTGTCTGCAGATGACAGCTCCAACTTGGATGAGCTCGATTTATCCGTAATGGTGATGGCTTCTTCCCCGTTTGGAAAAGTTGTCACATACTTGGTGACTTTTTCAGATTGTTTGTTTGTATCGGTTTGGGCGAAGGCAGAAGTGCCGATCAGGGCAATAGCTGCAATTAATAGTGTCTTTTTCATAGTGTTGTGATTTGGTTTAACAATTAGATTTTCCCTTTTTTTTGATCCCTTTTTTTATCCCTTTCTTTTGTTCCTCAAAGAAGTTCAACTTTATTGAATTCGTCCTTCGGCCTCGTTGGCAATGGTTATGTCAGAGGTGATAACAAAATCAGCTGTGTATACCTTCAAGGTGTATGTCCCCTCGTCGAGTTTGCTCTTGTCGATGTCGCATACCTTTCCGCGGTTGTCAGATCCGTGGACCAACTCATGGTTAGCTGAATCCAAAATTTCGTACTTGTAAAAATTGTCCGCTGATGCGAGTTCCAAACTTTCAGCAGAGGATCTGTCGGTGATCGTTATGGCTTCTTCTCCATTGGGAAAAGTCGTCACATACTTGGTTACTTTTTCTTTTTGCCCTGCATCCTGAGCGAATAGTGCTGTTCCTGATAGGGTCAAAGCGATAATTAAAATTGTCTTTTTCATGGCGCGTAAATTTATTTCTATATGGTTTTATTTAGTTTTCAATTGGATTTTGGGAAGATAACTTAATGCAATGCAACTAGGAAGTTGCTACGGATACTCGGGATCCCGGCTTGTGATTGATTGCATATTCGTTGTAGGAATAGGCTCCTTCGACCAACTTTCCTTCCAGGCTGAAGTCCTCCTGCTCGTCATGAACCAGTTCGTGTGACGGCTCTCGAGCAAAGTCATCCGTGTGTAATTCACTGCCTTTCAATAGCATGTCGATATTGCCATCTACTACGGTATCATCGAGTACAATAATGTAGGATGATTCTCGTTCTTGATTTTGCAAATCGTTTGAATCGTTTTGTGACTGCTGAGCGTACCCTGCAAGGCTCATTAAAGTCAGACCGAGGATTAAAGTTATCTTTTTCATAATTGAAATATTTAGGTTTATACTGTTCAACTCTAAAGTTTATTTCAAAAATGGGAAAACTGCCGGTGAGCGGAGAAGCGAAAAGGTTCAACTGATTTCAGTGTCTTGAATTTGGCCTGCGAGGCCTTTAAATGGATCAGGCGACTTTGGCCTTTAAAATCTGAACAAGAAGAGAAAAGTAGTTTTACCTCATATATTAATTTTTGCTTTCCGGTAAATTGTCTGTTAAAGAAGGATCTGAACTTGCGGTCAAATCATAGTCCAAATGTAAAGCGTATTTGGAATGCCAAACAATCCCCAAAAAAGGGATTTTCAAAAATCACCGAAAACGGGTAGTGAAAAAACGGAGTTCAAACAGAACAAGAAATAAGCTATAATAATCAGATATTCAATATCTTAAGTTCATGTCTGGAATTTTGACTTTGAAGGATGATCTTCTCATCAAAGCTCAAAAACCATTCAAACTTTTTTCATTCGCCTGACGTATTGCCGGAAATCGGGTAGTTCAAAAACATCCATATTTCATCATTTCTTTGGGGAAATCCACGAAATCATGAAGTTTTCAATTTCACTATGAAACTTCATTAAAACAAAATTCCCGGACATCTGGTCCGGGAATCTTAATCATTTTTGTGCCCTGGGCAGGGTTTTAACTCATGAAAGAACCTCCTGCACTTTATCCGCGGCTTCTTTGAATTCCACAACCGAGATCACATCAAGACCGCTTGCATCGAGAAGTTCTTTGGCCTCCACAGCATTGGTTCCCTGCAAACGCACGATAATGGGAATGTTTATTGAATCTCCCATATTATTGTACGCATCCACTATACCCTGGGCTACCCGGTCACAACGGACGATTCCTCCAAAAATATTTACCAATATGGCTTTTACGTTCGGATCCTTCATGATGATTCGAAAGCCGGTCTCCACGCGTTCTGCGTCAGCCGTTCCTCCAACGTCCAGGAAATTTGCAGGTTCCCCTCCTGACTGTTTGATAAGATCCATGGTGCTCATAGCCAAACCTGCGCCATTTACCATGCAACCCACATTTCCGTCCAGATCGACATAGTTCAGACCCACGGCATTGGCCTCCACTTCAATGGGGTTTTCCTCTCGCAAATCTCTCAGGTCCAGATAATCCTTATGTCTGAAAAGGGCATTGTTGTCAAGTGTCACCTTGGCGTCCACGGCCAACACCATGTCATCTGAAGTCTTGAGAACCGGGTTGATCTCGAACAAGGATGAGTCGGATTCAACATAGGCCCGGTACAAAGCGGTAACGAAACGAACCATTTCCTTGAATGCCTTGCCCGAAAGACCCAGGTTGAAAGCCACCTTCCGTGCCTGAAAAGGCATAAGTCCCGTACTCGGGTCGATCTCTTCCGTAAAAATCAGATGTGGTGTTTCTTCTGCAACGGTTTCGATATCCATTCCTCCTTCGGTGGAATACATGATCATGTTTCTCCCGGTGGAACGGTTCAAAAGAACTGACATATAATATTCTTCCGGTTCATTGTCACCCGGATAGTAAACATCCTCAGCGATCAACACCTGATTCACTTTCTTTCCTTCAGGTGGGGTCTGAGGCGTTTTAAGCATCATCCCAATGATGCCCTTAGAGATGCTCTCAACCTCCTCCAAAGACTTGGCCAGTTTGACTCCTCCACCTTTTCCTCGTCCTCCGGCATGAATCTGCGCCTTGACCACCCACCAACCTGTTCCGGTTTCTGCGGCAAGCTGTTTGGCGGCATCAACGGCCTTTTTGTGATTGTCGGCAACAATGCCTCTTTGGACTTTGACTCCGAAGCTGTTGAGTATATCTTTTCCCTGATATTCGTGTAAATTCATTCGTGTTGAGATTAATTGTGATGATTACAAAAGTAAATAAATCTGTGGGAACCCATCGGATCATCATTGGGTTTTTTTGTGTATTTTCACCCCCATAGCCGGGACCATGATTACAGCGAGCAACATTCATAAAAATTTTGGTGATCTTGAAGTACTTAAAGGTGTCGACCTTCATATTGAGAAAGGCGAAATTGTTGCCATCGTAGGACCCAGCGGAGCCGGAAAAACCACCCTGTTGCAAATCCTGGGAACCCTTGACAGAGCCTCCGAATCAAATTCACTTGTGATCAACGATGTAGAGGTCACACGACTCAACGACAAGGCGCTTTCGAGATTCAGGAACAAACACATTGGTTTTATCTTCCAGTTTCACCAGCTTCTGCCCGAGTTCACTGCACTCGAAAATGTGTGCATCCCGGGTTTCATCGCCAACAGATCGCGAAGTGAAGTTGAGAATGAGGCTCTTGAGATTCTAACTTTTTTAGGCCTTTCGGATCGAGTTGATCACAAGCCAAGTGAACTTTCCGGGGGTGAGCAACAACGTGTTGCCGTGGCACGGGCCCTGATCAACAAACCTGATGTGATCTTTGCCGATGAGCCGAGTGGAAATCTCGATTCGAGCTCTTCGAAAAGTCTCCACGAGCTTTTTTTCACACTTCGCGAACAGTTTGGACAAACCTTTGTCATAGTCACGCACAATGAAGAACTTGCAGAAATGGCAGACAGAAAACTGGAGATGCGAGATGGGAAGATCATTTGAATCACCAAACCAGTAAACATGCCTATTGGAATCATGAGCGCCATGCGCGAGGAGATTGAAACCCTGATCCACGAAATAGAGGTTTCTGAAAAAGTGATCAAAGGGATGCGCTCCTATTACAAAGGCAAACTCTGGGGCAAAGAAGTTGTTCTTGTTTTCTCTCGCTGGGGAAAAGTGGCATCGGCCACAACGGCCACCCACCTCATCACAGATTTCAAGGTCGATGAGATACTCTTCACCGGGGTAGCCGGGGCGGTGAATGACACTTTGGAAATCGGGGACGTAGTGATCGGAGACGCCCTGTACCAGCACGATATGGATGCCAGCCCCCTGCTCGAGCCGTTTGAGGTTCCCCTGCTGGGGAAAAAATACTTTGAGACGGATCCTTTGAGGAATCAATTATTGAGCGAGGCCTCCTCGAAGTTTTTAAGTGACATCCGCAGTCACTTTGAATCGGGTGTGCCTGAGGCCTTTGGCATTGAAGATCCCAAAAACCTTGTCGGACCGGTCGCCAGCGGTGACCAGTTTATCTCCAGACGGTCTCAAATTGAAAGAATCGGCTCCGAATTGCCGGATGTTCTTTGCGTGGAGATGGAAGGAGCTGCAGTGGCCCAGGTCTGTTACGAGTATCAAGTTCCTTTCAATATTGTAAGAACCATCTCGGACAAAGCCAATGACAATTCACATATCGACTTTCCGAAGTTTGCAACCGACATCGCCAGTCGGTATGCCCGGGGCATTATCAAAAATTACTTCCTGCTCTAAAGCATTTGCGTCTGTTTGCGATCCCGCTTGATGAAGTGCATCTTGTCATCCTTGTAAATCTGCTGACGATATCCGAAAAGGTGAAATATTTCCTTGGCCATGAAGCGCGCTGTTTTCGGATTGACCAGAAGAATGAACTCATTCTCGGGATCCTGTTTCACTCCTGGGATGAGTCGAAGGAAATGATTGATCTTCCATTTTCGTGCAACCTTTGAGAACTCCAACCAAAGCCGAGAGATCCTTCTGAGAATGAAAAAACCATCTTCACCCTGCTTCTGGTAGAGTGGCATAAAAATTCTTCCTTTGCGATCTGCACGAATTTCCAGCCCTCGGGAAAAGGCCAATAACTGGTCTTTGTGGATCGTTTCGAAATTCTCAAAATCGGGCCTCATCTGAAAATCCTGACCGTTGGAAAGAGCATAGCGGTAAGTGATTTCGAAAAAATGATGACTGCAGCAAAGGCTTGCAAAATGCTTCCTGTATTTGTCATAATCAGGGACTTCTTTACGGTCGAGGCAACCTGAATGAACCATCGACTTCCATATGAAATACTCACAATTGACAGCAGAATCGGGGTCTGTGTGCTGTCCCCCCTCAAATCCCAGGGCGATATAGCCGTGATCGTTGATAAAGGTCAATAACGGACCTTCCAGGTACTCCTCTATACCCAGCACAACAGGAACCGGGAAATAGGAGGCAAATTTTCTATTGTTTAGTGAGTCACTGATTGTTATGAACGGAACAGATGGTGAGGAAGTCGTATGCAGGTCAAGAAAATAAAACGGGCCTCGCTCGGTATTCAGAATTCTCCTAAGCAGAGCATAGATCTGTATCTGCTCCTCGGTTTCGGAATCCATGAGAAAAGAGTCGCCCTTGAGCTCTTGCATCCTGTCACGGGTCCATATTCGATTCAGATCGGCGTCCCTAAAACGCACGTCTTGGTTGAGGGCTTTTATGTTTCCCAGGATGAAATGCACATTTCCCTTGAAATGGAAGTTCTCCTCGCGAATTCGATGAAGTACTCTTTCGGAGCCGATCACACCCGCCTTTTCATTGCCATGAATTCCGGCGAAAATCACCATAGTTGGCCCCTTTTCAGAACCCAAAACCTCTCCAAGGATACGCTTCTCGTCTTTATACTTCATTCTTCGCTCTTTGACTGAATGATTTTGATCAGATCATTACGGGTCAGGATACCCACCAGCTCCCCGAGTTCTATAATCGGAAGACATCCTATTCCCTTGTCAATCATTATCCTGTTCGCCTCCTCAATTGAAATATTAGATTGTGCCGTTACGATGTCTTTCACCATGATATCCCTGGCAACTATGAGCTTTTGGTCCTGCCCTTTGATCTTCTCCAAATTGGTGCTGGTTATGATGCCGGTGACCTTATTGTCTTTGTCGACCACCGGAATGTGATGAATCTTCTTCCACTCCATGACCTTGGCAACCATTTCGACAAGGTCCTCCTCATTGACCACGAATACCTCTGTAGTCATATATTTTTCAAGCTTGGTAATGCTCAGATCGAGGTTCAGGATGTCGTTATCGTATACTGCCTCCCATTCGTGAACCGGTCTTCCTTCTTTCTGGTTCCTGTACATATGTGCCGTTAGTGTGGCATTGGCAATGTCCCTTGTCATGGTTTCCTTCAACAGGGTGTTGCTTTTCTTGATCCAGTTGCTTCCCGTTTTGCTTTCCAAAGATCTTTTTTCAATGATACCAAGGTAGTAGTCAATGTCTGAAGTTGTAACATTCGAGGCAACCAATCCATTTCGCGCAATATCCAAAAGCCGGGTTCTAATGAGTCTTTTGGCACTCAGCCCTTTGCCAAACCAGTTGAAATAAGTGTTGATACCCGTTCTGGCCGCATTGATGAAGTTCTCTTTGATCTCATTGAATGAAAAGCGCTTGGGCAGATCCCTGAACTCATCTGGCATGCCTTGCATGAGGCCCACCCAGAACACGGCATTGGCTATTTCATCCACCGCGGTGGGTCCTGACGGCAGATAGCGATTCTCAATTCTCAAATGAGCCACTCCGTCATTTTGACCGTAACACAACCTGTTCCAACGATAAACCGTTCCATTGTGAATTTGTATGGCCCTTAGCTTGGGGATTCCTCCTTCTTTCAAAACTTCCAACGCATCTTCTTCGATCTCCGAGGTCAGCAATGGAGCATATCTCACGACATCGTCACGGTACATTTCTATGACGGAATCATGAATCCAATCACTGCCGAAAGACACCCTGGGCTTCTGTTCCCTCAACAGGTAGGACCTGTTTCGAATGTCTACACTTTGTTGAAACAGTGCTATCCGGGTCTCGCTCCAAAGCTCCCTGCCCAAAAGAAGCGGGGAATTCGACGCAATCGCCAGCACAGGACCGGCTATCGCCTGGGCCCAGTTGTACTTGTCGACCATCTCTTCAAGTGGAATCTGCAGATGCGCCTGAAAACTGGTGTTACACGCTTCGAAAAGTATGGACTTATGACTGAGAATCAGTTCCTCAACTCCTCTTATCTTGAGATAGAAGTCATCTCCCCTTATTTTTTTAAGAATCTTGTTGAGCTCCTTGTAACGCGGATACGGGGTAATGTTCTCGAATACGAGATCCCGCTTTCGGAGGGTAGGCAGAATTCCGGTAAGGATAATGTTATTCTCCTCAATGCTATTGGCAACTTTATCGGCTTTCTCAATTCTGGCCTCCAGGTCCTTTTGCATTTTTGAAAAACAATCTCCTTTGAGTTCCAGAGGATCCAGGTTGATCTCGAGATTAAAAAGAGCTATTTCGGTGGTGAAATGCGGATCATTTAACTTTTCAAGAATCCGAAGCGCATTTTTAGATGGCCTGAAGTATTTGTCGACAATGCAAAGCTCCTGTTCGGCACCGATCCTCTGAATTCCCTTTTCAAATTTGTCCTGCTCGATCATCAGGTTGAGTGCCTCGATGTCGTTCAACAAATGATATAAAAAAGTTTTCCTTTCGCGAAGGGTATTGATGGCCTTTACAGAATGTTCACCCATTTTGGAGAGATTATCCGTATAAAAATACAGTAAAACTCTACTCCATTAAATGATTAAAATCATAAAAGCCGTCCTACCAAACGAACAAGGGTCTTTTCTCCATCAATTCATTGACTTCCCCGGCAACGCGCTCAAGGGTTTCCTCGTTTTCAAAATCCATCAAAACCTGATCGATCAGATCGACAATAGCTGCCATGTCGGATTCCTTCAATCCGCGCGGGG
>Ga0272441_10013421_pt1 | contig 11782 bp, 10 predicted proteins | sample SSMProp6N_FD_193582 | JGI IMG/M metagenome (GOLD analysis project Ga0272441, IMG submission 193582) | Marine sediment archaeal communities from Little Sippewissett salt marsh, Falmouth, MA, United States - SSM-Prop-6N | ecosystem: Environmental > Aquatic > Marine > Wetlands > Sediment ...
AATCCGCCCAACGGAAACCGGTTTCTGGATACCTCACATGTGAAAACCGATACATTTGATATGGACAGATACCATCTTGGACTGGTTGGACAGGAGATTTCTTTTTCAGAAGAGGAAATAAAAAGCGACTTTGAACAGTTCAGACGCATACTCGAAGAAGAACATTGCTGTCTTTACGAATATACAGGCAAGCAGGAATTTGACCGCCTCTTTGACTCTCAATATGATCTGCTTACACGATCTATGTCTCCCATTGAATATTATAAAATACTGACACCCATTACAGCAAAAATCGGGTGCGGCCATACAGCTGTCTGGATGCCGGGCTCATTCTGGGATTCTGGAAAAAACAATCTGTTCCCGTTAAAAATCCGTATTATTGAAGATCATGTCGTTGTGGCCGGACATTATACAGATACAACGAGTGTGGAAAAAGGGTGTGTTCTGCTGGAAATTAATGGCGTTAATATCACGGAAATTATTCAGGAGATGAGAGAGAATTATTCAGCAGATGCGATGAATCTGCATTTCATTAATTCCCAGATTGAGCGCCGGTTCCCCCTTATATATGCCAGGCGATTTGGATTCCTGGACAAATTTCAGATAAAATTTATTCAACCGGATAAAACTGAACCTGAGACAAAAGAACTTTTACCGGCTTCTGTTTCCTCAGTCCGTTCAGATGTGTTCAGTAACTTTCAGCATCCTCCTCTTCAGATGGATCTTGTAGAAAACAATATTGCTTTATTAAAAATTCCGACCTTTATCTATTATGATCGCGTGCCCTGTTTTACCAGTTTTATTGACAGCTGTTTTGAGGTAATCAAAGAGAAAAATATTGAAAATTTGGTCCTGGATTTGAGAGGAAACGATGGGGGTGATCCGTTTTGCGCAGCGCCCTTATTCTCATACCTTCAAAAAAGACCAGTCCCCTATTTTGCTGAGCCCTATGGAAAATATGTAGACCTGGCAAACCCCCTGCCATTGCCGAAAAATCATTTTACAGGAAATTTGTATACCTTAATCAACGGCCGGTGCTTTTCAACGAACGGACATTTCTGTTCCCTGTTGTCTTATCATAAAATCGGTCTGTTTATAGGTTCGGAAAGCGGCGCAACCTATAAATGCAATGCAGGGAAAAACACTGAAATCCATTTGGAAAATACGGACATCCTCCTGACGTTCGGGCGGAGCACATTCGCCGCGGCGGTAAACGGAATGGATAAAACAAAACCGATTATACCGGATTATCCGGTTAAAATTACCTATCAGGATTTTCTTGAGGGGAAAGATGTTTTCATGGAAACCGCATTGGATTTAATTCGTCATGAAAAAGGAATCTAATCCGGTATTATTGATTGGTTATCCGTGATCAATAAAATAATCGGAACAGTTTAAAATAACTCAAAATCCTTTTACGGAGATGCCTTTGGCGGACAAAGTACATACCCAGGGAAAAAAGCCCAAAGGTGTTTTAGGATGTCTCATTGGCATTCTCATGAATGTAACTCAGACTGCGGGCCATTATAAAACATTTATTCAAGTCATTTCAGGCCCCGTCGAAAAACTCCTTGACATCGGATGCGGGGGCGGCGCTTTTCTGAACAGGCTCGCTAAATCCGGCGTCATAAAATCGGGATTCGGACTTGACCATTCTGATCAAATGGTCAGACTCGCAAAAAGAAAAAACAGAAAATTTATACAACAGGGTCTGATAAACATATCGAAAGGTTCAGCAGAAAAACTCACTTTTAAGGATAATGATTTCTCTGTGATTACAGCATTTGAAACCATTCAGTACTGGCCGAAACTGCATCACTCAATCAGTGAAATATATCGGATACTGGAGCCGAATGGACATTTTGTGATTATCAATCGCTATCCTGATGTTCACAGCCCCTGGTACAACAAAATACAGATTAAAAATGAAACCGAATATAAAAAGATACTTAAAGAATGCGGATTTACGATTAACAAAACAGACATAACACAAAGACATGGCTGGATCATGGTAGACAGTATTAAAAAGTAAATAGCGAGAGTGACAGAAATGAGAAAATCGATCGGCGCTTTCATGGTTCTGTTTGTTGTATCCTTTGCCTGGTGTCAGGCGAGCGACATGAAAATTATTCATCCGGTACCTGGATACAGACCGGATTTCAGCCCCGAAGGGATTAAAAAGTATGAAGCCGGACGGGCCCTGTGGAACCAGTTTCATGAAGGTAAAAAAGAATATGAAGAATTTACGCCGGAAGAACAGGAACTTCTGGAATATGTGGATGAATTCAGGGGCCTTTGGGATGTTATGGAAGGCGGATGCAGCTGGTACTGCGGGGGCGGTCCCAATCAAATTACAGCATCCTCCTGTTTATCGGAAACCGATAACTTCACCTATGATGCAGAAAACGCGCATGACTTCGATTTCCGGACCGCATGGATTGAGGGCGCTAAGGAGTACGGAATCGGTGAATACCTGGAGTATCACTTCCCCCCTTTAAGTCCGCGTGTAAACAAAATCAAGATATACAACGGATATGTGAAAAATGAAACAACCTGGAAAAATAATTCCCGGGTCAAGGAACTGAAGCTGTATATAAACGACAAACCCTATGCCCTCCTGAAGCTGAAGGACACATGGACAGAGCAGATCTTTGCAATCGAGCCCATGCGATCCAATATTGAGGGACAGGATCTGATTCTCAAATTTGAAATAACCGATGTTTACAAAGGGGACAAATACGTCGACACGGCTATTACTGAAATATACTTTGACGGATTGGATGTCCATTGTTTTGTAAAAGGAACCATGATCACACTGTCCGACACCTCGGAAAAACCGATTGAGGATATAATGCCGGGTGATAATATATTAAGTTATAACACATTCACCCGGACCATTGAATCATCGATAATTATAGAACTGACCCGCAAAATTCACAGTCATCTTATAAAAATTACATTCGATGATCTGACCATTACATCAACAAACGATCACCCCTATTTTACGGCTGAAAAGGGATGGTGCTCTTTTAATCCGGAGAAATCCGATCTTTATAAAAACATTGAAAATACCGGGCGGCTGGCTGTCGGAGATCATGTCCTGTTTCTGAAAGAAAAAGGTCGGGTTTGCAGGAAGAAAATAATTAATATAGAAAATATGCATAAACCGACTGAAACCTTTGCCATTACCCGGCTGGACAGAAATACCGGTTATTTTGCAAACGGTCTTCTGGTCGCGGTTGAAGAACTTGAGACCCAAATCATTGCACATGAAGAATAACTTAATATACCGTCCCTTACGGGACAGAAGTTATTCAAGGGAAACCATTCAAGCCCCTTTAGGGGCGCAATATTTATAGCATTACATCTTATTTGAAATCAGTCCCGTAGGGACGTTATAGAAAAAATATTTTACAGCAACGAAGGAGACAATCATGGACATTCAGATTGATCTTTCATCAATTACCGATTATCTTCTTCATGCCCAGTGGATTGCATGGGCGTTCCGTTTCATTGTTTTCTACATTCTCGCCCGATGGGTCGGCATCAAATGGTATCTGCTGATCATACTGGTAGCGGTCCTTGAAGCCTGGGAAACCGTGGACTGGTCCCTTGAAAACCCGCTCCAGAATGCCATGTACCTGGATACATGGGTTCATCTTGGCGCCGGTCTTTTGGGGATCTATCTGGGTCAGAAGGCACGATAGAACCAGATACGCTGACCTTCCGGCATTATTCAAGGCCTCATTTTTAATACATTACAACCACGGAGCTGTTCTTGTTTCCCACTATCCACTATATCCTTCATGCCGACTGGATCTCCTGGATCGTCCACTTTTTCATCTTCTACACCCTTGCCCGGTGGAGCGGGATTAAATGGCAATGGGCGCTAATTCTTGTGCTGAGCATCGAGATCTGGGAAACCGTGGACTGGTCCCTGAAATATCCTTTAAACTGGTGGGTTCGTCTTGATACCTGGTTGGACATTGGCTTTGGCTGTCTGGGTATCTGGCTGGGTCACAGGGAAAAATAATAAACCGCAATTTAGTGTAGTATTTGATGTGCATCGTTTCTATAATTATCACTATAATACAATCTGGAATTTAAACCATTATCATGAATGTCCGTATAATTAAATTATCCACCCTCATTGATATCGGAGGCAAATTGATAAAGTTTAAACTGTATCTGCTGACATCACTCCTTGTTTTTTCCGTTCAACACTATGCACAGGATTTTACCGTTCCTGAAAGCGCGGCATATGATCCCGCAACCGGCTGTTATTATGTGTCCAATTACGGAAACGGCAATATAATCCGGATCAACCCGGATGGGTATAAAATTATTTTTCAGCAGGGACTCAACAAATCGCTTGGTATGATTATCTGTCAGAAAACATTATTTGTTGTGGAAAATTTCAAAAATATAAGGGGATTTAATCTCACGGATGGAAGTGAATCATTGAATCTGACTATCGGGGAAGCGCAGTTCCTGAATGATATCACTTCTGATAATAATGGTTTATTATATGTCACGGACAGCCGGGCAAAAGCCGTTTACCAAATCAATCCCGTGGAAAAAACCTATGTTCAATTTGTAAAGACAAAAACAGATAGTCCGAATGGTATTCTGTATGATAAATGGAACAACAGGCTGATTGTCTGCTACTTCACAGAAAAAGTATGCATCGATGAAATAAACCTTGAAGACTCAACCATCTCTACTCTTATCCCGGCAGGCCTGACAAACCTGGACGGATTGACACAGGATTTGCAGGGCAATATCTATGTGTCAACCTGGGGTCCGGGCAGTTTTCAGACGGGATTCAAAAAACAGGGAGCTATTTACAAATTTGATAATCAATTCACGAATCATCCGACTGTGGTCGCCGACAGTCTTTACGGACCGGCGGATATATTTTACAATGTCGAAAAAAAGGAAATGGTCATCCCCCTGTTTCTGGAAAATACGGTTCACTTTTTGTCTCTACAGTAATATGAGATAAATCGCCATGTCTTCAATAAAATTAATATTAATTTCCGTTGCTTCGGTAAGTTTTATCATTGCCGTATTCAGCAGCAGAATTTATGATTGGGGAACCTCCTGTGCGTGCAATTGGGGATGGGAGCGAATAGCCGGAATCCGTCAGCGTAATAAACACTGGGCACTGCCTCTCTCGCAGGGCTTTCTTTTTCTTTGCGCTTTGTTCTGTCTTGTTGCAGCGGTCATCATTAAATAAAAGTGAAGGATTAAACAATGAGAGATCCCAGCTACAACACAAACCGGAGAGAATTTATCTCTTCTTTATTGCCGGTCTGTGCAGCCACATGCATTCTCGGAGGAAGCCGTTTTGCATCTGCACAGGCAACAGATGAAAACAATATCTCCTCAACGGATATTTTCGAACAGAAACTGGATCAGGAATTTACATACAGACGGTTTTTCGCTATTCGTTATTATGAATTTATTCAGTTTATAAGGCCTTTGGAAAAGGAGTGGGGTGAAGATAAACTGATCACATTTCTGAAGAAAAATGCGGAGGAACGCCGTTTTAATGACGGTCAGAATCAGGCGAAAAAGCTGGGAGACAACAGCCTTGAGGCCTATGCAAAACAGCTCCGCCCGCCAGCTTACAAAAACCTGCTGGTTCATGAAATTGTTGAAGACACAGAAGCCGCCTTCGAGATAAAAGTCACAAAATGTATATGGGCCGAAACCTTCCTTAATGCGGGTATGGGCGATATCGGCCATGCCCATATCTGCCACGGTGACTATAGCCATATAAAAGGATTCAATCCCGTATTGAAAATGGTACGGGACAAAACGCTCATGCAGGGTTACGACTGCTGCAATCATCGATATGAAATGGTTGACCCTTTTTAAAGTCGTAAACCGTCATCTTCCATGATTTTCATATAGAGAAAAAGGGAAATGTTCAGAATCCGAAGAATATATGACACAAACAATCCGATCAACAAAAAAGCGGTAATACAGGCACAACAAATTCTCCGCGATCAGTTTGCCCTTATAAACCCTGATGAGATTGACAAACTTCCCGACATACTTAAAAATCCGTTAAAATACCGTTTCCACTCAATCCTTTTTGTAGCGGATAATATTAAGGGTATCATAAACGGATTCGCGCTGCTTCAGCACGCACCTGATCTTGATATCTGCTATCTGGATTATATTTCCGCAGCAAAACAATTTACAGGCCGTGGTATCGGCGGTGCATTGTACGAACGCGTGAGAGAAGAGACCGCTATACTCAAATCGAAGGGACTGTTCTTCGAATGTTTGCCGGATGATCCTCAGCTTTGCAGGGATCCTCAGGTACTGAAACAAAACCGGCAGCGTTTGAAATTTTACGAAAAATTCGGCGCCAGACCATTGATCAACACCCTATACGAAACCCCGGTAAAAGCGGGAGATGACAATCCCCCTTATCTTGTCGTTGACACGCTGGGAAAGGAAATCCGTTTCAGAAGAGACGAAATGCGTATAATTGTCAAATCGATTCTCGAGCGGAAATATCCCGATATCTGCAACAAAGAATATGTAAATATGGTGGTACAGTCAATCACGGACAATCCGGTTCGTTTCAGACCATTCAAATATATTTCTGATGTTAAAATTGAAACTGTTAGACAGGCTGTGCCTGCAGACAAGCTGATCTCTCTGGTTTTTAACAATGAACATGCCGTGCACTATGTTCATGAACGGGGTTATGTGGAATCCCCCGTGCGCGTTGAGGCCATATTATCTGCCCTTAACGGATCAGGTTTGTTTCGCCACATACCCATTCATCGCTTCCCGGAACACCATATAGCTGCGGTCCATGACAGAAAATTTTTAGACTATTTACAAAAAGTGTGCCTTTCCCTCCCGGAAAAAGAATCTGTCTACCCCTATGTTTTTCCTATCCGAAATCACACCCGCCCGCCACAGGACCTGCCCATGCGGGCGGGATACTATTGTATTGATACATTCACACCTTTGAATAAAAATGCCTATTTCGCCGCACGAAACGCTGTAAACTGCTCGCTTACTGCTGCACAATCGATTCTTGAAGGTGCTTTCCTTGCTTATGCACTCGTCCGGCCGCCGGGACATCATGCAGAACGAGATGTTTTTGGAGGATTCTGTTATCTCAATTCAACAGCAATTGCAGCGCACTATTTAAGTCATCATGGCAATGTCGCCATTCTTGATATTGATTATCATCATGGTAACGGACAGCAGAATATTTTTTACAGCCGAAACGACGTGTTAACCATTTCTATTCACGGCCACCCACGATTCACATATCCATTCTTTAGCGGCTTTTCTGAAGAACGCGGAGAAGGTGAAGGAAGGGGATTCAGCAGAAACTATCCGCTTCCCGAAAACATTTCAACCGAAAGGTATTTTGAAATCATAAAAAGGGCGATACAGCGTATTAACCGTTTTAATCCAAAATTTCTTGTGGTTGCTCTCGGTCTCGATACAGCCCGCGGTGATCCGACAGGTACATGGAACCTGACATTGGCTGATTTTAATCGAATTGGCAAGCTTATTGGAGAACTGCCCTTTTCAACGCTCTTTGTCCAGGAGGGCGGATACAGAACAAGAACCATCGGAAAAAACGCCCTTGCCTTTTTCAAGGGAATCTGGAGCGGATCCTTTGAATAGTAAAGGGAACATGGAAGCCTGTCCCTGATTTACACCGGTTATAATTGAAAATAGAAAGACAGCGCAAGCAAAGTCCCGGCCGCAAGTACGGAGCTTTTTTATTATTTTTTACTATACAAAGCAGAGAGTTCATTCATCTGTGACGTCTGAAAATCAGCTTAACTCTTTCGGTAATCGCTTGCCTTTTGATTTATTATCTGCCGCACTGTTTAACAGACCGGGTAAATCCAGACCCGTGGCATTCTTCAACTGTTCAATCATGGCAACACCTGCACCCGTCAAATTTTTCATATGAGCCGGAAGTCCGTTTCCATCACCGGCATCCATCACTGTCAGCTTCTCAATATGAAGGTTGTCTGCCACATAAGTGAAAAATATTTGATAACCGGTCAATATTTTGTATATTATTTTTTAACAGGTTTAAAAATAAAGTTCCTGTTTGCCACCATATAAAGCCAAGGAGGTCTGAAGTGAAATATTTTCTTTCCGTTCTGCTCATCATCAGTCTGGTTGCTTTCGCATATGCTGATGACATAAAAATTGCCTGCCTGGGGAACAGTATCACTGCATATAAGGGGGCCTATCCTACAATTCATGCGGATTCTTACCCTGTTCAGCTGCGTTTTTTAATGCCCGATGGCTATGATATAAGAAATTTCGGGGTTCATTCATTAACCATGCTCAAAAACGGAGATGTTTCGGCCTGGGATGAAGAAGCGATCTGGGACGGATGGGCCTGGGCGCCGGACATTGTTACCATTATGTTTGGAACCAATGATTCCAAACCGCAGAACTGGGTGTATAAGGATGAATTTGTGGATGACTATAAAGCCTTTATTGATACAGTTCGTTCTTTTTCACCTGACGCGGATATCTATACCTGCTTGCCTCCGCCTGCTTTCAGCTCAAAATACGATATTAATGATTCTATTATTTTCAACGACATCGTCCCGATGATTCAACAGGTCGCTGCTGAAAAAAATACCAAGATCATCGATTTCTATAGCCACTTTCTGGACAAAGAGGATTTATCCTACGACGGCATTCATCCGGTTTTTGATGGCCTGTGGGAATATGCAAGGGGAATCCATACAGCCATTACCGGGGACAGCATTGAGGTTATTCAGGAAGTAAACCTTGCTGCAGGCAAGACCGTTTCGAGCACGAACGGTATAGGGGCTCCGGAAAACCTGGTGGATACAATTTTTCAAACCGGCTGGATTTGTGAATCAGACGCTTCCGTCACCATTGATCTTGGCGCGTCTGGATTGATCGGGATGCTACAGGTTGTGCTATATGAACCCACACCTTTCGGCTTTACTGTTGAAACAAGTGAAGACAACAGCAGCTGGACGACGGCCGTTTCCGCCAACAATCCGGAAACCGATCAGGTCGTCATCGCTCAGATTGATCCGGTGAACGCGCAATATGTGCGCTTTACTTTCAACCCGGATGGTCAGGCGGTACGCATCGCTGAATTGCGTGTTCTCCAGGAAGCCGAGTTTTATCCCCCGGTTATAACTTATACGAATGTGGACCATTTCAGCAAGAGTTTCGTACGATATGATATCAATATTAAATCATGTCATGAAGGAGGAAATATCAAGTGGATCTCCGCCAAGACCAACTTTGGTATATTTGAATATGGATTCGGATACAGGCACGTCGATGACACAACCAAAACCTCTGTATTGCTGAAAACAGGCGAAGAAAATCATTCCGTGGCCAAATTTTACATGGACGGTATTGAAGTGGCCTCCGATACCATGCATATCGATTTCTCAATTACCGGTATCAATGATAATGCGCCCACCCGTCCCGAAGAATTTCTGCTTCTTCAAAATTATCCCAATCCGTTTAATCCCGCCACAAACATCAACTATACACTGCGAAGTTCAGGGCAGGTCAAACTCACGGTTTACGACTGTCTCGGGAAGGAAATAGAGGTTCTGGTCGACGGGGTTCAGCAGGCGGGCGACCACAGTGTTTCATTTCATCCCGCTCAGTTATCTTCAGGGGTTTATTTATACAGTCTTGAAGCAGAAGGAATAACGACCATTAAAAAAATGCTTTTTATGAAATAAAGTAATCCGGTTTTTACCTGTCCGGTTCACCGCAAAATGGACCGGGCAGGTGCATTATCTTTGTATAGACCGGGAAAGACAATTCCTGTTATTTTTTCTCAGCGGATTTTTAAATAGCCGGTTATATGTATCCCCCCCAAAAAAAGAGGCAGCACCATGAAGAACGGCATCTTACTCATTGTATTATTTTCTGTAACCATGCTAAAGAGTTCAGGTTTTTCTCAAACTGTTGAAACTCCCTATGAGATAGGAACCTGGCTCGGATTCCGTCCTGTTGCGGTCAGTTATACATTTGATGATGGCTGTGCCAATCAATTCGCAGTGGCCATCCCCATGTTTGATGAGTTTAACTTTAAATTAACCCTGTTTACTGTAACCAGCCCGACATGGGAAACACCGCCGGATTGGGAAAAATTACAAGCAGCCGCTGATTCAGGGCATGAAGTCGCCAGCCATACCGTGACACATACCTCATTCACCGGTATGGATGATGAAACTCAGGAAGCGGAACTGAAAGACTCCAAGGAGCACATCGAAACCAATGTCGTCGGCCATCACTGCATTACCATGGCCTATCCGTATTGTAATGTCGGAAACCGGTCCATCTGTAAAAAATACTATATTGCCGCCCGCGGCTGCAGCGGTCAGGTCGAAAAATCCACACCGACTGATTTTATGAACACCTGTTGCTTTCTCTGCGGTACCAATCATGGTGTAAAAACCGCCCAGCATTTTATATCCAAATGTGAATCCGGTATCAATTCAAATGGGTGGACAATCTTTCTCATTCATGGCATAGATGATGACGGCGGATATTCACCTGTAACATCCGATGTGCTCCGGGAAAGCCTGGAGTATCTGGATGTGAACCGGGACACCTACTGGGTGGCCACATATCGCAATGTGGCACAGTATATTAAGGAACGCAATTCAGCCTCTGTAAGCGAATCCTTTGCAGATGATAATACCATTACAGTCCAGGTCACAGATACACTGGACAATGAACTTTTTAACATGCCGATTACGATTCGCCGCCCGCTGCCTGACGGCTGGCTGTCAGCGGATGTCACACAGAACGGTCATGCCGTAAATAAACGCGTTGTGGAAATCGATCAGGTTAAATATGTTATGTTTGATGTCGTCCCAGACAGTGGTAACGTCATTATCACAAAAAGTGAAGACACACCGGTTCAGCATATGGGCGCTCTGACAAATCCTGTTCCTTCCGCTTCCCAGAATTTTCCCAATCCTTTCAACCCGACAACCACCATTGAATTCTCTTTGCCGGAAAAGGAAACCGTTCATCTTTCCCTCTTTAACAGTCTGGGCCAGATGGTTAAAGAACATTTTTATCATGAATTGGCCAAAGGCAGGCACCGAATTACCCTGGATGCTTCAGATCTTATAGCTGGACAATATATCTGTAAACTGCAAATCGGATCATTTGTGGATATGAAAAAAATAATTGTGTCCAAATAAAAAATACTGTTAAAATCCGTCGACCTTGTTTTTTAAATATTTTGTGAAAATTTTTTATTCTTTAAAAATTATCAAACCCTCGTTATTTTGTTCTGAATAACGAGGATTATCTGCACAATAGACAAGCTATTATACAATTACTAATGAACAAATACACATGATGAGAGATAAAACCTATGTTTGTCCGGTAGCGCTTGCAGGCAGTCTGGATACCCGTATCAGAAGATGGCTGCAGAATCCAAAGAAAATTCTTGCCCCTTATATCAAAGAGGGCATGACGGTTTTGGATTTGGGCTGCGGGCCCGGCTTTTTTTCAATCGACATGGCACAAATGGTAGGGCCAAAAGGAACGGTCATCGCCGCTGATTTACAGGAAGGTATGTTGCAAAAGGTAAAGGAAAAAATTCAGGGCACAGCCTTGCAAGAAAGAATTCATCTTCATTTATGTAAACAGGACGATATCAATATTTCGGAAAAAGTGGACTTCGTTCTTGCCTTTTACATGGTCCATGAGGTTCCGAATAAAGAAAAATTCTTTATGCAAGTAA
>Ga0272441_10013422_pt1 | contig 11782 bp, 7 predicted proteins | sample SSMProp6N_FD_193582 | JGI IMG/M metagenome (GOLD analysis project Ga0272441, IMG submission 193582) | Marine sediment archaeal communities from Little Sippewissett salt marsh, Falmouth, MA, United States - SSM-Prop-6N | ecosystem: Environmental > Aquatic > Marine > Wetlands > Sediment ...
CGGCATGACGATCCCCGGCGCCGATCAAACGAACAAACTTGAGCCGGAGCTTTTTCTCCAGCCGCGTCCATTCCGCCTGGGAGTTCTCTTTTAAGGGGACCTGGCCGCCGGAATAGGTCTGATGGCCGCCGCCCGTTCCTTTTCTGGCCACCAGACGTTTGATCACGTCTTCGGCCTTATTGTTCTCATCGGTCGTACGAAGCGAAATGAGTATCTTACCTTTGAACAGTCCCATGCACATGGTCCACGCCGTTTTATCCTCGCGCAGCAACAAATCCGCCACCTCGCCGATCATATCCGGATTGTCGATCCGGCCTAACGACGTCACGATGGCGGTTCCATAAATTCGAGCGTTTTTCAGGGCGACGGCCAGCATTTGAAAATATTCCTTTGGCACGCTGCCGCGTTGAATCTGGCTGAGCATTCGCTTGTTGGCCAGCGGATAGAGCCACTCAATCGCTTCGATATCCGCCTGGGTCGCCTCTCTGCCGAGATCCTGGGTATCGGAACGAATGCCGTAAAGCAAGGCTGTCGCCAGAGGGATGTCGGGCCGAATCTGTACGTAGCAAAGATACTCGCAGAGGATGGTCGACGTCGCTCCGTAGCCGCTGCGAATGTCGATCAGTTGTGCACTTCGTGTCGTGTCAAGACATGGGTGGTGATCGATCACGATATCCGGCGGGTGCGTTTCAGGAAGGGAATTGTTGCCGGTGCCGGGCTGCGTATCAACCATCGCAATAAGATCGAACTTTTCAAAATCAATATCACTCATCTGGTGAAGATTGAGGCTCAGATAGCTGACCAGGGCCCTGTTCTCGCCGCGCCCGACGGTCCCGCTATGGCCGATGGAGCATTGAACGCCGGCCGTGTTATTAGCCAATCGACGAAGTCCGACTGCCGCGGCGATGGAATCCGGATCGGGATTATCCTGCATCACGACGAGCAAATACTCTTTGCCCTTTAACAGTCGGATAAGTTTCTCGACTCTTGGCCCTGTTTTAGATGCCGGCTTCATCGTTTTTCCCTGCGATTGCCATTGATCCTGTTTCACAAAAAAGAATTTCGTTTTTCTCGTCCGATCATATTATTCTCAAAACCTAAAGTGACGCAAGAGAATATCCTGTTTGACACGGCAGCCCATGTTCGTTATTTTGATGCTCCTTTGCTGGCAAAACGAATGGGTAAGATATCGAGGTGAAAGCTATGGTTCAAAATACAACTCATGTAAACGTTCATCAAAAAATATTCATCACAACACATTGGCGCCCGCTGTGGATCGCTTTGACGTCGCTTTTCATCGCCGGATGCGGCACGACATCCCACCTGGTTGACATATCCTATATGCATGACTATTCCGTCAAAACGCTCGAAGTGCCGAATCCCGCGCTTGACGGTCCTTATACCTATCGCACGTATTTTTATGGAAGCGGCAACGACAAGCGGCGCAAAGAATATGCTGAAGACGTCGATTTCAAAACGGAGCCGGTGGATGGAAATCCGTTCGTGGATAATTCCAATAACATGCCGCGTTACTGGGGATTCGGTTTTGACAAGCTGCCGCTCAATGGCCGGGTCTGGTTTCCCGAAGATTCCGGGCCGTTTCCCCTGGTCCTGATCGTCCACGGCAATCACGCGATGAAGGATTTTTCCGATCCGGGTTATGAATACCTCGGTACGCTGCTGGCCAGCCGGGGATTTATTGCGGTTTCGGTGGATGAGAATTTCCTGAATCAAAAATTCGGGGGAGAAAACGATGCGCGCGCCTTTGTGCTTCTGGAACATTTGAAGGTGTGGGATGAATGGAACCATACGGAGGGGCACCCATTCGAGGGCAAGGTGGACATGGATCGCATCGCACTGATCGGACATTCGCGGGGCGGGGAAGCAGCCGCCCACGCGGCGGCGTTTAACAAGCTCTCACACTATCCCGATAACGCCAATGTCACGCTCGGCTACAACTTCGCCATCCGCTCGGTCATCGCCATCGCCCCGTGCGACGGGCAATACAAACCCGCGGGACATCCGACGGCATTGGAGAATGTGAACTACCTCGTCATCCACGGCGGGCACGATGCCGACGTGAATACGTTCATGGGAATCAAGCAGTTTCATCGGGCGTCGTTCACCGATGAGAATTTTTGGTTCAAGTCTGCGATTTACATCTATCGGGCGAACCACAGCCGTTTCAATACGGCCTGGGGCCGCCTGGAAGCCGGCCCGCCGGAGGGCTGGTTTATTAACGATTCTCCCATGATGGCGATGGAAGAGCAGCGCCAGGTCGCCAAGGTCTTTATTTCCGCCTTTCTCGAAGCCACCCTAAATGGCAAGGACGAATACCTGCCCGTTTTTAAAGATGCCCGGTATGCCAGTCGCTGGCTGCCCGAGGATATCTATGTAAATCGATACCAAGACGCGAATTTCCGAGTCATCTCCGATTTCGAAGAGGATTTCGATGTCACCACGACGACCATCCCTGGGGGCACGCTGCTGGGTGAAAATTTGACGACCTGGAAGGAAACCCATATCCCCTTTCGCACCAAAGGCAAAGCGAGCCAGGATAATTCCGTCGTCGTCCTGGGGTGGGAGAGAAAGCATGAGGACAATGACGATCCCAATTCGACCGGGATCGGATCTTATCATGTGATACTGAATCCGGGAGTTATTCGAGAGTTGGGTGTCGATAGAGACACGAAGCTCGTTGTATCGATCGGATCGGAGAATGTGAACCAGGACAAGCCTCTCGATTTGACCATCGAGCTTGAGGATGGCGACGGAGATCGTGTCGCCCTGCCGCTCAGTGCCGTGGGGCCCATCCACCCCGCCTTGAACGTCAGATACATCAAAGTGAAATGGATCGAGAAGAAATATATCGAAGACTTCTCGGAACGCCTCCTTCAGACCTATGAAATCCCGTTCCGACAGTTCATCGAGAGCAATCCCTCATTCGAGCCGTCCAGGCTTGAAAACATTCGTTTTGTGTTCAATCGCTCTCCGAACGGCACCATCATGCTGGACGATATTGGTATCTCCAAGTAACCGGACTTGTCATTCCTGTGAAAACAGGAATCCAGAACGCGATGAATTGGATTCCGTATCAAGTGCGGAATGACAGATCAGCATTCATCCTTTATTAGGCAAACAGACGGTAAGTGCTCAGTAAAACCTACATTCCCATAGATTCTGCGCCGAATATGGCGTCTAATGGAGACTTATGGATAGAAGTACAGAGCCGCTCTGTGAAAGACGACATTTGACAAATGAGAGACCTTGAGGATCAGAACCTTGTTCGACAAGCATTAGAGGCGGATCCGGAGAGTTTCGGCGAGCTGTGCCGGCGATACTACCACTCGCTGGTGGCCGTGGCGGATTCCATTCTGCTGGATCACCACTTGGCCGAGGACGCCGCCCAGGAAACGCTTGCGGCGGCGTGCCGTCAGCTTCCGAAGCTGAAAAAGCCGGAGCGGTTTGGCCCGTGGGTCGCTGCGATCTGCCGGAACGTCGCCAAGGATATGCTTCGAGAGCTTCAAAGGCAAAGAAAGCCCGTGGAGGCTTGTCGGGACAATCCATGTGATTGTAAACAAGACGACGATGAGAGGGCCATCCTGGCCGAAGCCTTAAAGTGGTTGCCGGAACATCTTCGAGAAGTCGTCTTTTTGCGGTTCTACAACGAGATGAGTTACAGGCAAATGGCCAAGGTCCTCGGCGCCACTGAACAAGTGATTGATGGAAGAATCCGAAGGGCGAAGAAGAAAATGGCGACCTATATGAAGACAAAGGGCTTCAGGAGGTGAAACAATCCATGAAACAAGACAACGACAATCGATGGTTGGATCCTATGCTGGAACGACATATCCAGCGTGAGCCGGAGCCGTTCGATTTCGAGAAATGGGCCCAGACACATCCGGACGAAGCCTGGTTGTTGCGTGGCGGCTTTAAGGATTCAGGCCGGAACGCGAAAACAAAAACTTGTGAGATTTGGAGATTCATCATGGAAAGCAAAGTAACAAGATATTCCGCCGCGGCGGCGATCATCCTGGCTACGACATTTGTCTTATTCGGCCCCTCCTGGGCGCCGGGGAATGGCAGTATTGTTCTGGCGGATGTCCAGCAAAAAGTCGACGAAATCGACACAATGATTATACGCGGCACAAAAACATTTACATATCCGGGCGAGCCCGACCACATTTTCGAATTCGACGGAACAAAGTGTCACTTCGACCTCGTGAAATATCATTCGACTCACTACGGTCTGGTTGAGGAGGGATACGCCGAGGGTCATCTGGTTTATCGTATCACCTTGAATATCCCTGACAAGCAGACTCTTATTCTGTTTCCGAAATATAAGAAGTACTTGAAATTCGCTTCCATGGATGCCCTCGCGGAGGTAATGGAACTCTTTGGAAATCCTAACGGTATACTAAATCTGCTTCTTGCCGGCGACTACAAGAAGCTGGGACGAGACAAGCTCGATGGAGTTGAAGTCGAAGTTTTTGAGTTCCAGGACACAGAACCTTTCGAGGCTTTCAAAGAGCTTCTGCCCAAAACCGTTTTTGATATCCAGACCTTCAAAGGTAAAGTCTGGATTGCAATTAAAGAGCAATTGCCGGTTCGTGTAGAAGGCGACCTGGCCATAGGAAAAAGTTTTATGACTATGTTCCACGATCTGAACCTGCACGAAGTCAATACTTTCGAAAATTTTAATATCGAGATTGATGAAAGCATCTTCGACATCGATCCTCCCGAAGGCTATACAGAAGTCACGCTCAGCGACATTCTTCAAATAATTCCCGTCGAAGCCAAAGCCGGCCTTGCCGGTCTGGGCATTATCCCGGCGGGCTTTGTCTTCTGGAAAAAGCGAAGAAGAAAAAAGATAACGACTGATCCAAACTAACCTTCGCACCTTACCGAAAGAAACCAGGGACAACATGTCCATCCCTGGTTTTTACCCTGGTATTCGAGGAATTAGTATATGGCAACAACACTGGAGCAGACGTGCAAACGTTCATAGCTAAACATGACGTTGGCTATATGCAGAAGGAGATCATGCTTAATCGCAAGTTGACACCCAACCTATCTGGAGTACCGGAGACGATGCTGTTATCGTTATACAATCGTGTCTCGGAAGCCAGTCGCGACGACGGCATACTGCACGATCCAGAAGCCGTACGGATCTACCAAATGCTAAACTACGATTTCGAAAGAATCTTCGGTCCTGCTGAGCCCACCCATGCCGTGAGATCGGCGATGTTGGACGCCGAACTGCGTGAGTTTCTCAACCATCATCCGAACGGCGTTATCGTTAACCTCGCAGAGGGTCTCGAAACGCAGCGTTACCGCGTAGCCGGTGATGAAGCGCTGTGGCTAAGCGTTGATTTGCCGGAGGCCATTGCCATTCGAGAGCACTTTATCACCCCCGATGACAAACACCGACATGTGGCGTTATCGGCCCTCAACCGCGCATGGTTCGACGAGGTACCAGAAGAACGGCCTATCTACATTACTGCCCAGGGATTGTTGATGTATCTGCACGAGGGAGACGTGCGGTCGCTGCTCCAGGATTTGGCGGAGCGGTTTCCGGGCGCGTGGTTTACTTTTGACACGATCCCGAGGTGGTTGTCGCGGAAGACGGTCAAACGCGGCTGGAAGAAGACACCACATTACACGACACCGAAAATGCCCTGGGGTATCGACCGTCACCAGATTGTTCCAATCCTGCGTGCCTGGGTGCCGACACTCGACGAAGTAACAGAGCTTCGATGGTGGCGATTTCCGCGGGGTGTCGGGCGATGGTTGTTTCCACTCATGTTCGCAACGCCGATCCTGAACCGCTACGCCCCACCCGTCATCACCCGCGTCCATTTCAAGAGGTAAAAAAGATTAGATTGTAATGGAATCGAATATCAAATCCGTGGGATACCAAAAGGGAGAGCACGGGACTGCCATTCCACCATGCGGGACAAACTCTAATTGAAAGAGTATGTTACTCTATAACAAATAGGGGTGTCCTGACTCAACCTTGAGCCGGATTGAAAGCCGAAATAGCAAAATATTGTCATTTTATTTAGACTATGACCGAATGCTCAATCGTGATAAGAGTAAGGAACGATCGTTTCGCAGTTTCTTTCTCTGATTCCGACAGAAGCCCAGGCCGGCCTCGTGGGCCTGGGCATCATCCCGGCGTGCTTTCTCGTCTGGAAAAAACGGAGAAAAAAGCGGTAATCCATCCACAAGCTCACCACCAATAAACGTGACTGTGTCTAATCTGTAAAGCCTCGTGCAAGATCACGAGGCTTTCTTGCAGCCGTCCTGGACGAATAGTTGCCGTTTTCCTGGCTTTGGTCTTTCCTTATTCGTAGCGGAGCGCCGCCATGGGGTTCACACGCGCCGCTCGCCGGGCGGGGATATAGCAGGCCAGCGTCGACACAACGACCAATAGGGCTGAGACAACTGTGAAGGTCGTCACGTCCGTTGCACTCACACCGAAGAGCTGCGAGGCCAACACCCGGCTTATCGCTAAAGCCCCTAACAGGCCGATCAAAAGGCCAATGACGATCAAGACCGCGCCTTGACGCATAACGTGACAGGCAATGTCGCCCGGTCGTGCCCCGAGCGCCACACGAATCCCAATTTCCTGTGTTCGCTGGCTGACAGAGTAACTGATGACACCGTATATCCCCGCGAAAGCCATGATTCCGGCAACGGCGGCAAAAACACCGAATAGCCATGAGTAAATAAGCCGGAGCAATATGCATTCGTCAACGCGTTGGTCCATGGTCCTTATATTGAAGATGGGTATGCCCGGATCCATAGAGCGTACGATCTCCCGGATAAAATCTACCAACGAGAGCGGATCGGCCGACGTGCGTACCACCCCGTACATTGTCCCGTCAGCATTCCAGGTATAGGGGATATAGACGCCGGGGCGCATCTCTTGCTCAAAGCCATAGTGTTTGACATCTTTGGTCACCCCAACGACACGCATCCAATCCTCCCTACCCCGTCGTCGGATCCGCTTGCCAACCGGATTCTCAACCGCCCAAAAGCGACTGGCAAAGGTTTCATTGACGATGACCGTTCTCTCGCTGTCCCGCCGGTTGTCCTTCTCGATGAAAAACCGTCCTGAAAGCAATCTCACACCCATGGCCTCCAAGTAGCCCGGCATCACAGCGCGTTGGAGTATGATAGCATCCTGCTCATCGGGACTTCTCTCCGGCGCGCCTTCAATATCAAATAACACGCCAGAGTGGGTGGTTAAGGGAATATGGTTGCAAAGCCCGGCCTGCGCCACGCCCGGCAGCGCCCGGACCCTCTCGATATGTTGCTCGAAGAAGGCCTGTCGTTGGTTCTCTGTGGAGTTCGGACTACCGGATAGGGAGATCTGATATGTGAGGATACCCTCCGTGCGGAATCCAGGATCGACCTCCTGAACCTTGCGGTAGGTCCGTAACATCAAGCCGGTACCGATTAGAAGCGTCAGCGCCAGAGCGATCTGGCCAACGACGACACCATTCAATGTTCTGCGCCTGGCACGCGAGGAGGTCGCATGAGGTCCCGATGTCTGCAGCACATTATGGAGGTCCCTGGCATAACCGGCCTGGAGTGCAGGAATCAATCCCGACAAAATCGTTGCAAAACCAACAATAGCTATGCAGAAAAACACATAACGGAGATCCTCATCGAATGTCATCCATGAGGGTATGTCTGTTGAGGCGGCTAACCGTGCCAGCAAGATTTCAAATCCCAAATGCCCTAAAAAGAGCCCGAGGATCCCCCCTACTATGGACAGGACAAGACTCTCGGTCAAGATGTGCCGAACGATGCGCCCTCGCGTGGCCCCAAGGGCCGCACGCATGGCGATCTCCTTGCTCCGATAGGCGCCACGGGCCAACATGATACTTGTCACATTGCAGCAGGCTATCAATAATGCAAATCCACCCGCGCCCAACAGGATAGAAACCCCAACCTGGTACTCATTGAAGTACCGTTCGCGAAGATCAACAACCGTGGGCGAAGTGATCTTGTTAGCCGGATGCTCCTCCACCAAACCCCTGTGAATAAGGGTCAGATCCTCGCGTGCCTGATCGACGGTCACCCATTTTTTAAGTCGGCCGAATCCCGCAAGGTACCAACTACCTTTGCTTTGCTCGGGATCGATCGCGAGCGGCCGCCACAGATCCGCGGATACCGGGAAGGTGGCTTCAGGCGGTAGAATACCGATAATGGTATAAGGCTCATTGTTCAGGTGCAGGATCCGCCCCAGAATCGTTAAATCCTGTCCAAAAAAACGTTTCCAAAAGCCGAAGCTCAATAAAACAACCTTCGGGCCCTGCGGATGGTCTTCCTCCGGCGTAAAGCCCCTGCCCAGCACGGGACGAATATCCAATACGTCCAGAAAGTCATGGGTTACATTGAGCAGTTCGACGCGTTCGGCCTTGTCATCGGCAGAAAGATTCGCTCCCCACTCGGCAAAGGCGCCCATACATTCGAAGGTCTTGTTGTGCCCGCGCCAGGCGTGGAAATCAGCATAGCAAACTCCTGTATATTCCAGGTTCCATTTAGGAGCCGTCTCATTCAAATCCACAAGGCGTTCTTGATTTGGGACAGGGAATGGACGCAGAAACAGTTCATTGAAGAGATTGAAAATTGTAATACAGGCACCGATGCCCAGCCCCAAACACAGCACCGCAGTGATCGCAAAGCTCAGATTTCTGGCCAGCATACGTACACCGAAACGGATGTCTTGATATAAAATTCGCATTTACTTTATCTCCGTAGGGATCCGTAGGATATTCTCGGACACATGGGCACCGGCACCTCGCGCCCGATCAAGCTTCTGATTCCTTTCAATGGTATCAGCCGGAATCGCCCGGCGATCGAGACGTGGCGAGTGTAGCGTGGACGTTCTGTAGATTTTCCTGGAGCAGCCATGTCGGAAGCAATAGCAATTATCGTGCCAAACTGTACTCGTAGGGAAAAACCTGCCTTCATCTGCGAAAAAGGCCTCCGGAGGCGCTAAGTTGCGATTATGAAGGGAATTTGAGTGTTCGTTTTCATGATTGCCGCGCTCGAAAATGGACACTTATCTTCTGGAGACACCGAAGAAAAAAGAGAGCAGCAAATGATCCCGTTTAACGAGAATCCCTCACCAGCGCATTTAACATTGCCAGTCCTGAAAAAACTGATAGAGTGATCCGCAAATAAAGCAAACGCCTATATTGTCGAAAGAATCTTAAAATGGCGAAGAAGCAGGATTTGATCGGCTATTGCGGGCTGTATTGCGGGGATTGCTCCGGCTATACGCAAACAGTGGCAAACTTAGCCCGAGACCTGAGAAAGGAGCTGAGGCGCTATCGATACGACAAGATGGCGGAAATGATGGCCCAGGTAAAATCCTAAGACGCAGGAGTCTATGAAACAAGGATATTTGACAGGAATGCTTCTGGTTTTAGCGGTTGGGAATACGGCTGCAACAGCCGCTGAGAAAGTAGTCGTGTTAATAGACCTAACCGCCACGGCTCGGATACAGTTCGCCGGCGAAAGACTGTTAGCCTCACTGGAAGAGGCAGGGTATGATGCAAGCATGATTCAGCCGAACGTGATCCCCGAAACAAAACCTGTCATCGTTATCGGCAATGTTCACAAGAGTCATTTGCTACGCGGCTTGATCCGCTCTGGAGCCATTGATATACCTACGAATGAAAGAGCAAAGGAAAGCTTCGTTCTGATCAGCAATGAAGACACGACGGTCGTGGCCGGCAGTGATGATTCGGGGGTACTCTATGGCTCTCTGGAATTGAGCAGCCTGATCAAGAAAAAAGGTGAGCTGCCGGAGAAGATGCGAATCTCGGACAAGCCTCGCTTTTCTTTGCGAGGTCCCTGTATCGGCATGCAGAAAACGTATGTACTGCCCAACAAGGGGATTTATAACTATCCCTACACGCCGGAATTGTTTGGATTTTTCTATGACAAGCAGCAGTGGGTGGAATTCCTGGATATGCTGGTTGATAATCGAATGAACACGCTGTATTTGTGGAACGGTCATCCCTTCTCATCTCTGGTCAGACTCAAGGACTATCCGGAGGCCGTCGAGGTCCCGGATGAGATATTCCAACGGAACAAAGAGATATTTCATTTTCTGACGACCGAAGCGGATAAGCGGGGCATATGGATCATCCAGATGTTCTATAACATCCATTTCCCGGAAACATTAGCAAAAAAGTACGGAATTGAAACGCATCAATCCGAACCCACAGAGCTTAACGCCGACTATACCCGCAAAGCAATCGCGGCCTTTGTCAAAAGTTATCCGAATGTCGGATTGTTGGTCTGTCTCGGAGAGGCTTTGTCCGGCGCCGAAAATAAGAAATACTGGCTGACGAAGGTGATTATACCGGGAGTTCAGGACGGTATGCATGCACTGGGATTGACGGAGGAACCGCCGATTATCATCCGTGAGCATACGATGGATAAGGATGCGCGCGAGATTGTCGGGGCCGGATTAGAGAAATACAAGAACCTCTATACGATGATGAAGTACAATGGGGAGGCCCTGACGAGCTACCGGCCGCGGGGGCCGTGGGCGGAGATTCACCGGCAATTAAGTTCTATCACCTCACAGCATATCACGAACATTCATATTATGGCGAATCTGGAGCCGTTCCGGTACGGGGCGACACGTTTCATACAGAAGTGTATGAAAGCCGCACAGACGGTTCATCACGCCAACGGATTGCATTTATACCCGCTGGCCTACTGGGCCTGGCCGGACTGTCCGGACAAGGCCTCGATCAGGCAGTATGAACGGGACTGGATTTGGTTTGAAGCCTGGGCCCGCTATGCCTGGAACCCGGATCGAGAAAGGCATGATGAAGATAAGTACTGGATTTCACGCCTGGCTGAAGTGTACGGCTCCAGCGAGGCGGCAACACACATCCTGGAAGCATACAACCATGCGGGGCTGTGCGCCCCATTGATTCTGAGGCGCTTTGGAATCACGAACGGCAACCGCCAGACACTCTCGTTAGGTATGACGCTGGATCAACTGATCAATCCTGAGAAGTATCGCCTCTGGCCCCGCTTAGTGGACTCGGATAGTCCCATCGGGGAACGCATGAGAGAGTACGTTGAAAGAGAATGGAAGGGACAAGAGCACGTCGGGGAAACACCGGCGGAGGTGATCGACCAAATCCTCGAACATTCACGGACAGCCGTCATGGAAATAAATCGTGCGAACAATTATGTTCGTAAGAATCAGGAGGAGTTTGAAAGACTAAAGAATGATATGCTCTGTATCCGGGCCATGTCGGAATGTTACGCGGCCAAAGCGCGTGCGGCTATGCGGGTGTTGCGTTATGAATCCAGTCAAGACACAGTCGATATGAAAAAGGCGTTAGTCTTTCTGGAAGAAAGCCTCGAACATTACCGACTTCTGGCTGATTTAACGGCGGAAACCTATGCGTATGCCAATAGTCTGCAAATGGGGATTCGTAAAATTCCCTTTACCGGTTCCGACGGTCAATACAAACATTGGACCGAATGTCTGGGGGCATATGAAAAAGAACTCAAAGACTTCCGACAGGAAGTGGAGAACATGATTTTAGCGGGAGCTAAGGATTAGCCCGCACGGGCCGGCCGGGATTGCTTGTGTTGCCTTCGGATTCGTATGCCCCGACGTCAAAAGGCGGCTTTCTTCGAGTGCCATTGAAATCCACGTTGGGAGCATGTTCCGAATCAGCATGACCGATGAGCACTGAATCCGGCCGGGGCCAGTAATTGTTTTTGG
>Ga0272441_10013423_pt1 | contig 11781 bp, 24 predicted proteins | sample SSMProp6N_FD_193582 | JGI IMG/M metagenome (GOLD analysis project Ga0272441, IMG submission 193582) | Marine sediment archaeal communities from Little Sippewissett salt marsh, Falmouth, MA, United States - SSM-Prop-6N | ecosystem: Environmental > Aquatic > Marine > Wetlands > Sediment ...
ACGTCGCCCGGCCTGGGACCGGGAGGTCGCTGGTTCGAATCCAGCCAGGCAGATTGCCCTATAGTGTAGTCCGGAAACACATAGCACCTTGGATGCTATATCCTAGGTTCAAATCCTAGTGGGGCAGGTACAATAATAACTAAGTAGAAAAGGAATAAAATGATAACAAAACCTATGCTTGCTGGAAAAATAGATAGTCTCGATAACCTTTCCTGGCCTATGGTGGCTACGCCTAAGGTCGACGGAATAAGATGCTTAAACCCCGACGGACGTATACTATCCCGGAAGTTTAAACCTATTCCTAACAAGTACATTCGTTCTGTTCTTGAAAAAATTCTTCCAGTAGGATCTGATGGCGAAATAATGTCGTCAGATTCCTTCCAGGGATGTACATCCAACGTAATGTCTTTTGAAGGGGAACCAGAATTTATCTACTGTATGTTTGATTTCGTTCCGGACGGAAACTTAAACACTCCTTATATCAAAAGATTAGAAAAAGCAGAAAGATGGTTATCATTATCCAGCCCTGAAGTTGGAAAAATAGTCAAACTTCTCCCTTACACAATAGTAGATTCTAAAGAAGAGTTTGAAGAATATCACAAACAGAATCTTGACAAGGGATATGAAGGAAGTATTCTTCGGACTTTAGATGGTCCATACAAATGTGGAAGAAGCACAGCTCGAGAAGCTTACCTACTGAAATGGAAGCCATTCGCAGATTCTGAGTGTAAAGTGATAGGATTCGTAGAAGGTCTACATAATGTAAACACATTAGGAAAAGATGAGCTGGGGTACGCAAAAAGGTCCGCCGCAAAATCAGGAAAAATTCCCGCAAATACTTTAGGCAAGTTTCTAGTTGTGGATATACATAGTGGAGTAGAATTTAAATGTGGGACAGGAAAAGGATTAACTCAAGAATTAAGAAAAGAAATTTGGGAAAATCAAGATAAGTATTTAGGAAGAATTTTCAAATATAAATATCAGGAATGTGGTGTAAAGGATAAGCCGAGACTTCCTATTTGGTTAGGTTGGCGAGATCCTATAGATATGTAATATATGCTAATCACGGAGGAAAATAAAATTCAGTTTAGAATCCTACTAGCGTAAACAATATAAAATAAAAGCAAGGAGAAGAAAAGAGGAATAACAATGAGTAACTTCAAAGACTGGGTTCAGACAAGCATTTGGCAGAAAGATATAGTCGACGATCAATGTGAAGATGCTGCTAAAGACGGGTACGTAGAAGCATTAACTTGGTTTCTCTCCTGGGAAACAGATAAAGAAAAAATATCCATTCTAAAGAAAGAATTAGAACAAATTAGAGGAGAGGAATAAAATGAGCCCTAGTAGAATAACAGTAGAAAACCCGGAGGAAGTAAACACCATATTGGGCCTAGAACTACAAGAATTTGTAGTATTAGACGGGGAAGATGCTTACTGCTCAAAAAATGGGGAAATTCTAATGTACTTTTCTAATAGAAAAGAAATGAGAATCTATATCGACCACACTGGAAATTTATGTGTATACACAGATTAAAGGAGATGAAGGAAATTGAAAGAGAAGGATAAAATGACATATTTAGAAAAATTAAAAGATCCTAGATGGCAGAAGAAAAGGTTAAAAATCTTAGAAAGAGATAACTGGACCTGTCAAGAATGTTTGGACACAAAAACAACATTACATGTTCATCATAAAAGGTATGTAAAAGGAAAATCTCCTTGGGAGTATCTGGATGAAGATCTGATAACCCTATGTGAAAATTGACACGAAGAGGAGAAAAAAAGTATAACTATCGAATTAAAATCTAAACACATACAAATATTAAACAAACTACTTTATTATTTCAAAGGCGAAACAATAAATGAAAACGGAGATGTAATAATCGAAAAAGGAGAAGGACGTCTGCTTCTTACATTAAAAGATCTTATACTAATGATAGAAAGAAATAAAAGAATAGCTCTAGAATTAAAAGAAGTATCCCCCATAATACACGGTATAATTCGTGATTACGATCCTTCCCTAATGCCTATATATCAAATTCAACAGCTTTTATTTCTTATTTACGGAGATGGAAACCCTAAATTTTCTAAAGTAATAAAAAATTTACTTTCTAAAATGTATCCCAACTTAAATGATCTAGATACCAATATAGATACTCACGACTACATTAAACAATACAGAAAAGAAGTATCCCAGACTATTCTTAAAAACTTGGACCAAATTTAAAAGAATGAATTTATGGGGTCTACTTTTTTTGGGGTCAAAGATCTTTGGGGTCAAAAAAAGTGCTGGGGTAAATGCTTAAAGTAATTATAATATTAAATGCTTAAAGTAATATAAGAAAAAATGCTATATATACTGGATTTTAGAAAGGATACCTGTGGATCTTCAAAATAAGGAAGTAGAATGTGGGACGCTGGAAGATCTCTTTACAATTCTCCCAACAGCTACATTAAGAACATTTTTTAGATATGGAAAATGGTCCGGCGATCTAATTGCACTTTATTTATTCTACATTTATACTGCGAGAAAGCAAAAAACAAATCGCCCTTGGTGTACCAGAAGATATATAAGCCAAGGGTTAAACTGGCCTGCAGAAAAAGTAAAAAGAGCTAGGGGTATTTTGAGAGACGAATTAAAATTAATAGAAGAAATCCCTTCTACAGGTAGGAATTCAAAATCTTATGTTAGAATAAAATATGTTATTGGTAAAAAGAAACGCATAGAAGTTTTACAAAAACAGTTAGTTTTAGATGGGGAAATTCCAGAACCGAAGGAACCTTCTCTTAAAGAAAACAACAACTTAACACCAGAAGATCAAATTCTTTTAAAAGATATGTTCGAATTTTTCTATGATAAATATCCACACTCTAGAAGAAAAAGCAGAATTAAGAATTGGGAAAAATTTAAACTCCTTTTAGTTAAAAAAGGAAAAATCGATTATAAACTTTTTGATGAGATAGATTCAGGGTTAGATAAATATTTACAAACAAAAAAGTGGAAAGATGCAATAGAGAAAAAAATAGGACTGCAGTTTATTCCTTTTCTATCAACTTGGTTAAATGGGAAAAGATGGGAGGAAACTGAAGATTTAGAAGATGAAAATATACTCTCGGGGACGAGTATACCTAAAGATTCTAATCCAGATCTAACTAAAAAAATTGTTCAACTTTACCGCAATCTTATACATAATCAAGAGTATGAACCTCGAAAAGAAATAATGTGGAAATTTATAAAAGGCTCTGAAAGAATGGTAGAGTTTTACAAAAAAAAGGGCAGAAATAAAATACCAGAAAGCATCCGATTAAAATATCTCTATAATGTTTTGAAAAAGGAACATGTGGATCAGGGAAGAAGACCTAAACCTGGAACTGTATGTTCTGACAATACTTGGGGGGAAGCTATGACGTACGAATTAGGGGAAGAATTTGGTCTTTGATTTTATAATTAGGAAAGGCTATAATGAAAAATAAAGATTACTCCATTAATCAACATTTGATTGATTGTTTCGTTTTTTACCTGATCACTAGTGATTCTTTCATTCAAAAAGTTCGTCCTGTGGTAGAACCTAGGCATTTCAAAAGAAGTAAAGTAGTTCAGGATATTATAAAAGTATGTTATGAATTCTATGACACAGCGGGCAAAGCTCCTAAAGATCACATGAACGACGAAGTGGTAGATTTCTTGAAGGGTCGAGAAAAGGATCAAATAGAATTCTACGTAAAGTATTTAGAAAAATTACAAGAAGTAGAAACTCAGCATATAGATCAAAATTATGTCCTCATAAGATTAAATAACTTTGTCCGCAGATATGAGTTGGAAAAAGCCGCCGAGTCCTTCGTCAATCTTATACAAGAAGGAGAGTATGACGAAGCTGTTCAAAATATAACAAAAGCTTGCCGAACAGGAATTCAAGAAGTTGAACTCGGATATATTTGGTCAGATCCTAATCAAACACCTCCTTACTTACTTGAGGAGAACAGAGATAAGAGATTAATAGGCCTTGGTCTTCCTGTACTAGATAGAAAAATACCTAGAGGAATATGTAGAAAAGATTTAGTTTGCGTTGCTGGACCGTACAAAGGAATGAAATCCTTCTACCTACACTTACTAGGAATTGAAGGGATGATGGAAGGATTGAATGTTCTTCACATTACCCACGAAAATTCTAAAGAAGATACATGGGCTAGATACGATAGTATTATATCTGGACTTGATAGTGTAGAAGGGACTAAAGAATTTGATTTTGTAGAAAGGGACGAGAACGGAAATGTAATAGATTCCTTCTCAATTAACATACAGTCGATACATGAAGACACAGGAAAGGTAGTAGAATCGAAACAAACCTTACTTAGATATGGAGGACAACTTAGAATTCAAGAATATCCTATGGGAAGGTGTTCCATGGGCGAAATTAATAGATTCTTATCAAGATTAGAATTTGAAAATTTTTATCCCGATATTGTAATTAATGATTATATTGAGAAAATGTATGTTGAGGATTCTAAAAAGTCTCGTCCTGTAGCTATTGACGATATGTACAAAGAGAGTAAAGCAATTGCAACTGAGCGTAGGTTGGCCATGATTACGGCGTCTCAGGTTACTTCCGATCATTTGGACCGAAGCATAAAAAGTCAATCCGCTGCTGCAGAAGCAAGAAGTAAAGTTGGGGATGTAGATCTAATGTTAGCTTTATCTGCCACTAAAGATCAGCGGGAGGCCGGAATTTCTATGGCTTATGTGTTAGCTAATAGACACGGGCCAATGTTTTGTGGATGTTATTTTGATTCAGTTTTGGGTGCAGGAGAAGTCGTATTAAATTGCTGGCCTATTCCTAATAGAAATCCAGATCAACAGTAAACACCTTAGGACTACCGAACGGCGGGCTATCTCAGAAAAGAAATGTTTTAGAAAATGTAATGGGGATTTTGTCCGCCTTCGGTATTTTTTCAATAAAAGATTATTCAATTTAGTATAATAAAAAGGAGAGGAGAGATGAAAGCGTTTGAGAAATTGTGGGAGAGTTTCACCGGCGAGAGTTTTGTTTCAGATTTCTGGGAAAAGGATCTTAGCCCTAGAGAATTTGTATTTGCTGCGGCTAAAACTGTTTGGAGAAAATCGTTAGAACAAGTGCTCAAACAAATGGAAAATAATCCTTGTATGGCTAATGGCGAGTTGAAAACTTGGATTGAGAAGGAGATAGAGGAATGAAAAAGTTTAATAAACGATTTCCAGATTTAACTGCAGAACAACTAGAGGCCGCTACCAGCCAGGAACTATCTGATTTTTATCAACGCCGGATAGCACAGGAGGAAGGTTGGCGTGCGGCTATTCGAGCTGTGCTAAAGCAAAGTGAGTGCATGGGTGGGGATCATATGTCTGCTTCTTTCGAATTGTTGTTGAATCAGGAGCTGGAAGAATGAAACAAATTTTCAAAAAAATATCTGTAGGCATACTAAGTTTATTTTTAGCGTTGTGTATAGTATTCGGGGCCGGCACGTTTTTGTGCATAAGTACAATATTATTCCTCATTTATCCTGTGACAATGTTCTCGGGAGTAGCAGTACTGTTCACACTTTATGCGGCATATAAGATATACCATAAATTTAGGCTCTAACCGGTTTTCGCCTTCTACCCCTGTCATAATACTAAAAGTGAAAGAAATCGCAGTACAAGCAGACTCAGGCCCTTTATTTGTAGTAATAGGGAGGATAAAATGTTCTTTGTGGATGAATACCAATTTTTAAGTAATTTTTATTCCTCTAAATTTCTATACCAAGGAACCTTTTGGAGAACTGTTGAACATGCTTTTCAGGCCGCTAAAAGTAAAGATTTAGAAATGTCGGAGGAGATAAGAAAAGCTGAGAGCCCTACAGAAGCTAAAAGGATAGGACATCGAGTTGATCTTCGCCCCGATTGGGAAGAAGTTAAAGTAGATATAATGACAGAATTGGTTTTTCGGAAGTTTGATCAGAACGAAGGATTGAAAAAGAAGCTTTTGGCAACTGGAGATTTAAAGCTAGAAGAAGGAAATACCTGGCACGATAATTTCTGGGGAAATTGTTACTGCAGTAAGTGTAATAACATTCCTGGAGAAAATGTTCTGGGTATTATTCTAGAAGAAGTTAGAGACGAACTGAGGAAAGATTGAGATGAGTAGACCAAAAGAAGTCTGAAGGAGAAATCAAGAATGAGGATTAATTTATACAAGAATCTTATTCAGAGATGTCAACACATCTCAGAACCTCTTCGGGATTCATCAGTTTCTGCTGTAGTGGGAATGTTCCTTGAAAATCTAAATAAGGAAAAAGAGATTACTGGAAAAATAGATTATGTTTCTGCGTGCATGTTAGCACATTATATATTTCCAGAATTATAAGTTTGATTTGCGTTCCAATGAGGAAAAATAATGATTCAAGAAAAGATATTAAAGAAAATAAGAGAAACCGATTTAGGCAGAATGAAGTCTACAAAGCATGGGAACTTCGGTGGAGTGTGGGCTAGAACATCTTATTCCGCTTTCTTCGTTTTAGATAGCATATTAAATATATTAAGACCAGATGTTATAGTAGAAATAGGAACTTGGAGAGGAGGATTGTCCTGTTATTTGAAAACATGGACTATGCTCAGTGAGAACTCAATATCTTTTCTGACTATAGATATTGAAGATCTCTTATCTACTGAAGTTAGGTCCTACTTAAAAGATAGTTTTGTTCAGAAGGATTCCTTGTCTGGAGATAGCTGGGCTTTTGTATACAATTACATTGGTAAGAATAGTGCTTTAGTATACTGCGACGGAGGAAATAAAGAAAGAGAATTGGAGATATATCGGAAAACTATCATGCCAGGATCAATTATAGGCTGCCACGATTATGGAACTGAAGTAGATCCTGAGAAGGTACGAGAGTTTATGGGAGATAATTTCGTCGAAATATTCACAATGGAACAGATCAAAGAGTTGGGTAATTTACAACAATTCTGGATGAGGAAATGAGCTGTAGAAGATACTTAAATAAAATATTTCGTGGAATGAAAATAGGGGATTGTGTTAGAATAGAGGAGTCGATTTTTAGAGAAGCATACCCCTGTGGTTGGCCTTCTATGTATAGAACTCCGGAACAAGCATTCCTATCTAGTATGATAGGTTCTGCTTGGGGAGTTTGGAGAGTTAGGTTTGATTATGAATCCAGAAGTTATATAGTATCAAAATATCAAGGATCAGAAACGAAACGTTATTACGTTGATCCGGATAGAGAATGTTTATTTAAGAAGGAGTTAGACGGCTCATTGGTGAGGAGATAATAAATGAAACAGGTAAAAGTATTTATAGTCAGAAACGAAGAAGGAGGCCCAGCATATATAACTAAACATTTTGAATCTTTAGATTGGGTATTTGAAGAATCTGTGGACGGGGATAAGATTTTAATTGACGTAGCAACAATGGACTATGCAAAATATTTAAGTTTACCAGATTTCGAAGGGTTTTAAAAATGAAATCTGGAAAAGTTATACAAAGAATAATGAATGGGTACAGGTACACTTATTCACAATGTTGTGAAATGCCACTAGATTTACTAATATTTCTGCACACATGTGTAAAGGAATGGGGGGAAGATCATGCTAAAAGGTAATAAGAAAAGAAGGTTGAAAGCCAAAGCAGAAAGAAAGAAAGCTCGAGTTCACCGTTGGTCTGGTAGAAAGAAACACAAAGGTATTTAGAAAGAGGAGAATAATAGTGCGGGATAACAAAAATATTATCTAACTTATAGCATTGAGTTATCTGCTAGGATTCTCACATTCGGTTTCCTCACATTAGGAGTAAGAAGAATGAGTTCAGAAAAAGATATTCCAGATTTTAGAAAAGGCGATATAGTACAAGTGAAAAAAGGTTTCTTTAGTTCTGAAATCCAAACGGAAGTTTTGGGTCCTCCTATTTTTGTACGCCAGTGGTGGGTGCCTATATTGGATACTACTACTGAGGAACCGAATTTCTTTAAAGCAGCCAGTCTTGAGAAAGTGGATATGGAGGAAGTTTCTCCCGAAGTATATATTCCTTCGTCCTTAAGGGAGAATCAAGGTCTGGATAAACAAGATCAGGTAATGTACGCTATTGGGCAAGAGATTATTTCTTCTGTAGTTGAATATAGAATGTGGGACGGACCTAATACTTCTCTCGAAGAAATGTTAGAAGTTGTGGGCCGCGATGCAAACTCTGTAATTATTCGATTCAACAAAGATGGAACAGACGAAGTATTGTATCGTTGGAATGGAACTGAAGAATGTTGGGTTAAGGAATTAAATACAAATATGCGTCCGACTAAAGAAAGAAGTTCGAGTAGTTAGTTAGACAAAGCAACGGAGAAACATGATGGCTCACTACGATAGTTGTCGTTCTAAATATTGTCCTGAGTGCGGACAGAACTTTGGAAATCATGCTAACAGTTGTCCACTAGCTGATACCTCAGAACAAAAACTTCCTGAAGAAAAGGAGAATAATAAAAAGAACATACTGTATAAATTTCATTGGGACTGTGGAAGAATGGGAGAAGTAGAGGGTTTATTTATAGCAGACCCTATAGAAGTACACGCCGCTATAGGAAAGGAAGTTTATTTAGGAGAGGTCCTAGGAAAACATTCAGATGTTTATGGAACGTTGGACGAAGAAGATCTAACTGTTCTATCTGAAGATCAGGAATTTGTTGCTAAGTTAGAAGAAGTGTTAGGAACGAAAAATATCAGTGGATATAATCCCTTACTTTATATTGAGGAAGAAGAATGAAAGACAATATATATTTACTGTTGATTTTACTTACATTTAATAGCATAGTGCTTTTCATATTTAATTATATAAGAAAAAAACGAAGATATGATTTTATTAAATTCGTAAATAGATACAATAATCATATGGTCGATGGAATTGGTAAAATGTTGGTTGTCGATCCCACGTGTTTAAAAGAAGAGGAAAAGAATGATAATTAAAATACTAGATGTCGTTGCCAGCTTACTAATTCTAATAGGACTATGGAATGTTATTCACAATCGGAAGTGGTGGCTTGTTTATATTGTGGGTTCCGTCCTTTTTATTATTGTTACAATAAGTAAAGGTCTTCCCGGACTTTTTTTAATGGGCATAGCTACTACTATTATGGCAGTGAAAAATTATATTAAAAGTGGAAAGCAAGAAAAAGAATATACTCATTGCCCCAAATGCGGATGGAGAATAGAGAAATGAACACTCTATATGTACTTGTAGGAAACATAGGTAGTGGAAAATCAACCTTTACCAGAAAATTTATAGACGAGCATCCACACAATAAAATAGTTTGTGTTTCTAGAGATTTCTTGAGATATATGGTGGGAGGAGGCAAATACATTTTCTATCCTCCGTTTGAACCTGTTATATTCGATTGTAACGAATTAATCATAGAAAGATTTATGCAGGAAAATTTCACAGATATAGTTGTAGATGAAGTTAATATTTGTCTAAATTATCGCGATGATTACATTCGTCTGGCAAAGAAATACGGATATAAAACTGTGGCTTTGGTTCTTCCTAAATTAGATAAAGAAACTAGTGTAGCACGAAGAATGAAAAATGATCATGGAAATCAAGGAAAGGAAATTTGGGAAACAGTTTGGGACAAATTTAACAGAATGTATGAAGAACCCACTGAAGAAGAATTCGACGAGGTTAGGCATATTAAAGATTAAAGGAATTGTTTGTTAAAGAAGATGAGTAAATTCGACTATAAACAATTAACTAAAAATGAATTAGAAGGGATGTTTGTAGATTTCCCTTTTCAAATTCCTCCTATGCGGCATCAGATGATTAGCATGGCCTTTGCTGCTGAGCATGATCGAGTAGCATTTTTTCATGGTGTCGGGACGGGGAAAACCCTCACTTCCCTTTGGACTTCTCAGCTTTGGGGAAACAAAAAGATTCTAGTTGTGTGCCCTTCTTCTGCCTTTTCTGCCTGGGAGAGAGATATATCTAAGTATACAAACTACACTTTTGATTTTCTGACTGGAAGTGGAAGAAGTAGGAAAGCAAAATTAAAAAAGAAGAAGGATATTTTTATAGTAAACTACGAAGGACTAAAAACTATATATGCCTCTTTGACAAAGGGTATGGGTTGGAGAATAGATTTTGGCTCGTTTATACATAATTTTGACTGCATCATTCTTGACGAAGTCCATAAATGCAAAGCTTATAATTCCCTTCAGAGTAAAATATGTTTTCATCTTTCTAAGGTAGCAAAAAATGTAATCGGCTTAACTGGAACTGCTGTAGACAATTCTCTTTTGGAAGTCTTCAATATTTATAAAGTCATAGATCTAGGAAGAACTCTAGGAACAAATTTCTTCTACTACCGAATGAACTATTTTAAACCTGCAGGATTCGACTGGAAACTTAAATCAGGGGCAGAAGAAAAAATACTCGAAAAGATGTCGAAATCAACTTTAAGTTTTGATCGAGAAGAATGTTTTGATCTTCCTGAAATACAAGAGATAGTTAGAACAATTGAACCTCCTAAGGAATTTATAACTCTCCAAACTAAAGTGATTTTAGGAGATGAAATAGAAGTAAATGGAGATATTATAGATACTGAGGAGATAGAAGTTCGAGCCCACCTTCTTCGAGAACTATCTGGAGGGTTCTTATATTACAAAGTAGACGAGGAAAAGAAAGTATACAGATTAAAGAAAAACGCGAAGATAGAGGCTCTTATAGACTTGCTTGACGATACTTCAGGTAAAGTTATTATTTTCTACTTGTTCACGGAAGAAGGAAAAATGATACAGGAAGCTTTAAGAAAACAGAAGTATAAGTTCGTTTCTATTCAGGGAGGACAAAAAACGTCTGATAGAACTAAGCAAGTAAAGAAGTTTCAAGCGGATTCCTCAGTTAAATGTGCTGTTGTTCAACAATCTGCAGGAGCGGAAGGATGGGACGGCTCAATAGCTAATGTGGCTATCTTCTTTACAGGAGTTAGTTCTCCGAAAACTCGGAAACAAACTGTTGGGAGAATCCATCGAAAAGGACAAAAGAATTCTTGTCTTGTCATAGATTTGGTTTTGAAGAATTCTATAGATAAACGGGTGTTAAAAAACAGAAGTGTACGTTTTAACTTCGTTAAAGAAGTTATGTCATATATTCAAGAATTCGGAGGCATAGAAGAGTTCTAAATCTAGTATAATATTATAGGAGAAGAATATGTTGTCTAAAATCCTAGAACTGCGGACACAAATAAAAAGTGTTTTGATTGATTTATTACTACAAAATCAGTTTGCAGACGACACAAAAGTAGAAGTTAAAATAGATAATAAAGCTGAATTCAAAGTGATTATTGTAGGGGGACGTAACGGTTGGAATGTTCCTAGCTTCTACGTAGAGTTCCTTTTAGATATAGCTGCTTTTATCAACGCTGACGACATGCAGTGTTTGTGGATGTTATCGGAAACATTTATAAAAAATATGAAACAGAAAAACCTATTAAATTCTGAATAGGGTGCAAATGATTAAAGCATATTTTAAAATAACTATCCGGTGGTATTGTCCCAAATGTGGAAGGCTGAATGAAATAGTAGATCGACCTGACAAATCAATTCCTGATGAATTAGAATGTGTTTTTTGTGGACACGAAGAAGAATGGGAGCTTGAGGAATGAAGATCGAAGGGGGGGATTATAAAGTCATAGAGAATTTGGGTTTTGTGCATGGCCGCGGATGTTATGCCAAAGTAGTACAGGATGGAGATCGAGAACGAGTAGTAATCAAAG
>Ga0272441_10013424_pt1 | contig 11781 bp, 9 predicted proteins | sample SSMProp6N_FD_193582 | JGI IMG/M metagenome (GOLD analysis project Ga0272441, IMG submission 193582) | Marine sediment archaeal communities from Little Sippewissett salt marsh, Falmouth, MA, United States - SSM-Prop-6N | ecosystem: Environmental > Aquatic > Marine > Wetlands > Sediment ...
TGTAGCCCTTGTAGGAAACAGTATAGTAGTAAAAGAAATATAAGACGATTACCTGTATTCCTGAAAAACTAAAAATTGACTGTGATAATAAACTATGCTTTCTTATGCCATCATTTTACTAATCGCTGGTATCCTGCTGGTCGCCCTGGAAGCGTTTATCCCTTCCGGCGGCATCCTGGGTTTTTTAGCCGCCGCCGCCCTGGTCACTGCGGTGACCCTGGCGTTTAGAGAAAACAGCAACACCGGCTTGATCTTTCTGGTGATTACCATGATCGCCGTACCAACCCTGCTCATCACCGGGCTGAAAATTTTCCCCAAAACCCCCATCGGCAAAAGACTGATCCTTTCGCCGTCGGTGGAATCTCCCACCCAACGCGGCGCCGACGGCGTCTCCGATAAAGATTACGCCCGTTTTATGGGAAAAACAGGAAAAACCGTCACTTCGCTGCGCCCCTCCGGTATTATCGAAATCGGCGATGAACGCCTCAGCGCCGTCGCCGACGGCGAAATGATCGAATCAAACGTCGAGGTCGTGGTCACTAAAATTGAAGGAAACAGTGTCGTTGTGGAAAAACGATCCGCTAACGGATAATTACACTTAAACTTAATCACGGACACAGGAGTTTTAATTATGGCGCTAGGTATTTTAGCTTTAGGCGTTCCCACCACCGTAGTTCTGGTGGTTGCCGGAATAATCTTACTGGTATTCTTTTTGCTGATCGCCAGCTTCTTAAAATTATGGATACAAGCTCTTTCCAGTGGCGCTCGAGTCACGTTCTTCGAATTGATCGGCATGGCCTTGCGCCGCGTCCAGCCGCCCCTGATGGTCACCGCCCGCATCTCCGCCGTACAGGCCGGCATTACTGAACTTTACACCAGAGACCTCGAAAGCGTGTTCCTGGTCCGGCGCGATCCCAGCGATGTCATGACCTGCGTCAACGCCCTGATTATCGCCTTCAAAGCCAATATTCCCATCACCTTCGCCGAACTGCAGGCCCATCATTTCGCCGGGGGTCACGTCATCGAACTGGTCCAGGCCATGATCGCCGCCCACCGGGCTAAAATCGACCTGAGCTTCGATGTCGCCCGCGCCATCGATCTGGCCGGGCGCGACATCCTCGACGCCGTCCAGACCACCGTCAAACCCAAGATCATCGATTGCCCCAGTCAGGACGCCACCACCCGAATGAATATGCTGGACGCCGTCGCCAAAGACGGCATCAGACTCCTGGTCAAGGCCCGCGTCACGGTCCGCTCGAATATCGCCCAACTGGTCCGCGGCGCCACCGAAGAAACCATCATCGCCCGAGTCGGTCAGGGGATTATCAGCGCCATCGGTTCCTCGGAAACGTATAAAGACGTCCTGGAAAATCCCGATCGCATATCCCGCAAAGTGCTGGAAAGCGGCCTCGACGCCCAGACCGCCTACGAAATCGTCTCTATCGATATCGCCGATGTCAGCGTCGCCAGCGTCGCCGATGTCGCCAATGTCGGTGCCTATCTCGAGACCGAACGGGCCGAAGCCGACATGAAGATGCGTCGCGCCGAAGCCGAAGGCCGCGCCGCTATGGCCCGCGCCCGCGAACAGGAAATGGCCGCCCTCGTCCGGGAAAACCGCGCCAAAGTCGTCCTCGCCGAATCCGAAGTCCCCAAGGCCATGGCCGACGCCTTCCGCACCGGCAACCTCGGCCTGATGGACTATTACCGCATGAAAAACATCCAGGCCGATACCGGCATGAGAGATAAAATCGCTCGCGGCGACTCGGAAGAAAAAACCAAAGACACCTAATAAACCGATTTGAAATATAACCTTATCGTATAAATAATATAGCAGGACAAAATTAATGTTCTCAGGAATTACGACATTTCTGTTGCTGGCCCAGTCTGAAAATGATCCTGGCCGTGGACTGCAAAACTTAATCATTATGATCGTGTTTGTAGGGCTTTATGCTCTTAGTGGACTGCTCAGACGAAAACAGGATAAATCCGACTTAAAACCACCTCGAACCACCTCTGCCCCCCCTCAGTCTCGCCCGACTCAACTTCCAGGTTACCCCCGCAAAACACCACCGTCTGCCACCAGTCAGACTCAAATCCCACAGACCACCCAAAAACCCAGACCAGCGGCTTTAAAACCCATACCTACATCTCAAAGAACAGCACCCCCTCCCCGGCAGCCCCAACAGCAATCCCCACAACCACAACTTCACCCGGAGGAAATTTACTCCATACCGGAACAAACCAGAGCAAAACCGAAACACCCCACCCACGTCCAAAAACCCGCCTCGACCATAAAACACCATGTCGCACCAAAAACAAAAACTTCGGCCCCAACTGCCGCCAAAAAGCAGGTAATTGCCACATCTGAATCCGCCAAATTAAAAAAATCGACTGCCAGTGGGATCCCCCCGATCTCTGTCACACCTCCGGCGTCCGATAACGTTCAATTAGCTCTCGATCAGCAGGACAGTCTGGTCCGTGCTATCCTTTACGCCGAAATCCTCGATCAACCCATGGCCCTGAGACGCTCCGGCAGCCACGACTTCCTGGATTTCCAATCCCCCCTCGATTAACGCCCGATAACTTGCCGATTCCACCTATTCTGCTGCTGTCAATGAAATTGCGTTAATCAGTTTCAGAAAACACCCCTCTTGGACCGAATTAGTAATAGACCTGAATATAATATCCGACTGTAAAGGAATTATTCGTATTCTTTAACCGAACACTCCCTAAGTAAAAGAATATATCACATGAAAAAAAAAGCTTTGATTACCGGCATCACCGGACAGGATGGTTCCTATCTGGCCGAATTCCTCCTGGAAAAAGACTATGAAGTCCACGGCATTGTCCGACGCGTCGCCCTGGAAGACCCCGAACATCGCTTGTGGCGCATCAAGCACATCCAGGACCGCATCATCCTCCATGCCGCCTCCCTGGAAAGTTTTCCCAGTGTTTATAAGGTATTAAACCAAATCCGCCCCCACGAATGCTACCACCTCGCCGCCCAGAGTTTTGTTTCCTATTCCTTCGACGACGAGTTTTCCACTCTCAACACCAACATCAACGGCACTCATTACATGTTGACCGCCATCAAGGACTGCGTGCCCGATTGCAAATTCTACTTCGCCGGGTCCAGCGAAATGTTCGGCAACACCACCGTCTGCCCCCAGGATGAAACCACCCCCTTCCAGCCGCGATCTTCTTATGGCATTTCCAAAGTAGCCGGTTATTACCTCACCCGCAACTACCGCGAAGGGTTCGGTCTCAAAGCCTGGGCCGGCATCTTATACAACCATGAATCCCCCCGGCGCGGCCACGAATTTGTCACCCGCAAAATCACCTCCAACGTCGCCCGAATCAAGCTCGGCATGACTAACGAATTAAGACTCGGCAACCTCGACGCCAAACGTGACTGGGGACACGCTAAAGAATACGTCAAAGCCATGTGGCTCATGCTCCAGCAGGACAAACCAGATGATTACGTCATCGCCACCAGCGAAACCCATTCGGTCAAAGAATTCCTCGAAGCCGCATTCAACTGCGCAGGACTCGATTACCAGGATTATGTCGTCATCGATCCCAAGTTTATCCGCGTCACCGATGTCGAGCTATTGTTAGGCAATCCCGCCAAAGCCGCCCGCGAACTTAACTGGAAATACACTCTCACCTTTCAGGACCTGGTCCATGAAATGGTGGAACACGACCTCCAGGTGCTCTCAAAACAGGCAGACCGATCCTTATCAACCCATTATGCATGCTCCGTCTGACATGCCCCTAAAAATCGCCTACGACCTGCGCTTTGCTCATCGTCTCGGTGGCGGCTCGGTTTACACCTCCCAACTGCTGCAACTGCTGGTGCAAAATTACCCCGATACCCAATGGCTTCTTATCAACAATCCCGACAGCCAACCCCAGCAAAACCTCATCCAAAACCTGCAAAACCTCCCTCATCATCCCGTCATCGATCTGCTGCCGATCCGCTCACCAATCCTGAGCCTGCGTCAACACCTCGAATTCTTCCACTGCCGCTTCGACGCCGATCTCTACCATTATACCCATTTCGACGCCCCCGTCGGCCTGCGACAGGCGCCCCTGGTTTTAACCATTCTCGATCTCTACCCCCTGACCCTGCCCAACTATTGCGCCACAGCTAAACGTCTATATTTCAAACACTTAACTAAATATAACGCCCAACGTGCCGCCGTCGTCGCCACCATCTCACATTACAGCAAAAAAGACATCATCGAACATCTGGACATCCCGGAACAGAAAATTGTCGTTACCCCGTTGGGATTCACCTCCGATTTTCACCCCATCGACAACCAACTGCTTCTCGATTTAATCAAAAAAAAATACCAACTCCCCCCCGATTTTATCTTTTACTGCGGTAATCACAAACCTCACAAAAACCTAACCCGCCTCCTAACCGCCTACGTCCGTTTACCCGAATCATTAAAACAAAATTTCCCCCTCGTTCTGACTGGAAAACCGGATGGTTCTTCTCGGTACCTGCGCCAAATCACCGAACGATTAAATGTCACCCAAAACGTCGTATTCACCGGCTGGATCGACCAGCAAGATCTCCCCGCCTTATACAACCTCGCTTCCCTGTTCGTCCTGCCCAGCTTATACGAAGGTTTTGGCTTGCCTCCCCTCGAAGCGATGGCCTGCGGCACCCCCGTCGCCTGTTCCAACGCCACCGCCATCCCCGAAGTCGTCGGTTCCGCCGGACGCCTTTTCGATCCCTGCAACATCGACGACATCACATCGACCCTCCAAACCGCCCTGGAACAGGACATTAATAATCCTCAAACAAAACAAACCTGCCTCGACCGCGCCGCCCAATTCTCCTGGCAAAAAACCGCCCAAATCACCCACCAACTCTATCAAACCGCCGCCAAAAATCGCCTTTCCGCTCAGTAAAAATCATTAAAAAAACTCCCACACCATACTTGGAGAATCGCCATTTAACAAATATTTGCCGGCTCAACACCTGATCCCCACTTGATATTTTGTAAGCTAAATGACCTAAATATAAACAGTTACCGTTTACACCGCATCGCGGTTACCGCTCCGCCCAGATCCGGGCCGCTTCATCCGGGTAGGGAATGCGTAAACGCCAACCGGCTCTGAGTTGATTGATATCCTTAACCAATTCTGCATTGGCCTTTTGGATCACCAGCATAAACTTCTCATGAGCATAATAACTCATAGCAATCCCGGACAAGCTGTCACCTTCCTGGACGGTGTAGAATCGGGGTTTTCGCTCGTCATCAACATCATCCGGCGGCGGTGTGGTCTGCTGGGTCGGCGGGGTTGTTACTTGCTGCTCCGGCGGAGCAACCTCCTCCGGGGGCATTGTCTTATTCTGCTCTGGCGGTGCAACCTGCTCCACCGGCGGCGTCACCGCCTCCTCTGGCGGGGCTATAACCTGCTCTGGATTTTGAACGGGCGCTTGCGCCTGACCCATGGTCCCTTCGCCTGACAGCACCGCCGGAGTTTCACCTTCCGGATTCGCGGTATTATTACTGATTGGAATATTATCCGGTTCCGTCGGCTCTCCCCCGCGACTCATAAAATAAACCACCAATCCCACCACCAATAAGGCGCCTACAATCACACCTATTTTCAGATCGCTTCTCATGGCACACCTCCTGTGTGTTGTTGAGAGAATTTAAGTACTTTTGCGTCAAATCTTAAGCCGTATATCTCTGCTCATCCACTCACTTTTTTTTCTTACTATTGTTTTTACGCACTACCCCAGACTTTTGGGCGGCCCTATTGCCGGCGGCCTGTTCGGTCTGGGCGCCATATAACAACGGCGCGGCGATTCCTATGGATGAATATGTACCAACCACCACGCCAATAATCAACACAAAATTAAAGCCCCGCAAACCTTCCCCGCCGAAAATATACATCACCACCAGCACAATCATCGTTGATACCGACGTCAAAATCGTCCGCGACAGCGACTGATTGATACTGTTATTGATAATCCCCGCCGACAGCGTCGCCAGTTTTCCTCGATTCTCACGCACCCTGTCGAACACCACAATCGTATCGTTCAGCGAATACCCGATCACCGTCAAAAAACCCGCAATCATCGGCAGGTCGATCTTAAAGTCATCGATCAGCAACACGCGGCTTAAAAACGTCTGCGCCACCCACGCCGACACCGCCACCATACCCATGGCAATACTCACATCATGCACCAACGCCGCCACCGCCGCCAGTCCGAAACGGGCCGTCCCGAACCGAACCCATATATAAATAATAATCGCCACCAGCGAAAACACGATCGCCACCAACGCTTTCTGCATACTCTGATGCCCTACCGAAGGATCAATCTGCGTCAAACGGGCGAATGAACTCGTCCGCTGCAACGCACTCCCGAAAAGCCCCGTCTCCCGCTCCACAAAATCGTCCCACTCTTCCTGACTGTTCACTCCATAAAACACATTATCCGACGTCGCCGCCATCTCTAATCCGCTCAAAACGGTTTCCGCATCAACCTTACCGGCGCCGGGGGCAAACACATCCAAATCACTGCGCCCATATTGATCAAATTCCGTCTGGAATCGAACCTGCTTAAAACGTTCCTCCAGCTTACCCAGCGTGCTGGTTCGATCGCCGCCAAACTCACCCGCCACCAATAACCCGCCCAGGTAAGGCTGCAAATACAATTTCTGATTAACCAACTCCTGGGTAATCGGTTCACTCCGAATGTTCTGCGGCTCCAGATCATCCAGCACCTCCAACTTGCCTTCCAACGCCCGGCGCACTGCATCACTGACGATCGGCCGGGTCTCAAAATCATTCAGCGAAAATTCCAACCCCGAAAACGCCGCCGCCAACTGATCCATCACTATTTTAATCCGGGCCTCATCCGTTCGATCCGTCGTCATCAGGAAGGAACCATTATTTTCCTCAACCGTCGCTTCAACCAACAGCGGATCACCCACCTCCTCCGCCACTAAAAGCAGCCGATCACGAATCTCATCGACCGACGCTTGTTCGCCGGATTTCACCGAAATAATCACCTGACGCTGCTCGCCCGCCACCGTCACCTCGCCCGCTGCAATCTTCGACAACATCTTCAACGCATTGTTCAAAACCGTCTGCACTTTATTCCGATCAGTCTGCTTGGTCTCCAGCAAATATCCGCCGCCTTCTTCCAGATTACCCACCACCGATTCCGCCATCCGCGCATCCCCCCGCATTTTGCCTGCCTCTCGTATCGCCGCCTGCACTTGCTCCACCGACAAAACATCCCCATTTCCACCCAACGCCCGCAGCGCCACCGTCAAGCGATTTGTCTCGGTCGTCACCACTTCATAGGTCTGGTCCTCCATGGCGCCGATTTGCTGAACCCGGGCCGTCTGAATCAACTGATTATTCAACCGTTCTCCCTCGACATGTACCTTTTCTTCCACCAAGTCGCGAACCGTCTGACCCGCCGCCTCGGCTTCCGCCGTCAACTCCTGCGCCCCTTGCTCGGTTAAAACCAGATGAATACTCGTCCCCCCTAAAAACTCATTCGAAAACATACTGTTGTCATCGCTCAATCGACTGATAAAGCACACCCAGCCCGTCACTACTAAAATAACCGAAATCGTCCAAAACGCCGGACGAGCCTTCATCCAATGAACCTCGGGCTTCTTGACCACCTGGAACATCTTCAATTTATTCTTGATGATCCGCGCGCCCGTCAGCATGTCAAATATCGACCGCGTCACAAACAACGCCGTAATCATACTGCTGACTATCCCGATCATCAACGTCAACGCAAATCCCTTCACTTCCTCCGACGCAAACACCCACAACAGCAACGCCGTGATAAACGTCGTCACGTTCGCATCCAGAATCGTCCGAAACGCCCGACCATACCCGTTCTTGATCGCCATCCGCAACGACGAACCACGCTGCTGCTCCTCCCGAATCCGCTCAAACACCAGCACATTGGCGTCCACCGCCATACCAATCGTCAAAATCAATCCTGCAATCCCCGGCATCGTAAACGTCGCCCGACTCAACGCCATCACCCCCATAATCATCAACAAATTCATAAACAACGCTATGTCCGCCAGCGAACCGGCGACCATGTAATACACCAAAATAAACGCCGCCACCGCCATCAATCCCCAAAATCCCGCCTGCAACCCGGCATTCAAATTACTCGCCCCCAACGTCGGACCGATCGTATTTTCGCTCTCGGGCTGATCGCTCAAACGCGCCGGCAGCGCCCCGGCGTTCAACTTATCCACCAAATCCTGTACTTCCTGCTGCGTAAAACGACCCGTGATTTCCACCCCACCATAAATCGGACCCGATATATTCGGCGCCGAAAACGCCTCGTCATCCAGTAAAATACACAACGCCCGATCAACATTGTCTTTGGTCATATTAAAGAAAAAGCTTATGCCCGCCTGATTCAACGAAAACGCCACCGCCGGCCGACCATAACTGTCCGCACTCGGACGCGCATTCGTCAAACGCCACTCGCCCCCCCCGGTCTTCCGCAGCATCACCTCGTTATCTTCAGGCATATTCGACGCCAAAACATACTCAATCCCGTCACGCTCGGCCGTTACCGACTCCACTTTCGCCGGAAAATCATCCGGATCCTTGATCTTCTTCCAAACATACCTCTCATTGCTGTCCACCCGATCCGGACCAAAAGTCATCAACCGTTCTTTGTATGTCTCAATCTCTCCCTCATTTAACCTGCCCTCGCTCAGCTTCGGCAATATCCGAAACTCCAAAACCCCCGAGCCGCGCAGCTTCCGCTTCAGATCCTCCGGATCGTCCAGTTGACCTTCCACTTCCGAATAACCCTTATACGCTTCCAGTAATTCGTTAATCAAACCTGACATCAACGGATGCCGACTCCGCAATCCAATAATATCGGCGCTCTCTTCTCCTTGGGAAGACTCCAGCAACAAATCCAGACGATCAAAATCGATATTAACCGACTCCAGATCGTCCCACGCCTGACCCAAACGCACTTCCGTCCCTGATTCCGAATCCAAAAGCGCCGAACGCAAAAATCCCACTTCCGTACGAACGCCCATGTAGGTGCGTATCAATTCCTGCTGGACCTGATCGTCCCCCGCGATATACTTCAACTCCTCTGTCTGATTGGGATCGCTTAACGTCCGCCACCGTCCATACAGATTATCCAGCACCGTCATATTAATCCCGGCTTCGCTGATCGACGTCTGCAAACTCATCAGCTCCTCCAGCGCCACTGTCTGAGCCCCCCGATCACTCTCGTAGGCATCCTGCGCCGACGCCAAGGCCTCCAATATATCCCGCCGCTCCTGCCGACCCGTCATCAACGCCTCCTGGTTGTCCGGATTCGGCGCCAACACTCCTTCCATCCGCTCCCGCCACTTATCCGCCATCTCGTCAAACAGGCGACTGCGATTATCGACATACTGGGTCTCACTTACTCCTTCCAGACGAATCATCGCCTGGCGAATCTGGATAACCTCCAGGTTGTAACCTTCCAGCGAAGCCAATAAATCTTTATACCTCTGGCGTTTGACTTGCGTGTCCGCCGTCGGCAGCGGCATCTGTATCTCAATGCGACCGCCGCCGTGGGCCCGCCAGACCAAATTACGCTTATTATTCGGATCCAGACGATTTCGTAATATCCGGATCATCTGTTTCTCAATCTCACTCTTTTCCAACTCGGTCAGACCCGTCGTGTCGATCGAATAAATCAGACTCGTACCGCCCGCCAGATCAATACCCTTTTTCAGCTTCTTATCAACCGGCAAAATCTCCACCAGACATAAACCAATCACACCTAATATAATCACTAACTTAATTATTAAACTTCTATTCATTTATCTAAACTTCCAATATATTAAAAATGTTAATTTTTTCTTAATACTAACTACTAACTACTTGTCTTTCCCATCTTCATCAACCAACACCTTATGGATTGCCCCTATCGTCACACGCATCTTCGTGTTGTTGGTCTCGTCGATCTTGATCACCACTTCATCCTCCCGAACATCCACCACCGTTCCTATGATACCCCCGATCGTACGCACCCTGGCGTTGCGTTGCAGCGATGCTTTCATCTTCTGCATCTGCTGCTCCTGCCGTTTACGTGGACTGCGAAAAATGAAAAAATACATCACCAGCACCATCGCCAGCATCAGTATCCACGTACTGCCAAAAGGTGACTTTTGCCCTTCCGTCGGAACCGTCTGCTCCTCCCCCGCAACGCCGGACTCGCCGGTCTGACCGCCCTCCTGCTCCGCCGTACCTTGCGAACCCTCGGTCCCCGCTTCCTGATGACCCATCGATTCCGCCAGAACCAGTTCCATTATCTCATCCATCAATCTTTCCCTTCAAATCTTCTTCTATAGTAGGGTGGGCATCGCCCACCTATTCAAATCTTTACTTCTAAACCTGCCGTTTCACTCTAATCCTGTTTTTCTGTCAGAAAATATTTAAATTTTCAATATTCAAAATTATCGTCCTGATGGTATTGTTCTTTAACATCCCACTGGGATGCCCATTCTGCAAATCTATCTTCTCGAATCGCCTTCCGCGTCTCATCCATCAGCCACTGGTAAAACGCCAGGTTATGCAGCGACACCAAAATCGGCCCGGTCATCTCCTTCACTAATATCAGGTGCCGGATATACCCGCGCGAAAAATTCCGGCAGGTATAACAATCGCACTGCTCATCCAACGGCCTGTCGTCCGTCTTGTATTTCTCGTTCCGCAACTTCATCCCCCCCCCGCGCACAAACGCAAAGGCGTTGCGCCCGTTCCGCGTCGGCAGCACACAGTCAAACATATCAATACCTAATCCGATCGCCTTAACCAGATCACGCGGCGTACCCACACCCATCAAATATCGAGGTTTCTCCGCGGGCAATAACGCCGCCGTATGTTCGACCGTCGCCATCATATCCTCGTGGCTTTCGCCCACGCTCAAACCACCGATCGCGTAACCGGGAAAATTCAATTGTTTTAACTGCTCGCTGCAATCGCTTCTCAGGGCCTTATCGATGCCTCCTTGAACGATACCAAACATCCATTGATCGTCACGCTCATGCGCCGCCTGCGACAGCCCCGCCCAGCGAACCGTCCGGTCCACCGACTCACGCAAGCGCTTCGGCTCACACGGCAGCGATACACACTCATCGAACGCCATAATTATATCGGCGCCTAACTGATTCTGCACGCGCGTCGCCGACGCCGGACTCAACCGGATCCGGGCCCCGTCAATATGCGAGGCAAACTCCACTTCGTCGTCGCTGATCCGCCGCAATCCTGCCAGCGAAAAAACCTGGTAGCCGCCGCTGTCGGTCAATATCGGCCCGTCCCAACCCATAAACCGATGCAAACCACCCAGCGCCTCCACCACTTCCGGGCCCGGCCGCGCCAAAAGATGATACGTATTCGCCAGCACCATCCTGACCTGCGCCTCGCGCAACTGCTGCGGCGTCAGACCTTTCACACTGCCACGCGTGCCCACCGCCATAAATATCGGCGTCTCCACCGTGCCGTGACGCGTCTCCAACTCACCGCAACGCGCCCGACTCTCACTGCTCCGGCTCATCACCCGAAATAAAATCGAACATCTCCTTTTCTACTATCTACTAACTACTAACTACTAACTACTAGCTACTAACTACTGGCTGCTAATATCAATCCTGCAATACCCGCAGCGATAAGCCTTTATCCTTCAAGCGCTGCTTGATCTCATAAAGACTGGTTAATCCAAAATTCTTGCAGCCCAATAACTCCGCTTCC
>Ga0272441_10013425_pt1 | contig 11780 bp, 9 predicted proteins | sample SSMProp6N_FD_193582 | JGI IMG/M metagenome (GOLD analysis project Ga0272441, IMG submission 193582) | Marine sediment archaeal communities from Little Sippewissett salt marsh, Falmouth, MA, United States - SSM-Prop-6N | ecosystem: Environmental > Aquatic > Marine > Wetlands > Sediment ...
CGCCGCGGCTGCCGGCGACGGGGGGGCGCGCATGAGGGCGGGCGGGCGCGAACCGGCGTGTGGGTACGGCGACGCGGTTTCTGACAAGGTCTGCGACAAGGCCGGGGAGAGGTGCTGATGCAACGGGTAGGCGTGATAGGGATGGGACCGATCGGAAATCGGCATGCCGACATTTATGCGGGCCTGCCGGCGGCGGAGCTGGTCGGTGTCTGCGACATCGATCGGGCGCGCGCGGATGCGGCGTCCGCACGGCTGGGCGTGCCGGCCTTCTACAGCGTGCCGGATCTGCTGCGCGGCGCGGGCCCGACCATGGTGAGCGTGACGACGGGCGGCGAGGAATACGGCAGCGATCACTACGAACCGACCATGCAGGCACTGGCGGCCGGCTGCCACGTGCTGGGCGAGAAGCCGATCTGCAACGAGATCGGCAAGGCGCAGGAAATGGTCGCGCTCGCGCGGGAGAAGGGGCTGTGCTACGGGATCAACCTGAACCACCGGTTCACGCCCGCCGCGCGGCTCGCCCGGCGCTGGATGGACGAAGGCCGGATCGGGCACGTGCTGTTTGTGAACATGAGCATGTGGATCAAGAACCCGCGCGAGAGTTCGCCGTGGTTTCAAATCAAGGCGCTGCACCCGCATACCGTGGACGTCATGCGCCATTTCGCGGGCGACATTGACACGGTCCACTGCTTTGCGACGAAGGCGCCCGGCCGCAAGATCTGGTCGACCGCGCAGTTCAATATGCGGTTCAAGAGCGGCGCGGTCGGGCATCTGTGCGGGAGCTACGACATCGAGCGCGGCCATCCGATGGAGCGCTGCGAGGTCGCGGGCCTGAACGGCCGGTTCGTGATCGTCGATATGTTTCGCGAGGTCACCCTGTATCCGGCGGGCGACCTCGAGAAGAGGGTCTACAGCAATCCGATCTTTGGGGGCATGCGTGGGTTCGAAGATACATTCGGGAATCGGCTTGCACGGTTTGTCGAGCAACTCGAAGAGAACGCGCAGCCGCAGCAAATCGACGGGTCCGGGGCCGACGGGTTGGCCGCGCAGAAAGTGCTGGCTGCGGCGATCGCGTCTGTGCAGACCGGTCAGGCGGTTGACGTGGAGCAGCAACTATGATGATCACGGTAATCGGGCGTGGGCATTCGGGTACGCGTGCGATATCGCATACGCTTTCGGCAAGCGGCGTGTACATGGGCGCGGAATTGAACGGATCCGGGGACCTGGTGCCGGCCGGCGATCTGTACGAGGCCTGTCGCGTGATGGGGCGGCACGTTCGGCATCGCGGGGGACTGCAGTGGGATTTCTCCGGCCTGCATACGATGCCGATCGATCCGGCGTTTGTTCGGTTGGTCGAGTCGTATCTGGCGAGCGTGCTCGGGTCGGATGCGGAGCGCAAGGGCTGGAAGCTGCCGGAGACGACGTTGATCTATCCGTGGATCGTGCGCATGTTTCCCGAGATCCGGTACATCTACTGGGTGCGCGACCCACGCGACTGTGTGCTGGGCCGGCACCTGACGGACGACCTGGCTCAGTTCGGCGTGCCATACGAAAAGACGGACGACGAGCGGCTGCGCCGCGCGATCAGTTGGAAGTATCAGGCAGAGATCGTGAAGGCGACGCCGAGACCGGCGCATATGCTGACGCTGCGGTTCGAAGACTTCGTGTTGCGCCAGAAACGGACGCTGCGCAAACTCGAGCGCTATCTGGGGTTCAAACCGGCGCGGATCCCGGTGCGCGCGGAATCGGTGGGGCGTTGGCGGTCGGACGCAGGCGTTCACGATTTTGACTTTCTGCGCGAGGAGATGAAGGCGCACGGCTACGCGGCGTAGGCTTTCGAGGAAATCGTGAATGGTGGATGGCTTGCACTCCGCGGCCCGAAGGGCGCGGGAGGGTGAGTGACGAATGGCGGGGAGAGAGATGATACGTAAAGCATTTGTGATGGCGGTGGATCCGGCGAAGCACGAGGAGTACGAGCGGCGGCACAATCCGATCTGGCCCGAGCTGGAAGAAGTGCTCAAGGCGCATGGCGTGCACGACTACTCGATCTTTCTGGATGCTGCGACGAGCACGCTGTTCGGCTACGTGCAGATCGAGGACGAGGCGCGCTGGGCCGCGATTGCCGAGACCGATGTCTGCAAGCGGTGGTGGGCCCATATGAAAGAGATTATGCCGTCGAATCCCGACAACAGCCCGAAAACGACCGAGTTGCGGGAAGTCTTCCACATCGGCTAGCCCTGTTCGGCTCGGGACCCGACGATTAGTTCGGGCTTGCCGCACCACTTGAGGGAGGCGTTCATATGGGCTCTCTCGTCGAGTGCGCACCGGCGGAAGACGTCGCCCCAGCTTGCGTACCGGCCTTCTTCTTCAGGGCCGCGCCCGTCGTGCACGACGGGCGTCTCTACGGGCTGTTCGTCGAGTTGCGGGTTGTCTTTGACAAACTGCATGTAGGCGTGTTCCGCGTGGTCTTCGAACTGGGCGTTGAACCACCAGGCGAGCCGGATGTTCATCCGTGTAAGCGCGGCGGCAAACATCGCGTATTTGCAGGCCGCGATGGGCCGCACCACGTACTGCCAGACCGGATTGGGGGCGATGTGGTCCTCGCGCATCTTCGCCGCGGCGATTACCAGGTGCCAATACTCGTTGTCTTGGGCTGCGCGTCCCCAGGCGATGATCTGCTCGGCCTCCCGGCGCGTCGTGTCATCGGCGAACCCGCGGTTCAGCCGGCGGTATTGCCGCAGCTCCCACGCCTGGTAGGGGATCCGGGCGAGCAGTTCCAGGAATCGGATCTTGGGCACCGTCACCTTCTTCCCGTACATCAGGTCCATCACCAGGAACAGCGCGCGCGCCGTGAGCCCGTAGCGCAGGCGCGGCCTCGCGAGTGTTGCTTCCTGTTCCGACCGCAGGTTCATGTCCCGTTCCCCTTGCTCTGGTTCTTTCCGTATGCCCGCATGCTTCGATTCAAGCGGAGAGTGTACGCGACGGCGGACAGTGTAGACAAGTCTCAAGCGGATTCCCGAACGATCAAGCGCGTGGGCAGACGCGCCGATCCGGCGGGCTGCCCCGTGATCGCGCCGATCAGGAGTTTCGCCGCCGTCCTGCCGATTTCAAAGAAAGGGTTCTCGATGGTCGTGAGCGGCGGCACCGCCATCTGTGCGATCTCGAGGTCGTCGAACCCGATAACTTTCATTTCCTGCGGCACACGCCGGCCGGCGTCCCGCAACCCCTCCAGCAGGCCGAACGCCATGCGGTCGTTTGCGCACAACACCAGGTCGGGGCCGCGCTTGACCGCAAGGAATTGCGCGGCCGCCAGGTAGCCGCTGCGCCGGGAGTAGTCGCCGTCGAGTACCTTGGACACGTGCAGCCCATGTTGTTCGGCGAGTTGACGGAAGAATCGTTTGCGGTCGATCGAATTGATGTAGCGGTCGCCGCCGCCCAGGAACCCGACGCTTCGCACGCCGCCCGCGATGATGTGCTCGAAGGCTTCGGCCATCCCGGCTCGCGCGTCGCAGTCGACGAAGGGATAGGGCTTGTTCCGAACGTAGTGATGCACAAAGACGAAGGGGACCCGTTCTCTGTGCAACAGGGCAAAGCGCGGATCTCCGATCACGTTGGCGAGGAACACGAGCCCGTCGGCGGCCCGTTCCTGGACAAGCCGGGCCAGTTGCGCGGCGGACAGCCCGTTGTCGGCGAAGATCCCGATGCTGTAGCGCATGCCGCGTGCGGCCTCGTTGAGCCCGAACAGCGTCTTGGCGAAGTATTCGTAGGGCAGGGGATGGTGCGCGCGGCCTGACTCGAACGGGATGACCACGCCGATTCTGAAGCTTCGGTTCTGGAAGTAGCTGCGTGCCAGGGTCGAGGGCACGTATCCCATCTCCCGGGCCAGCCGGCGAATGCGTTGCCGGGTCCGGTCAGGAATTCTGGGGTGCGCGTTCAGCGCGCGCGTGACGGTGGACGGCGAAACGCCCGCGCGTTGCGCGACCTGGATGCGGGTCACCTTGCGTCTGTGTTTCGCGCTCGCCATGCGTGGGGCTCTCAGAACATTCGCTTCTCGCTCTTGTACAGCGCGCTCGTGAGCCCTTGTTCCGTGGCGATCCGCTTGCCCTCCGCCGCCCAGAGGAATCCGCGGCGCATGATCTCCACCGGCGTCTCCATCGCCATGATGTCGGCGTGGTGGCCGAGCGAGGTGTAGAAGACGCGGCCGACCCCCCAGCGCTTGGTCCACACGACCGGGACGTCTACCGCCCCGTTTGATGCGTGGTACCAGTTGACCGTGGGGAAACGCGTGGTGGCCAGCACCTCGATCGAGGGATCAACGTGCAGGTAGTACTGTTCCGATTTGACTTGGAAGTCGTCGAGCCCCTCGACGATCGGGCTGGACCCCTTCTTGATGTTCACGACATATTCGACATCCGCGCCGCCGGGATGGGAAACCCAGTTTCCGCCGGTCATGAACTGCCACTGCACGCTTTCTCGAAAGGCATCGCACATTCCTCCGTGACAGCCCGCGATCCCGACCCCGTTCGCCACCGCTTCGCTTACCGGATTGCACTGCTCCTTGGCGAGCTTGCCCATCGTCCAGATCGGCACGATCAGGTCGAGCGTCCTCAACTTCTTCTCATCCAGGAATGCATCGAGCGTTTCGGAAATCTCGACCTCGAACGCTTCCTTTCTCAAGATCTCGGCGAAAAGTTCCGATACTTCGACCGGTTCGTGTCCTTTCCAGCCGCCTCGTACGATCAGGGCCTGTCTCATCCGCTTTTCCTCCTCCGCTGTACGCTACTTTGCCGCTTTTCGCGCGTTGCGCGCCGCACGGGTCAGCACGCCGAGCGTGTTCAAGCCGTCCCGCTGGCACACCATGGGCATCGGCGCCGGTCGTTCGCAACGGCTCTCGAGCTGCACGCAGCGCTTCTGGTCGTAGGCCGTATGGCACGCCTCCATGATCTCAAGCACGTGGTACGCCAGTTCGCTCGAGGCCCGGAAGGCACCCCCGTCCCGAATCGCCGCCGCCATGTCCGCCACGCCCAGCCCGCGGCTGTTCTCCGTGGCGCCGTGTGTCGGCGCGAACTCGCGCCAGTCCGTCCAGCCCGCCCGTTTCACGGCAGGCGCGCCGCCGAACGTGTTCGGGTCCGGCACTCTCATGCTGCCCTCCGTCCCGTAGATCTCTATGCTCGGCAGGTGGTGCGCCCATACGTCGAAGGACATCACGATCGTTCCGATCGCGCCCGACTCAAATTCCAGAACCGCCGCGATGTGCGTCGGGATCTCCACGTCGATCTCCGTCCCGAACTTCGGCTCACTCGTGATCATGCGCGTGTCAAACGCTTTGCCCGTGACCGCCGAAACCAGGCGGACCGGCCCCAGCAGATTGACCAGCGCCGTCAAGTAGTACGGTCCCATGTCGAACATCGGGCCGCCGCCACGCTGATAGTAGAACTCCGGGTTCGGATGCCAGGACTCGTGCCCGTGGCACATCATGAAGGCCGTGGCCGAAACCGGGCCGCCAATCCAGCCGTCGTCAAGCAGTTTGCGGCATGTCTGGTGCCCGCCGCCCATGAACGTGTCCGGGGCGCCGCCCGTGCGCATGTCCCGCTCTTGCGCCGCCTGCAGGACTGGGCCCGCTTCCGCTGTGCTCAGCGCGTACGGCTTCTCGCAGTAGGCGTGTTTGCCGGCCTGCAACGCCCGAAGGTTCACCGCCGCGTGCGCGGCTGGAACCGTCAGATTGACGACCAGCTGGATCCCCGGATCCGCAAGAAGTGCCTCCACCGAACACGCGCGCCCAACACCGTGAGCTTCCGCGCTCGCTCGCGCGCGCTGCTCGTCCAAATCCGCGCAGGCCACAACTTCCACGCCGGGCGTGTTGCGCAAATTCTTGAAATAGATCCCGCTGATGTTGCCGCACCCGATCACACCGAGCTTTACGGTCTGCATCCCGCCCTCTCCTCTCTTGCGTATCCTTGTCGGTGCACTATAGTGCGCTGACGGGGTAGGATGGTGTACGGAGGCGGGGTTGTCAAGAGCGAACGGCTCGGGCCGCGATCCGCGGACGGGAATCCGCGAATCGGGGTCAGGGCCCGAGATCAGCGGACGCGGAGGGGGCTTCGGGGTGGTTTTCCTGGAATCTGGCCGCGGCGAGAGGCAGGAAGAAGGCGGCTGTGACGATGGCGCACCCGAGGACGGCGAGTGCGCCGAGCACGGCGACGAGCGCGCCCTTGTGGTGCCAGCCTTTGAGTCCGAAGGCGAGCGCGAGCGTTTCGATTGCACAGCAGCAGAGCAGACCGGCGGGCGGTCCCGCGAGCCGGGCGGCGAGGAAGGCGAGCGGGATACCGGCGGCGAAGAGCGCAACGCCGACAATGGCGCAACGTCTGCACGGAGCTTCAAGATTCCGGATCGAGTGTTTCTGAGAGCCCACGGTTGATTGATGGATATCACAGGGGGCACGCGGAGATCGAGTCTGAACTTCGGGCTTGTATGGGCTGATGCCGGAAGGTAGCATACGCTAATCGAGAGGGAAGATTGCGAGGTGCGCCCGGCCGGGCACCTTTACGCTATGGGTGGTGTCGCGCGATGCGTGGCGGATGAGAGCAATGACGTTTGGCAAGCTCAAGATCGGCGCGAAGATCAATCTCAGTCTACTGGCTGTTGTTTTTCTTCCTTTGATCGTGATTCTGACAATGATGTTCCTGCAGGTAAAGCGGAACACGGACGGGATTGTCCGGCGGAATCTGGGCGCGATGGGCGAAGAGATCGGGCAGCAGGTCGACATTGCGTTGTACTCGGCGCACGCGTATCTGCAATCGCTGGCGGAGACGCCGGGCATTCGCGCGAATTGGGGGAATGCGACGAATGCGCTTGCGGAGATGAAGGCGTTGATGGAGGTCAACGACACGCTTTCGGACCTGCTGATCGTGAATCTTGAAGGCGAGGTGGTTGTTTCGACGCACTATGCTCATGACGGCGCGATGTGGACGGGCGCATTTTTCGACTGGCGCCGGTCCCGTTGCTACACGGAAGCGTTGGGCGGCGAGCAGTGCATGGCGCAGGCGCGTGCGACGAAGTCGCCGTTCTGGTTGCTGGTCGTTGCGGCGGCGCCTATCCGGGGTGCGGACGGTGAGATCAAGGCGATTTTGGGCGGCCGCGTGAACATCAAGAAGATCTGGGGGGTAACCGACCGGGTGAATCGAGGGGGGCGACTGCAATCGTTCATCGTGGATCCTGAAGGGACGATCGTGGCGCACGCGAACGAGGAGCTACTGCTTTCGGCCCTTGAGCCGACGGTTTTGCGCGAGGCGATTCTGGCCGAGGAAAGCGGGAGCAAAGCGTACACGACCTTGAAGGGGCACAAGCGCATTTGCAGCTGGGGTTCGATGCAGGGGCACGAGGGATACAAGGGGCTGGGTTGGAAGATTGCGATGACCCAGGATTACCGCAAGGCGTTTGGGCTCGTGGAGAAGATGCAGGCTCAGGTGGCGGCTTTTTCGGTGGTCTGTTTCATTTTTCTTTTCGTTCTTGGTGGTTTGTTGAGCCGCAACATTGTGGCGCCGATCCTGTCGCTGGTGCGGGCGACGGAGAGCTTGGCGGAGGGGAACCTGGGCTCACGCGTGGATGTGACCTCGGGCGACGAGCTTGGCCGGCTTGGCGAGTCGTTCAACAAGATGGCGGGGGACCTGCAAAGCAACATTTTGGCGCGGGAGAAGGCGCAGGCAGAGTTGCAGAAATCGCATGACATGTTGGAGGTCCGGGTCCAGGAACGCACGGCCGATCTGGTCGAGGCGAACAAGAAAGTCAAGAGCGAGTACGAGCAGCGTCTGGACACCGAAGAGAAGCTGCGCGAGAGTGAGCGGCAGCGTGTGATGCTCCAGAGTCTTGGCGCGGCGACGCATCATCTCGGGCAGCCCGCGACGGTGTTGGTCGGGCATCTGGGTATTCTGAAGCGATTGGTTGCGAATCTGGACCCGAAGATCCTGGAGCATCTGGAAGTGTCGATGGACGCGGCGAAAACGATTTCGCAGGTGATTCACAAGCTGCACGCAGTGGACGAATACAAGACCACCGACTACCTGACCAAGGAGGGCGGGGGCGACAGGGATCAGATTTTGGATCTGGGCCTGGACGTCCCGAAGTCCGACTCGCCGGACCAGTAGTGAGCGCGTGGCTGCCGTCCTGCGCTGGCGATCCGTCATCCGTGATTCATGATCCGTGGCGGAGCTCTGCGCTGCTCCGTGCTCTCTATGGCCGGCGCCCGGACGCGGCGTGCCGGACATCGTACCGGTAGCGGTCGGCGAATCCGGGGTCACGGCCCAGTAGACCGCGCGCGACGGGGACCGGGTGACGCAGAAAGGGTCTGGCGGCCGCTTGGATGCTGTTGAGGCACGCGCCGAGGAAAGCCTCCTCATTGTGCGCGGGGATCACGGTGGAAGAGAATGCGTTGCCTATGTCTTCCTGGACGTTAGGACAACGCGTCCGGCAACACAACCGCAGGCGGCGTCATGGCCGGAAATCTGCTTGCGAGGGCGCTTGCGTTTCGGATTAAATGTGAGGGAATTGACAGGGTGTTGGGCGGCCGTTTCGGCGGGGGCGGGGGGCACAGGGACGGAGGGGAGGAGGCCGAAGGATGGATTGCGGCAGGCGAACGAGTAACGGGGCGGGGCTTATCCGGGGGCGCACGTTCGGATTTCCGATGTGCCTGTTGTGCGCGATGCTTGTATCGGGACCGGCTCGTTGCGATGTGGAGATGTTCGTGCAGCTTGGACACCTGAAGTCGATCGCGGCGGCGACAATCTCAGCGGACGGTCGCTATGCGCTGACCAGCGCGGATGACGATACGATCAAGGTGTGGGACTTGACGGGCGGCCGCGTGATCCGGACGTTTCGCGGTCATGTTGACAGACCGAGTGTCGTGGCTGTTTCGCCGGACGGCGGCCAGGCGGTTTCCTGGGCGAGCAGCATGCACACGCAGGCGAAACACATTATTGGCTGGGACGTCGGGACCGGCCGGGAGTTGCGTCAGTACCCGACCCGCGAGATCATAACATCCGCGGTGTTTCTTCCGGACGGGCGGCATTTCGCGACAGGCGCCACGGACATGCAGGACTTCCCGAATTACCTGTACAGCGTACACATCTGGGAATTCCGTTCCGGCCGCCGCGTGAAGACCTTGCGCGGGCATCGCAAGGATGTCGGTTGTCTGGCGGTCGGGCAACAGGGTCGCATCCTTGTGTCCGGCTCTCGTGACGGAGCGGTCATGGCGTGGGATCTTCAGAGCGGGCGTCGTATCCGAACGTTGTCCGGGCACAGCACGGACGTGTGCAGCGTTGCCGTATCGCCGGACGGACGGTATGCGGTTTCGGGGGATCGGAAGGGGAACGTGTTTCTGTGGGATCTTGGGTCGGGCCGGAAGCAGGTGTTGGCGTTGGACAAGAAACGTTGGGTCCAGGACGTGGTGTTCACCGCGGATTCGAAGCGCGTGCTGATGGCGGATTTCGACGGCAAAGTCTGGGTGTGGGAACTGGACCCCATCTCTGTGACAGGCGCGGTGCTGATCAAGAAGGGCCAGTTCCATACCGGAGAGGTAGCATTTGGCCCGGGCGGACAGAGCGTGTTGTTTGCTCACCAAGCCGAGGTCTCGCTGTGGAATCCGCTATCCGGCACGCGGAACTGGTCGTTCCTGCGTCGCGCGAATGGAGTGCAGAAGGTGGCCTTTGCCCCGGACGGTGGCTGCGGCATCTCGAGACCATGGGGCCAGGTTTGCTTCTGGGACTTGTCCTCGGGTCGCCGCCGGCGAGGGTTCCTGGCGAACGTCTCGGACGAACGCATGCACGACATTTCGCGCGACGGTCGTTACGCGTTCAGTGTCCGGCAAGAGAAACGGATGTGGGAATTGACGACGGGCGTCGAGCGGTCGGTGGCGGAGATTCGGGAGTGGCATGACGTGTCGCCGGACGGCCGAAGCGCCTTGTACTACAGTACGAAGCGGAGCGGAAGCAGCTCGGTGGACAACAAGCGGATCTCCGTGTACGACCTTGCGACGGGTCGCGAGGTGACGCGCTTGCGGCAGGCGCACAAGGATGTGGTGCGGCCGGCTCTGTTTACGCCCAGTGGACGACGTGTTCTGACCGGGACCGCTCTGGATCCGATGCGGCTGTTCGACGCGCGGAGCGGGCGTTTGCTCCGGGCCTATCCCGGCGCCGTCAACCCGCGTGCGGCCGCCGTCTCGCAGGATGAGCGCATTGCGGTGTGCGGAGGGCGTTATGACAGACCGCATATCGAAGTATGGGATCTCGTGAGGGGCCGCCCGATGGGCTGCCTGCAGGGCACGTACTTCCGGGTCGACGGGTGGTGGCTGAAGGGCTACCGCTTTCCGGTGGCGCACGATCACGGGACGGCGGCGCTCGCGGTTTCGGGCGATGGGCGCTACGCACTCAGCGGCGGGGAGGACTGGATCGTGAAGCTCTGGGATCTGGGCAAGGGCCAAGAGGTCCGGGCCTTCTTGGGACACGAGGCCCGCGTGACGTCGGTCGCCTTCTCGGCGGACGGCCGCCAGATACTCTCGGGCAGCGAGGACGCTTCTGCCCGGCTTTGGGACGCGACGACGGGAGCGGAACTTGCGCGTTTCATCGCGTTCAACGATGGGGAATGGATTACGATGACACCGGACGGCTATTACACATGCTCACCGGAAGGCGATAAGCACATCAACGTGAGCAGCGGGATGGACGTGTACGGGATCAAGCAGTATCGGGCCAGTTTCTTGAATCCGGATCTGATCGAGGCGCGGCTCTCCGGCGGCGTTGCCGGTGTCGCTCCGGAACGCGGCGGGTGGCAGGGCCCGTCTTCCATTCAGCAGATCGCGAATTTCCCGCCGCCCGTGGTGGTCATTGTTTCGCCATCGCACGGGGCCTCGGTGGCCGCCGCAGACGTGCAAGTGAATGTCGTGGTAAAGAGCGAGAAGCCGGTCAAGACATTTGAGCTGTTCGTGAACGGGCAGTCCGTCCTGCCGCCGGCCGAACGGGGCCTGAAGGCGACGCAGGACGCGGGGCAGGACAAGATCACGCGGACGTTCAGTATTCCGCTGGACTACGGCGAGAACAGGGTGTTGGTGCGGTGCCGTGCCGCACACGCGTCTGGCGAAGATACCATTGTCCTCTCTCGCACGGGCGCGGGCAAGGAGGGGCCGGTGCTGCCGCGCCTGTTTCTGCTTGCAGTCGGAGTCGGCGACTATCCTGCGTTGGCGCCGGGGGATCGCCTCGACTATCCGCCGAAGGACGCGCGCACGTTTGCCAAGGCGTTCCAGTTGATGGAGGGTCCGCTCTTTCGCGAGGTCAAGCTCCGAGTGCTGGCTGACGACACGGAGCAGGCGCCGACGGCGGACAACATTGAGGACAACCTTGAGTTTCTGGCACAGGCCAGTCAGCACGATGTCGCCATTCTCTTCCTTGCGGGGCACGGGATCCGTGACGGGGACGGGCGCTACTACTTTCTGCCGCGTGATGCCGAGCGCAAGCCAAACGGAAAGTTCCGGGCCTCGAAGCTGGTGCGCTGGTCTTCGATAACCGAAGCGCTGGATATCCCTTCGCGCACGCTTGCCTTCATTGATACGTGTCACGCCGGCGCGCTGTTCAAGTCGGGCAAGACCCGAGGCGTCGATTCCGAGTGGCTGATCCGGGGGCTGCTGGAACAAGGCACGATCGTTTTTGCGGCGAGCACCGGCCGTGAGCTCTCGCAGGAGTCGGAGCAGTGGGGGCACGGCGCATTTACCGTCTGTCTGTTGCAGGGGCTGC
>Ga0272441_10013426_pt1 | contig 11779 bp, 6 predicted proteins | sample SSMProp6N_FD_193582 | JGI IMG/M metagenome (GOLD analysis project Ga0272441, IMG submission 193582) | Marine sediment archaeal communities from Little Sippewissett salt marsh, Falmouth, MA, United States - SSM-Prop-6N | ecosystem: Environmental > Aquatic > Marine > Wetlands > Sediment ...
CCCACGGGCCCGGTGGTGTGCTGGGACGGGGTGGACAACGACTGCAACGGGCAGACCGACTGTGACGACTGGCAGTGCGCGGGGTCGCCCTACTGCCCCTGCGTGCCGACGGGTCCCGAGGTGTGCTGGGATGGGGTGGACAACGACTGTGACGGGCAGACCGACTGCGACGACTCGGACTGCGTGGGGTCGCCCTCCTGCCCCTGCGTGCCGACGGGGCCCGAGGTGTGCTGGGACGGGGTGGACAACGACTGCAACGGACAGACCGACTGCGACGACTGGCAGTGCCAGGGGACGCCGTTCTGCCCCTGCGTGCCCACGGGTCCCGAGGTGTGTTGGGATGGGGTGGACAACGACTGCAACGGCGACACGGACTGCGCCGACATGGCCTGCATGGGCTCGCCGAGCTGTCCGGGCGAGGTGTGCGTGCCCGCGGTAGACCTGCAGTGCAACATGGGCTACTCCTCGACGAACGACGGCCCAGGGTCCACCGATCAGGTGCTCAGGTACGCCTGCCTCGAGGGCTACGAATGGAGCGGCCCCGAGATCGCCGGCACCTTCGTGGCGCCGTCGAGCGGCCTGGTGAACGTGGACGTGACGGGCCTGACCGACGACCTGGATCTGTTCGTGCTGGAGGCGGGCGCCAATGGCACCTGCGATCCCATGAGCTGCCTCGACGGCAGCTGGGGTCCGGGGGGCAACGACGAGCTTGTCTCCTTCATGGCCGTCGCTGGCTCCACCTACTACATCGTCCTGGACGGGTACAACGGCGCGGTGAGCAGCTTCAACGCGTACATCACCTGCCAGGGCCCGCCGCCGGAGATCTGTGACAACGGCATCGACGACGACGGGGACGGCGATACCGACTGCGACGACCCCGACTGCACGGGCCACCCGAGCTGTGGCTGTATCCCCACGCCCGAGGTGTGCAACGACAACCTGGACAACGACTGCGACAACCTGATCGACTGCGCCGATCCGGACTGCAGCTGGGCGCCCTGGTGCTGCATCCCCGTACCTGAGATCTGCGACGACAACCTGGACAACGACTGCGACAACCTGATCGACTGCGCCGATCCGGACTGCAGCTGGGCGCCCTGGTGCTGCGTGCCCGAGCCGGAGATGTGTTGGGACGGGCAGGACAACGACTGCGACACTTTGGTCGACTGTGACGATCCGGACTGCGTCGACGATCCCTGGTGCTGCGTGCCCGAGCCGGAGGTGTGTGACGACGGCCAGGACAACGACTGCGACTACCTGACCGACTGCGACGATCCGGACTGCATCGGGTCGCCGGCCTGCTGCGTACCCGAGCCGGAGAACTGCTTCGACTTCTCGGACAACGACTGTGACACGTTGGTGGACTGCGCCGACCCGGACTGCGCCTCGGAGCCGGCCTGCCAGTGCTACCCCGAGGTGTGCGCCGACGGGCAGGACAACGACTGCGACACCTTGGTGGACTGCGCCGACCCGGACTGCGCCAACAGCTGCGACTGCGGCGGCACGGGCACCCCGGAGGACTGCTTCGACCTGCAGGACAACGACTGCGACGGCTCGACCGACTGTGACGACTCGGACTGCTTCTACCACCCGCTGTGCAACGTCTGCATACCGGAGCCGGAGATCTGCGACGACGGCATCGACAACGACTGCGACACCTTGGTGGACTGCGCCGACCACGACTGCGACGGCGCTCCGGCCTGCTGCATTCCGCAGCCGGAGACCTGCTACGACGGCGAGGACAACGACTGCGACGGGTTGATCGACTGCGTGGACCCGGATTGCGCCAGTGACATCACGTGCGATCCCCCGATCTGCCTGTGGTTCGAGCTGTGCGCTCACAACGCTGACGAGGACTGCGACGGGCTCGTCGACTGCCAGGACCCGGACTGCTTCGACGATCCCTACTGCGCCAACTGCGAGCCCTTTGAGGTGGACTGCGGCAACTACGACGACGACGACTGCGACGGCAAGATCGACTGCGTGGACGAGGACTGCTTCGGCCACCCGGACTGCGGCGGGTCCTCCAACATGTGCGTGGCCGCCGATGACCTGTGGTGCTGGTCCTGGGTCACCGGGGGCAACAACTGGCCCGGGTCCACCAACGCCGTGGAGGACTACGCCTGCGGCATCGGCAACCAGACCGGCCCCGAGTACACCTACCGGTTCGAGATGACCGAGTTCGGCGACGTCACCGTGCACCTCATGGGGCTGTCGGCTGACCTGGATCTCTTCGTGCTCGACGCAAACGGGCAGCCCTGCGATCCCGATCTCTGTCTGCACATGTCCACCGCTGGCGGCTCGAGTGACGAGACCATCCAGTTCTTCGCCTTCCCGGGCCAGTCCTACTACGTCGTGGTGGACGGCTGGGGTGGGAACACCTCCAACTTCGAGCTGGAGGTTCAGTGCGGCGGTGCGATGCCCGGCGGCTGACCTGTTTGAGATCCAACGAAACCTCTTGTTTCACCGTGAAATTCTAGGCAAGGTGCGGCGATGGAGCCTGAGACCATCATCGGAGGATTTGCATCCATCCGCGGCCATGAGCAGGTGGTGGATCGGCTCGAGCACGCCATCACTGCCGGGCGGGTACACCACGCCTACTATTTCACCGGACCAGATGGCGTGGGCAAGGCGTCCACTGCGGTTGCCCTGGCCCAGGCCATGAGCTGCAATGAGGCGCCAGGCCGCGGCTGCGGGCACTGCTCTGCGTGCAGCCGTTTGGGGCGCAACATCCACCCCGATCTCGTTTGGGTCCAGGCCGATGGCAAGCAGATCAAGATCCAGCAGATCCGCCAGCTCGAGGAGCGCTTGGCCCAGGGGGCCCATGAGGCCAAGGCCCTGGTGATCCTCGTCGACCAAGTGGATCGGCTCAACGTCCACGCGGCGAACGCCCTGCTCAAGAACCTGGAGGAGCCCCGGTCCGGGGTGCACTTCGTGCTCGTCTCCGCCGCCTCCCATCGGGTGCCGATCACCGTTCGGAGTCGGTGCCAGCAGGTGCGGTTCGGGCCCCTGGCCGAGGAGGTGGTGGCCCAGCTGGTGGCGGAGCGGATGTCCCTCGGGGCCGCGGAGGCCGCTCGGGTGGCCCGGCTCGCCGACGGCAGCCTCACCCGGGCGCTCATGCTCGTGGACCATGAGGACTTCCCCGTGTGGCAGGACTGGGTGGTGCGGCTGGCGGCGGGGCCCCTGCCCCAGGCGGACGTGCCCGGGCAGGTGCAAACCCTGGTTCGGGAGGTCGACGATCCCGAGCCTGTGCTGAGGCTGCTGCTGTTGCGGCTGCGGGATCACGTGCTGTTGGCGGCGGACGTCGCCACCGGGAGGCTGGTGCAGGTCCAGCCCGACACGCCGGAGGCCCAGCGGGCGAGCCGGCGGCCGCTGGTGGTGGCCCAGCGTCGGCTGGCAGCCGTGGAGGCGGGGTTGCGTGATCTGCGATTCTACGTCAATAAACATCTGGCCCTCGAGCGGGTCTTGCTGCAATTGTCCAGTCCATGACCGGCGACGACACCAAAAAAACCCCGGCTGCCCCTGGGACCTCACGAAAGCGGAGGCGCCGTCGCGGGGGCCGTCGCCGCTCCGGTCCAAAGCCGGACCAGGGCCAGGGATCGGGCGGTGCCCAGGGATCGGGCGGTGCCCAGGGAAGCGGCGCGTCCAAGGCCGGCGGGCAGCCCCCGGATGGCAACCGGCGCCAGGGTGCCTCCCGGGGCGCCGCGCCCACGTCCACCGAGCGGAAACGGAAGCGGCGGCGCAGGCCCCGTCGGAGCGGCCGTAGTGGCGGCTCCGGCGCCGCTGGTGGGCCCAAGCCCGACTCGAGCCAGCGCCAAGGCGAGTCACGATCGCGTGAGCGCAGGCCCGACAACCGCGCCGGGCAACGGCGTCGCTCGAGCCGCTCGGGCGACCGTAGGCAGGCGCCGCTGGTGGCCGAGAGTCGTCCCGAGGCGATCCCGGAGCCAACAGAGCGCGAGGCCACCGGCTCGGGGAGCGTGCCCGAGATGACGGCCGAGGGGTTGGCCCACTGGGAGCCGCCACCCTACGAGCCGGACCCGGATCGTGAGGATGTCCTGCCCGCCCTGGCGGCGGACGATGTCCACGCCCAAGTCGACGAAGACCTCCCGCGCGGGGAGGTCACCAACCTCGCCCGCGTCCGGGTGCAGACCTCCACCCGCCTGCAGGACTACGACGCGGGCGATCTGTCCTTGGAGCGGGGGGACCAGGTGGTGGTGCAGGGGGATCGGGGCCAGGCCATCGGCACGGTGGTGGCGCCTTCGGTGCGGGTGCTGGTGACCGACCGCAGCTCCCGACGGATCCTGCGGCGCTCCACAGAGCACGATCTCATTCAGCGGGACCGAAACGAGGACAAGGGACACCAGGCCATGCCCTACGCCCGGGAGCGAATCATGGCCCGCAACCTGCCCATGAAGCTCACCCGGGTGGAGTACCTCCACGGGGGTAGCAAGGCGGTGTTCTACTTCTCGGCCGAGGGACGGGTGGACTTCCGGGATCTCGTCAAGGACCTCGCCCAGCGGCTGCGTACCCGCATCGAGATGCGACAGATCGGCGTGCGGGACGAGGCCAAGATGGTGGGCGGCATCGGAGTGTGCGGGCTTCGGCTGTGCTGTCACCGCTACCTCACCAAGTTCGAGCCCGTGTCCATCCGCATGGCCAAGGATCAAAACCTCGTGCTGAACCCGCAGAAGGTCTCTGGGCAGTGCGGCCGGCTCAAGTGCTGTCTGGCCTACGAGCAGGAGATCTACCGCGAGCAGCGCAAGGGCATGCCCAAGCTGGGCAAGTTCGTCGAGACGCCCGAGGGCGTGGGCAAGGTGGTGGAGCTGGACATCCTCGCCCGGAAGGTCCGGGTGGGGCTGGGTATGGGCAAGTCAGAGGTTTTTTCCGCTGAGGAAGTTCAGCCCGCGCCACCGCCCCAGCGGCGTTGACCAGCCGCGCTGATCGGCTGCACATCCCGGGATCGTCTGATGTTTCCCAATCAACTTCGCGAGCTGACCATGGACGCTGCGCTCCGGGACATGGAGCACCCCGACCCCCGGGTGCGGAGCGTGGCGGCCGACGCCCTGGGCAGCGCGCCCCCCGACCGTGCCGAGGAGGCCTGCGTCGCCTTGCGCACCGCTCTGGACGATGGTCGCCCTGACGTGCGCTACGCCGCGGCGCTGTCTCTGGGCGAGCTCGCCGATGGCGAGGCCGTGGATCGGCTCGTGCACATGCTCGAGGACCGCGACATCATGCCCCGCCAGGCGGCGGCCATTTCCCTGGGCAGGATCGGCGACAAGGCCGGCGTGGAGCCTCTCATCAACGCCCTGGCGGAGGGTCCCCCTGATGTGCGCTTTCAGGCGATTTCTTCCCTGGTGGAGCTGGACGGCGTACGGGCCGTGGCGCCGCTCATGGTCGCCCTGGAGGACCACGACCCCGAGGTGCGGGGGAGCGCGGCCGCGGGACTCGGCGACCTGGAGGCCCACGAGGCGGCGGACGCCATCGCCGGGTTGCTCGGCGACACGCTCGAGACCGTGCGGGTGGAGGCGGCCTACGCCTTGGGCCGGCTCCGGGATCCCCGGGGATTGCCGGCCCTGGTGAAGCTCACGACCCACCGGGACTTCGGCTACATGGTCTGCGAGCTCCTCGGACGCCTGGGTAACCCCGAGGCCGTGCCGGCCCTGGAGCGGGCCCAGAGGCGGTTCTTTTTGCACCCCGTGACGCGGCTGCGCGCCGCGGCGTCGTTGATCCGGCTTGGAGAGACGGCGTCCAGGGCCTACCTGCTCCGCGCCTGTCGGAGCTGGCGCAGCGACGTGCGGGGCCTGGCCTTCGAGCTCCTCGGCGAGGTGGGCGGCCCCGGGGCCCGTGAGGCTCTGGTGCTGGGTCTGCGCGGCAAGAGCACCGACGCCGCCGTCCGTGGGCTCGGGCTCCTGGGGGATCGATCCGTCATCCCGACCCTCGCCGAGGGCCTCCTGAAGGCCCGGGAACTCGGCGATGAGGATCTGGCGACCGACATCGAGACCGCCATCGCGCGGCTGGAGAGGGTGAAGTGACGCCCCTGTTCGACTCCCACGCCCACCTCGACTTCGGCCCGGCGGTGGGGCACGTGGACGCGGTGCTCACCCGGGCCCGGGAGGCGGGCGTGCGGTTCGTGGCGGCCATCGGCGTGGGGCGGGACCCGGCCACCCTGGCGGCCGCGGCGGACATCGCCCGCGACCACGACGACCTCTGCGCCACGACCGGGGTGCACCCCCACGACGCATCTGTCGCCGAGGGGCTCCTGGGGTCCCTCCTTGCTTTGGGGGCGCGACCCGAGGTGGTGGCCATCGGAGAGACGGGCCTGGACTACCACTACATGCGCTCGCCCCGGGAGGTGCAGCAGGCGGCCTTCCGGGCCCAGATCCGCATCGCCCGGGACCTGGGCAAGCCCGTGGTGCTGCACCTGCGGGAGGCCCATGACGACGCGATGGAGATCCTCACCAGTGAAGGCATCGATGAGGTGGGGGGCATCGTGCACTGCTTCTCTTCGGGTCCGTCAGAGATGCGAGAGTACCTCGACCTCGGCCTGTACGTCTCCTTCTCGGGCATCGTCACCTTTCCCCAGGCGCGCCCCGTGCGTGAGGCCGCCCGTCTGACGCCGGCGGATCGCCTCTTGGTCGAGACCGACAGCCCGTACCTCGCGCCCGTGCCCCACCGGGGCAAAACCAACGAGCCCGCCTACGTCGTGCACACCGCCCGGGTCCTGGCTGACCTGCGTGACGAGCCCCTCGAAACCATGGCCGCCCAGACCACACGAAACGCCCAGATCGTCTACGGCCTGACGCCCCGGTGACCCTCGAAGAGATCGGCCGAGGGGTCGGGCCACACACCAACGCGTCAATATTGAAGTCCTACTGAAATATGGCGGCTCTTTTGGTCGGTTTATCCTTTGACCTCGCTGATTTTGCCCGATATCTTTGATGATTGCGCGATATCCCCAGACGCTGTTCAAGGGAGCGTTGTGACGACCATCGACGACCAGAAACGATCGGATTCCCGGCTCGCCCGTGGCGAGGGCGAGCGGGTGGTGGCTCTGACAGGGGCGCGGGGGATGCTGGGGTCGGCTTTGATCCGGGGTTTGGAGAAGGACCTGCGGTACAGCAAGGTCGTGGCTTTCGATCTGCAGAAGCCGGATTTTCCGCTGGAGAAGACGGTGTTTCACAAGATCGACCTGACGCTGCCGGGGGTGGACGCGGAGATGGCGGGCGTGGTCCGGGCCGAGCAGGTGGACACCTTCGTGCACCTGGCCTTTCTGTCCAACTTCACGCACCGCACGTCCTGGGCCCACGAGCTGGAGTCCATCGGGACGCTACATGTGCTCAACGCCTGCACCGAGAGCCGCATCCGCAAGGTCGTGCTTTGGAGCCAGTCCTTGTGTTACGGGGCCAGCCCGGACAACCCCGCCTACCTGCGGGAGGGGCACGAGCTCGTGGGGGCCGCCAGGGCCAACGACAGTTTTTTTTCGGACAAGATCGACGCCGAGAGGCAGGTGCGGGACTTCGCCGAGGAGCACGCGGATCGCCGGGTGACTGTGCTGCGCATGGCGCCTATCCTGGACCAGGGCGCGAGCAACTTCATCTCCCGGATGCTGTCGAGCCGGACCATCCCCGTGCTGTTGGGCCATGACCCGCTGCTGCAGTTTCTGCATCGGGATGACGCGAACCGCGCGCTGAAGCTCGTGGTGGACGAGGACCACGCCGGGGTCTTCAACATCGCCGCGGACGGGGTGCTGCCCCTGCGCACGATCACCGGGCTGCTGGGGCGATTGCCCCTGCCCCTGCCCCTGCCCCTGGCCCGTCGGGTGGCGGGGGTCCTGTGGATGGGGCAGGTGATCGATGTGCCGCCTTCTTTTCTCGATTATTTGCGCTATCCGTGCGTGATGGATACCGAGAAGGCGCAACAGGAGATGCGCTTCTTCGCCGAGCACGACATCCACGAGATCCTGGCCGAGATGGCCGGGCGCGCCGAGGCCGACCGGCGGGTTGCCTAGTGGGATTGGAACAGGAGGATAGGAACATGGACGGGCGCGCGAGACGCCAGGGTGGCAATGGACGGGAGGCGACCAGGCAGGGCTTCTCGATGGGCATGATCACCGGGCACGACCGCAGGCGATCCCAGCGAGGTGACCACAGGCGGGAGAACTGGCCGGGTGAGGGGGACCGCCGCACCTCCGAGCGGCGGTATGGGCCGACGATCGACCTGGACGACGAGCGGCGGCGCCCCCTGGGGCTCGGATCGGAGCTCAAGGAGATGGAGCGTGTCATGCAGGAGCGGTTCGTGCCCCGCAGTGATGGGGGCGGCCTCCTGTCGCGGCTCAAAAGAGTGGTCACGGGCGGCACCCTGTGGGACGAGGTCCGGCGGCTCCAGCTCCGGAACCGCTCCGAGGTGGTGGACGAATTCGGCTTCGACCCCAAGGTGGCCGATCAACTCGGCCCCGTGCTGCGGTTCCTGTACGAAAGCTACTTCCGGGTGGACCTCGGTGGTCACGCCAACCTGCCCTCCACGGGCCGGGCGCTGCTGGTGGCGAACCACTCCGGCACGCTCCCCATGGACGCGGCCATGCTCATGGTGGGCCTACACACCGAGCACGAGGCCCACCGCATGGTCCGACCCCTGGTGGAGGACTTCGTCTACCACGCGCCGGTGCTCGGCACGCTCATTCGACGCATCGGGGGCGTGCGGGCCAACTTCGAGAACGCTGAGCGGCTGCTGGAACGTGGTCGGGTGGCCGCCGTGTTCCCAGAGGGGATCCAGGGCATCGGCAAGCCCTTCAGCCAGCGGTATCAGCTCCAGCGCTTCGGTCGAGGCGGATTCGTGAAGCTCGCCCTGCGGACGCGGTCGCCCATCATCCCCGTGGCGGTGGTGGGCGCCGAGGAGGCCTATCCCCTGCTGTACAAGTTCCGGGGCCTCGCCCGGTCCACGGGCATTCCATTTTTGCCAGTGACTCCCACCTTTCCCCTGCTGGGGCCCCTGGGCCTCCTGCCCCTTCCCTCCAAGTGGGTGATTCGCGTGGGCGGCCCCATCTACATCCACGACACCTTCGGAGCCCGGGACTGGAACAACCGCGTCCTGGTCAACAAGGTGGCCGAGCAGGTCCGGTCCACCATCCAGTCCATGGTGGATGAGACCCTTGCCCAGCGTCGATCGACTTTCTTTGGTTAGCTTTTCGCGTAACCTCCGTTACTGAAAAACAAGCTGCGGCCGCCTCAGATTTGCTATGATGGATCCGCGGTGGCCCATCGGGCCACGACGCAAGGAGGCGATCCTATGTTACGGCGTCTGGTACTAGCGTTTTTCGTCCTGCCGATCCTGGTCGTGCTGCTGAGCCTTCCCTCTCCGGAGTCCAGGGGCGTGGTGAGTCAGATCGACGGCACCATCGTGCCCACCACCGGGGACCTTCAGACCGAGCTCATCGTGCACGAGGGAGATCCCGGCGTCGATCCCCTGGCCTTGGACGCCATCGTGGACGCCGAGACCTTCCCGCAGATCTACCTGCCGCCGGACTATGGCTCCGGACAGGTCGTGACCTTCACCGACATCCAAGAGCAGGCGGGATTCGAAAACACCTTTGGCTGGTACAACGTCGGAGACACGTCCCGGCTCTTCAAAATCTTCGAGTGCCTCGATGGGGAGTCGCAGGATCCGGATACCCAGGTGGTCGTGGACTTCGACGTGGAGTTCGACGCGGGCAAGTGGGACGGCGGGTTCATCGGGTTTTACCTGATCACCCCCGAGAACAACCCCTCCGGGACGAACTGCGGTGACTTCAACCCGCCGAACCTCTTTGGTCACATCTACTACACAGAGTCCGAGCTCAATGGGGACGGCGACTACGTGCACAACCTGGTCTACTCCTCCAAGAAGGACCTCAACCGCTTCTACTTTGCCTTCGAGGATCTGTTTCGCGGGGGGGACAACGACTTCACGGACATGACCATCAAGATCGAAGGGCTCACGCCGCCCTGCGTGCCCGAGGCGGAGGTGTGCGACGGCGTGGACAACGACTGCGACGGCGACGTGGACGAGGATCCCGTGGACGCCGGCGGTCCCTGCGGCAGCGACGTGGGCACCTGCGAGCTCGGAGCCTTCCAGTGCGTGGGAGGAGCGCTGGTGTGCCAGGGCGGAGTTGGGGCTGCACCGGAGGTGTGCGACGGGCTGGACAACGACTGCGACGGGACGGACGACAACAACCTGACCGACGAGGGCCAGGTGTGCGGAACCAACGACGGGGAGTGCTCCACCGGCCTCACGGTGTGTGTCAGCGGGGCGCTTGTGTGCCAGGGCGAGACCGGGCCCGTCCCGGAGATCTGCGACGGGCTGGACAACGACTGCGACAACCTGACCGACGAGGACCTGGGACAGACCACCTGTGGGCTGGGCGTGTGCAACCACACCATCGACAACTGCTTCGGCGGCGTGCCGCAGGTCTGCGATCCCCTCCAGGGCCAGGTGACCGAGACCTGCAACGGCGCGGACGACGACTGCGACGGCATCGTGGACGGCCTGGTGCAGGACTGCTACACCCTGGGCGCCGGTTGCGCTCTGGTGATGGGCTCCTGGGTGTGCGAAGGGATCTGCACCACAGGGCTGGCCGAGTGCCCCGTGGGCGGCGCCGGTACCTGGGGCGCCTGCCTGAACCAGCAGGGCCCCCAGGCCGAGGTGTGCGACGGGCAGGACAACAACTGCAACGGTCAGACCGACGAGAACCTGACCATCACCTGCTACCCGATGGGCTACGGTCCCGCCACCGGCTGCACCGCGCCAGGCACCTGCCTGGGGCTGTGCTCCGAGGGCACCCGGGCCTGCGTGCTGGGATCCTATGGCGCCTGCAACGGAGCGGTTACCCCGGCCGCCGAGGTGTGCGACGGCCAGGACAACGACTGCGACGGTACGGCCGACGAGGGTCTCGTCCAGGCCTGCCAGGTGTCGAACGCCTTTGGCACCTGCACCGGGATAGAGACCTGCACCGGGGGGACCTGGCAGTCGTGCACGGCGGCGACGCCCGCGGCAGAGCAGTGCGACAACATCGACAACGACTGCGACGGCGCGGTGGACGAAGGGCTGACCGGAGTGTGCTACTCGGGCCCGGCTGGCACCGAGGGAGTGGGGGCCTGCCAAGCCGGCACCGAGACCTGCATCGCGGGAGTGTGGGGCTCGTGCAACGGCGAGGTCATCCCTCAGGCCGAGGTGTGCGACGGCATCGACAACGACTGCGACGGCCTGACCGACGAGGCGCCCGGCGGCGGGCCCATGACCGAGGTGTGCTACTCGGGGCCCGCGGGAACCGACGGCGTCGGCGTGTGCCTGGCCGGAATCCGCACCTGCACCGGGGGTGCCTGGGGGACCTGCGTGGGCGAGGTGGTGCCCTCGGCGGAGCAGTGCAACGGCCTGGATGACGACTGCGACAACCAGATCGATGAGGGGCTCGGCCAGACCACCTGCGGCCTGGGGCTCTGTCAGCACACGGTGGACAACTGCGTGGGCGGCGTGCCCCAGACCTGCGACCCCTATCAGGGCGCCGGCCTCGAGGTGTGCGACGGTGTGGACAACGACTGCGACGGCGTCATCGACGGTCTGGCGCAGAGCTGCTACGAGTTCGGCGCCGGGTGCACCGAGACGTCGCCGGGGGTCTTCGCCTGCCAGGGGTCCTGCTCCAACGGGTTGCAGATCTGCCCGGTGGGGGGCGCTGGGACCTGGGGCGAGTGTCTCTATGACGTGGGACCCACGCCCGAGGTGTGCGACGGGCTGGACAACGACTGCG
>Ga0272441_10013427_pt1 | contig 11779 bp, 8 predicted proteins | sample SSMProp6N_FD_193582 | JGI IMG/M metagenome (GOLD analysis project Ga0272441, IMG submission 193582) | Marine sediment archaeal communities from Little Sippewissett salt marsh, Falmouth, MA, United States - SSM-Prop-6N | ecosystem: Environmental > Aquatic > Marine > Wetlands > Sediment ...
TTGGGCTAATAGACAAATACAGCGATCCACATGCTATCGATCGTGCGATGGATTCTTCCTGGGCATCCGCCCAGATAGAGTTGCGATTGCTTCACATTCAACCCGATGAAGCTCGCCGCTTCCAGCATCTGGCAAACCACTTGCTGTTTTCCAATCCTCTTCTGCGTCCCTCATCCAAACGCATTGAAGAAAACCGCAAGGGTCAAGCCGGGTTGTGGCCATATGGAATCTCTGGTGACTTGCCGATTGCCCTGGTTACCATCGGCGAGGCACAGGATATCAGCCTGGTCCGTCAGATGCTCCAGGCACATAGTTATTGGCGGAGGCATGGGTTGATGGCAGACCTGGTGATCCTCAATGAGGAAGCAGGCGGCTATGAGCAGCCGCTACGAGAACAATTGCAGCGTCTGATCCAAACGCATTCCATGTATGCGGGGATTGATCAGCCTGGTGGAATCTTCTTGCGAAGCGCCGATCAAATCCACGAGGAAGACCTAAGGTTACTCAAGGCTGCGGCGAGTGTGATGCTGGTGGCGGCACGTGGTACTCTGTCCCATCAATTGGGCATGCCTTCTGTGGAGGCTCCGGAGCTGCCGAAATTAATGGCTAAGAAACGTGTTCCCCGTGAACCTTCGGCTTCGCTGCCATACATGGAGTTGTCCTACTTCAACGGCCTGGGTGGTTTTACACCTGATGGGCGTGAATACGTGATCTATCTCGGCCCCAACACTCAAACGCCTGCACCCTGGGTGAACGTCATTGCCAACCCGACCTTCGGAACATTAGTCAGCGAAATGGGGTCTGGCTTTACCTGGTATGGCAACAGCCAGCGCAATCGTTTGACACAATGGTCGAACGATCCTGTAATAGACCCACCATCTGAGGCGATATACATCCGGGACGAGGAAACTGGTGTCTACTGGACACCAACCCCGTCTCCGATTCGTGAGGAGACAGCATATCGAGCAAGGCATGGGGCAGGGTACACGGTCTTCGAGCATAACAGTCATGGAATCGAACAGGAACTGATGGTTTTTGTTCCAGTGGATGAAAATGGCGGAGAACCGATTAAACTGCAGAGGTTAAAGTTGAAGAACGACTCCTCCAGGCATCGCAAGCTCTCGGTGACGTACTATGTGGAGTGGACACTGGGCGAGTACCGCGAATCTTCCCAGATGCACATTGTGACCGACTGGGATGACAAAGTCAGTGCCTTGATCGCTCGGAATCGCTACCATCCCGAATACGGGGATCGGGTCGCCTTCGCGGCAATTGACCCGTCTGCCGAGTCTTACAGCGGTGATCGTGTGTCTTTCGTTGGGCGTAACCGTTCGCTGGGAAACCCAGTGGCGATGGAGCGAATGAGGTTGTCACGTCGGACAGGGGCGGGTTTTGACCCGTGCGCGGCACTGCAGGTCACGCTTGAGCTCGCTCCTGGCGAGAGCACTGAGATGACGTGCATGTTGGGGCAGGCAGAATCGGTGGAAAAAGCCAAAAAAATGGTTCTGGCCTACAGGGAAAGCCAGGTGATTGAGACCACGCTAAGCCAAACCAAGGCCTGGTGGGATAATCTGTTGGGCGTGATCGAAGTGCATACCCCCGAACTTGCAGCGGATTTCTTAATCAACCGTTGGCTTTTGTACCAAAGCTTGAGCTGTCGTGTCTGGGGACGCTCTGCTTTCTACCAGTCCGGCGGCGCATTTGGATTCCGTGATCAATTACAGGACGTGATGGCTTTCGTCTACACGCATCCTGAACTGGCGAGAGAGCATATCCTGCTGGCAGCGAGCCATCAGTTCAAAGAAGGTGATGTCCAACACTGGTGGCATCCACCGACCGGCGCTGGAATCCGTTCGCGGATCTCCGATGACATGCTGTGGCTTCCTTATGTCGTTGCTCACTACGTCCGGACCACCGGCGATGTTAACATCCTGCATGCGGAGGTTCCTTTCCTCAATGCACCCGTGCTGGAAGATGAGCAGCAAGAACGCTTCTCCACACCGGAGGTAGCGTTCGAACACACCACGCTGTTTGAGCATTGCAGACGAGCGGTTACCCGCGGACTTACGGTTGGACCCAACGGCTTGCCCCTGATTGGAACAGGAGACTGGAACGATGGGATGAATCTCGTGGGTGCCGGTGGCAAGGGGGAGAGCGTTTGGTTGGCATGGTTTCTGGTAGATGTGCTTAAGGGTATGGTCGAATTGTCTGACCTGCTCGACCAGCCAGATATAAGCCTTACCTATCAGAAAGATAGGAAAGTGCTGATTCAGCACATCGAGCGAGCAGCATGGGATGGTCAGTGGTATCTTCGAGCAACATTCGACGATGGCACACCCATTGGTTCTTCGGCGAATAAGGAAGCGATGATTGGTTCCATGTCTCAATCCTGGGCTTGGCTGAGCGGCGGCGCCGATACAGATCGCGCAGGTAAGGCTTTGGAATCAGCATGGAGACATCTCGTTCGCGAGGATGACGGTCTGGTGCTACTATTTGCCCCTCCCTTCGACAGATCGGAACCATCACCGGGATACATCAAGGGGTACCCGCCTGGGGTGCGCGAGAACGGAGGCCAGTACACTCACGCCGCCCTGTGGTTTGCCATGGCCATGGCGCGCCAAGGGGATGGTGAGCGTGCAGCGAGAATGCTGCGCATGCTCAATCCAATTGAGCGCACGCGTGATCTGGAAGCAGTCTGGCGCTACGGTGTCGAGCCCTACGTAATCGCATCTGACGTGTACCGATTGCCCGGGCGGATCGGCCAGGGTGGTTGGTCATGGTACACGGGTTCGGCAGCATTGATGTACCGAGCCTGGGTCGAAGAGGTACTTGGATTGAATGTACGTGGGGACCAAATGCAGTTGCATCCGGTTATCCCAGGAGGGTGGGAGGGTTTCAGCCTGCGTTATCGTCACGGGGAAGCGATCTACGAGATTAAGGTCGAGAATCCGGAAAGGTGCGAGCAAGGTGTGTCGTGGGTGGAAATGGATGGTCAGCGTTTACCGGATGGATTGATCCCGCTGGATCGAGGCTTGGTAAAGCATCGTATCCTTGTACACATGGGGAACCCGAAGCAGAAGACTTGAGAGATGTCTAACTTGAGGATAATTGCCATAACTGTGATTGCCAAGGTTAATGTTATCGGTGAAAAGCAGAAAACCGAATTTTGGACACGATTGTTTTATTTTTCTGTTTAACGATTTCGGTTTGATATTTACCTTTGATACATGCAAACTGCTTTGACAAATTTGTGGATCAAGCACTGATGGGCTCAATTTATCGTCGACATCTATATGGTAAACAATTCTCTGTAAAACAATAATCCGATTGTAAACACTTCTACCCTCCGAAGCTATCCTATCGATTTGTATAGGAAAGCCTGTCGGAAAGCCCCAACTCTCCGTTCAACCTGCCTTCCCGGATGCTCAAATCCCGCAATAGCCCAATTCTTGGTGCAGACCGAAAATTATAAAAACATGCCCCTCTTTTTTTAACATGGGCTTGACCACAATGTCCCGCGGCCAAGCCCATATTTTGTACAAATAGGCCGGGGTGAAAATGTAAAATGTAAAATGTAAAATGGCCAAATACACAAAAATCAGCTTCAATCACAGGAAAGATATCTCAGATTACTCTGACTTGGCTGAGATGCTTTTTCCTGGCAACCGTAATCAACAACATGCAGCAGTTTGTATCCTGTTTGAATTGAAGTGGGCAGACAATATAATACCCAATCTTGTCTATATTGAAAATAAATACAGCACATCCCGCCGAATACTGCAAAGGGCAAGAGCAAAACTTTCAAGGTTAGGGCTTATTGAGCACATCAGTAGTTTTAATTCAAGATATGGCGGTCAGGCCGGTTGGAAACTCTCAACCCGTTTTGAGCGAGCCTTAAATCAATTGGCTCAAAGATGTGCTGGATTCAGGGAAATAAAAGTAAGCTCAAAGGAAAAAGATTCAATGCTGGTGGATTTTGCGAATGCAAGGCGTAATACAGCCAATCCCGGCAAATTTAAGGATATAAGGGGTGAAGTACTTTGAAAAAGAAGAAAGCTAAATGGATTGTTATTTTGCTTGTAGTGGTTTTGATAACGGTAGTGGCTGATATGGCTATCAGGCTTTCAATACCGGCAAAGCCAAAACAACCATCAAGGTGCTTGGTAATACCGATGAACTTTGCCATGGAAAACACGGACTGTATGAATGAACTGTTCAATGCGGCTAATCTGACAAATATCCGTATTGTCCCGACTGGAACATTGGAGGCCAGGAGGTATAATCAATCGAAGCTTTACAAAATATCACATCAACGGTTATTAACAAACCAGACGGAATAGTCATCGAGGAGATGGTAGTTTCTTGATTTCTTGTCTGTTGCCTCAAGTTCCAACAGCCCAAGCAAAAACTTCTTGCCATCAGAAATACGGCGAACACACGCACCAACATCTTCTTCATAGCACATCGCCCACGGGGATTCAGCGTTATGAACTATCTCAAAAAGCTCATAACGATCTGTATAGGACGGCTGGGTTTTATTAAGTTGAGCATATTCCTTTTTATTACCTGGGCCGAAAACATAGATTTCTTCCCACCTGAAATCTTCTATGCCGGTATCTATGAGATTATCCGACATGCAAGCCCGAAGACTTTTGCTTCGATTTCCTCACCTGTTAGCGATAGCTATGCCAAACTGTTGACCAAAACATTAGAAAAGTGTTGGCTCGTTAACATCATGGTATTTTGCAGATTTGGCGGAACTTCGACACCTTAATTTAATAAGTCCTTGTTATTTCGTCTCTTAGAAAACACACTTATTGACGTATCACTACACCTTCAAGGGTAACTTTTGAGAGCAAATGGCTTGGTGGCCTCATGCCGATGGCCCGAAAGGCCTTCGCCGCCCACGGTTCAAGCTCTGTTCTGAGTTTGATCTTCTCCCCTTTGACGCTGACCTCGCAGGTCCTCAGCGTTTTCACATCGGCCATGATTGCGGTATAGGAAACATTCCTATCTTTTTTCTTGAGTTTCTTGTAGAAAACAGTTCGAAGGACGAACGCCAAAAAGCAGATCATCACATGAGCCCGGATTCTCCGGTCCTTCCAGTGGTAAATCGGCCCCATCTCCAGCTCGCTCTTGAGCTGCCGAAACGCCAGTTCCACCTGCCACAAATCCTTGTATGCCTCCACCACGCTCACAGCGCTTTGGTTCGTATTCGTGGTCAAGACGAACATGCCATCATAAATCGCATCCCGCTTGACCTTATCCATATCAATAACAGGTTTTTCTCCACGAATCCGAAGGAATCGTTTGTAATGGGCGTTATCTACGATCGCACTGAGATTTCCGGATTTGATCTTGTCCTTAATCCTTTCGAGGATGTTATCCCTGTGCAGCCGGTCTTTTTCTGCACGCTCCTCGCTGTAACAGACGATGAGGCGTTTGCCGTCGTAGGTTGCCTCCTTGAATTGAAGTTCAACATTCTTGAGCTTGCGAAATTCCTTTTCCGAAAAAACCTTGTGACGATCCTCTTGCGGGATCGTGCGCATCCGGTAACCCAATATGTACTTGTAGTTCTTCTCCTCCAGGTGCCGTATATTGTTCTTCGAAACCATACCCCTGTCGCCCACCATAATTACCCGGTCCACCTTGTACTTCCCTGAAACCTGATTGATGATCTCCGAAAAACACGTAACGTCGTTGCGGTTTCCATCGAACACCTCATGCCCGAGCGGGATTCCCTGCTTCGACATGATAACACCGACCACGATCTGCTTGAGATCTCCGCGGCGAATCTTCGAGAAGCCGTATTCCAGCAAATTTTCGTGTTTATCGGAATCTCCGTAATAGGCGACTGTTGTGGTATCGAAGAGAATGACATCCACATCGGCGTGGAACAGGTCTCGCATCCGACTGAAGATTATCTTCTCCAAAGCGTTCTTGTGGTTGACAAGGTAATCGAGCGCACGGTAATACTGGTGAAGGCCGAAATATTCAATCCCTTCTACGGACTTCTGCCATGTTTCCAGTTGCCTCTTGGAGGATGGGTCGCTGAGGCGATTGAGTACCATGTTGAAGATGGCCTCCGGAAGATCGAACTCGGTTTCCACCTCGCTCATCACTGACCCAAGAAGTTCGGCAAGATCCAAATCTTCCCAGACACGCCGAAAGATAAGGGTTGTCCCCAATTCTCTGGTGGAATGGGCCTTGACATCTTCTCTCAGATCCAGAAGACTGTGACGTTCGGAGGCCTGGATAAACGCCTCGGCAAGACTCTCAAGGAGTTTTTTCCCTTCGGATGTGTCGATCCGACCCAGAGACAACAGGACTTTCTGGCGAGGGGAACCGTTTACCCGTCTGGATTCGACGATCTGGAGGTACTTGCGGATATGGCCGTCTGACTTGTTCTTCTGCGTAAGGGTTTTTAAATACATAGACTACTATTTAACAGTAAACATGGGTTGTGTCAAGCTAAAAAATACTATAAACAAAAAATATTATCTATACCTACCACTACGTTTTTGGCTTCGACAAACCAAAACCCCGCCTTGTGCCGCAAAAATAGCGTTTTTTCGATTTTATCTTTCTCGTGGTGTCGAAGTTCCGGCATCTTCAAAATGTCTCGTTCGATGGCTTTAATATCAGATTCGATCTCTGCAAGCGGTCTCGGCGGGGTATATTCATAGAAGTGCCGGTTTAGGGGTATTTCATAGCCAACCTTGGTCTTACTCTCGTCAATCCACGCATCGGGAACATGCGGCAGAACTTCACGTTTGAAGTATTCGTAAATATCCTTTTTTAACGGCACATTTTCATAGTCTCTAAGCTCGGTATCCGGCTCAGGGTTGCCTTTTTTGTCGGTGCAAACATCGGCTGTTTCGTCCCGTTCACTAAGAGCGTTTAGAATCGATTTTTTGACTGGTGCAGCCAGCTTAATACCAGCATCTTTCATCGCAGCCATCAGATCTTTACCGAAAGCATCACGATTTTTGTAGACCTTGTCAGCATCGAGTGTTCTCAGTGCTTTGAGAATATCAGCTTGCAGTTTTTCTCCCGCTTCTATTTCAGCCAACGCTGCCTTTGAACCCTTTTTCTTTTTGGATTTAGCCTGATTGGCAAAAACATTGACCTCTTTTAGAGATTCGATACGTTCGGTAGTTGCCTGGAAGCTTAACTTGAGCGGCCTTTCAACAGTTATCTTGCGAAAGCCAAAATCATCGTTGTCGAATATCTTGCTGTATTTGGAATCCTTGAATTCACCGTAAATGCGGGTAATTTCTGCTATGTGGTTCGGTTGGCCGTTTTGTCCGTCACCAATCTCATTACGCTTGTTGCCAAGGCTCTTTCGCATCTTTTGAAAAAAACCAACAGCGTTGATAAGCTGAATTTTGCCTTTGCGTTTCTTCTCCTTGCGGTTGGTAACTATCCAGATATATGTAAATATGCCGGTATTATAAAACAACTGGTCAGGCATAGCGACTATGGCCTCAAGCCAGTCGTGCTCTATAATCCACTGGCGAATATTCGATTCGCCTGAACCCGCATCGCCGGTAAACAAAGGTGAGCCATTGAATACTATCCCGATACGGCTGCCGCCATCTTTTACAGGTTTTATTTTGGATATCATGTGCTGAAGAAACAGAAACGAACCATCATTAATTCGTGGCAACCCGGCACCAAATCTGCCGGTAAAACCCTGCTGATCGTATTCTTTTCTGATTTCATCTTCTTCGGGCTTCCACTCAACACCGAATGGCGGATTTGCCAACATATAGTCAAACTTATGATGCGGCAAACCATCAGAGGTTTTACCATCGCCGAAGATATCGCCGAATTTAATGTTTTCAAGACTTTGGCTCTTGATTATCATATCCGAGCCGCAGGTTGCATACGCAAATCGATTATATTCCTGGCCGTAAACTTCAAGTCTGGCGTCAGGGTTTAACTCTCGAAGGTATTCATCTGAAACAGAAAGCATACCACCTGTGCCACACGCCGGGTCATAGAGAGTTCTTACTATACCTTTTGTAGTCAGGATTGCATTGTCCTGAGAAAAAAGCAGGTTGACCATAAGTCGGATGACCTCACGCGGGGTAAAGTGGTCACCAGCTTCCTCATTGGCTGCTTCGTTAAACTTGCGAATAAGCTCTTCAAAGATATAACCCATCTCTGTATTGGAAACAACATCAGGATGCAGGTCGATTTCTGCAAACTTTTTAACTACCAGGTATAAGCGATTGGCATTGTCCAGCTTCTCGATATGGGGTTCAAAGTCGAAATACTCTATTACCTCGCGAGCCTTTGAAGAAAAACCTTTGATGTAACTAACCAGGTTAGCTGCGATATTGTTGGGATCCCCTTTGAGTTTGTTAAAATCAAGCAAACTGGTATTGTGGAATTGCTGACCGGCAGCGCGGTTGAGGATTGGCTCGATATTTTTGACAGAGCCGCCTTTTAGGGCGTTTAGTTTGGCCAGTACCTTGCCTTTGGTTGGCTCCAGCACGCAATCCAGACGCCGTAGCACAGTGAGAGGCAGCATTACGTCCCTGTACTGGTTTGGCTTATACGGCCCGCGAAGCAAGTCAGCCACGCTCCATATAAAGCTAACCTTATCCCCAAAGTTGTTCATTACAAGTTCCTTTCTTTGGATTCTCAGTCATTTTGCTGTCTCCCCAATGTTTCAAGAGATAATTTAGCCGAATGCTACCATCAGAAGTCCAAAAACGCAAGTAGGTTTTGGATAAGCAGATATGTCTATTTCCTGTGATTTTGAAAAGGACTAAAAAAGTATTTCTACGGGGTTGTTATTCCTGCGGCCAGGCCTAACCAATGAGTCCTGGCCGCTTGGCTGGGGGAGGTGATATCAAATGACTGTCGAAACACAGCGATCAGAACTGGTTCTGATAAATCAAATGAGCAAAGAACAACTCGCCGAAGTTATGGCAGAGCTAATCAAGTCAAATCCAAAGGTGATATCTGCTCTGTACAATGTACTTTGCAGTTGCCCAAATATTATCGTGGAGTACTGAGCAATAAGCTTAAAAAAACATTTTTTGAAATTTTTTTGCACTGCTAAATGCGCTATGCAACTGAACTTACAGAGCTTGCTAAGTTTTTTCCAAGAAAATGCTTGCGCGACAGAGTCGAGGCGCTATCCTAATGGGTTGGTGTTTAGAAAAAACTTTTATTGTGATTGTTAATTTTTTGGAGGATATTTTGAGATGACATTATTGAGTAGAAAAGTGATTATCATTTTGTTGATTGGGGCTATTTTTCTGTTGGGCAATATTCTGATAGTTGCCAATTGGATAGCCAACACTGGAATTGCGGAAAAGGCAAGCTGGATCCGCCACGAGTTTCTTACAGGAACCGCGGTAACAATAATTTTGACTCTTTTAATATTGCTTGTTTCCAACAAGAACGGCAGTAACAGCAGAGTATTCGGTCTTGTCCGAAGATGTCCTGTATGTGATCATCGATTGATTGGGCGAGGGGCCTATTGCTCTGAATGTGGCTCGAAGATTTAAAATTCATTTTTTCCTTTCGGGAGCTATCTTGGGGGTCTTCAATCTATTCGTGGTTGAAGCCCCTGCTCTTTTTCGTTCGACCATCTTATCCTATAATTTTGATATCGTTGCAACAGCGGGGAAGGAACTACTATTCTGGATGTAGCTCAAAGATTTCCTGAGCAGCAAAGTTCTCTTGACAATTAGAATCGGCCCAAATCCTACAACCATTCTACAACCAAAGGATGAGTTATCTATCCCTACGGGAGATATTTGGTAACTGCTAAATACCGAAATCAGCGATAGTTGCAGAAACGCGAAGATTGTATGCTGTATTTCGAAACCGGCTCCTTAAGCCACTCGGACACCTCTCCATTATTTTTATAACATATACATTTATTAGCTCAAAATTGCAAGAATATTAACCTCAAAATTAATACGGTAAGACATCCGGAAAATAAAGCAGAAAAGCAATAAGGGGCCGATTGATGATTTCGAAAATAAAAAAGTTACTCCTAAATTAATATTTGGCTAAAAGTTGTTGAAACAGCACAGCCATCTGTTAAAATCCGACGAATTAATTGCACCAACTGATTTAGAGGTACGAAAATGTATATCATACCGGCAATAGACCTTTTGAAGGGTGAATGTGTCAGGCTTATCCAGGGGGAATATCACCGACAGATTACCTACCGGGATAACCCTGTCAGCCAGGCTGAGGAGTTTATCTCAGAAGGCGCTGAATGGCTCCATATTGTGGATTTGGAGGGCGCCAAGGTCGGAAGGCCGGTTAATACCGAATCGATAGCGCCTATAGCAGCCCTTGGAAAGCTAAAAATTGAAGTTGGCGGTGGCATCAGAGACGAAGCATCCATACAACAACTGCTTGATATGGGTGTTGAGCGAGTGATAATCGGGACCAAGGCCGTAAGCGATTTCGAGTGGTTCAGCAAAATGGCAAAAAAGTTTAGCGGCAAACTTGTACTGGGCCTTGACGCCAGAGGCTCTAAGGTATCCACGCACGGCTGGACAAAAGACCATCCACAATCCTTACTCGAATTTGCAATCGAGGCGGCAAAACTGCAACTGGCAGCTATAATATATACCGACATCACTAAAGATGGCATGATGGCTGGGCCAAACTTTGAAAGAACAAAAGCTCTCGTGGAAACAGTAGATGTGGCTGTTATAGCTTCTGGCGGCGTAAGAGAAACAGATGATATAAAGAAACTAACCCAATTGGGCGTTGAAGGAGCAATAATCGGCAGAGCTTTATACGAAGGCACGCTCAAACTCTCCGAATCCATAAAAGCCGCCCGGCAGTAATCATTGGGTTGACCTCTAAGTAACATTTCTTCTAACCGGTTTTCTTTCAAATCTTTACAGAAGAGGAAAATCAAGGATATTAAACAAGCAGACAGTGTGCAAAAAGGCTGCTTGAAATCTCGTTAGTCCGCCGAATAAAATGTGCATTCGAAGAGAAGATACGATATAATATATGCCGATTAATATTATAATTCAGAGTTGAGCAGCCAAAGAAATATCCGTCAAACTTGTCCGTTATCTGGCACACAGTAGCAGGTACAAATATAAACAGGTAAACGATGATAAATTTGCCACGGAAACTATCGAGTCAAAATCCTGGCGGTTCAGTCCGTACCTTCATCTTTTTTATTCTTTTCTATCTGTATCTCTGGCTTGAGGTAGATCTGCGCCTTATTTATCACAGCGGCGGTGTGATTCCAAATTTCCCGGCTTTTTTCCGCGGCTGGGAATTTTGCCGGCAGTTTATGACATATCCGGGTGGGCCTGCCGAATATTTATCGGCTTTTCTTTCGCAGTTTTTCTACTTTTCATGGGCTGGGGCTTTTGTTGTAACACTCCAGGCCTGGCTAATGTTTATTTCTACAGGTTATTTTTTTAAGGCGATAGACGCCACACGAATGTACTGGATTCGCTTTGTCCCGCCGATGCTTTTGCTTATCACCTATAATCAATACACGTACCACTTTGCCACTACAATGGCATGGCTGATAGCAATGCTCTTTGTATGTCTGTATCTGTCAACCGAAAGGTCGGGCATATTTGATGCTCAAAAAAATATACCTAGTCTTTTTCGACCGGCTGTTTTTCTGGTCCTGTCTATAATTTTGTATATGGTCACAGGTGCAGTGGAGTTGCTGTTTGGCGTACTCTGTGCAATTTACGAATTAGTTTCAAAGCGCCGATGGCAAACAGCCATACTTTATTTGTTATCAGCTTCCGGCATTCCA